>Ga0222697_1000416_pt1 | contig 18654 bp, 17 predicted proteins | sample AntAcemetage1402_FD_179835 | JGI IMG/M metagenome (GOLD analysis project Ga0222697, IMG submission 179835) | Saline water microbial communities from Ace Lake, Antarctica - #1402 | ecosystem: Environmental > Aquatic > Non-marine Saline and Alkaline > Saline | place: Antarctica: Ace Lake... | reverse complement strand
TAATATCTCTTTGGTTGGACCATAAAACTTTGTCATCTCACTTAAAAATTCCAATTTAATAACACTATAATCCTCTTTAATCGTTTCTTTTACTTCTTTTTCTTGAACAATTTTTGGTTCCTTAACTTCTTCAGTTTCAGGTTTTTGTTCTTGTTCCGGAATTTGCTTTGGAATCTCAACAGGTTTATCTTCAATATCCTTAGATTGGTGAGAATCATAATCTTTAACAACTGAAGATTCTACTTCATACTTAAAATTTCGAAACAATTCTACACATTTATTAAAAAATTCTTCTTCTTTTTTGGTGAATAAATCATTATTAATTATTGTCCCAGGAATTCTTGCTCTGGTAAGCCCCAAAAGAATAATTTTCTTTTGCCTCCTGTCCATAACATCTCGGGCAATCTTTCTTAAGTTTTTTACTTCAATTTTTTCTTTTTCAAAATCAGTATTAGTAACAAGTGAAGTTTGAGATTGCTTTTCTTGGATAAGCTTCTCTCTTTTATTAAGATTAGAAAAAATATTCTTATAAAAATCTTTATCTATTGATTGTAGATCTTCTCTTGTTTTTTCTCTTCTGAGAAGGTCAAATAAGTATTCATAGCTTATATTTTCCCCTAAATCTCCCATACATAATGTTAAATCTGTATTGTTTTTAAAACTTTCTATAAATGGAAATTTGAGCCAATATAACAAAAATTGGTTCACCCCACTCATCCTTATTCCCCTTTAAAATGAGAATATTTAAGATTACATTATAGAATCAATTTTTGACCTTGCAAGAAGTTCATCTTTGACTTAAAAGTTAAAGTATGCAAAAATTCAAAATTTTTGAAATCAAAGATATTCATAAACATCTTGCAAATGACAATATTTAAAAATAAAGGAATTTATGCAAAAATTATGGGCAGGGGAAGATTATTAATGTTTGCAAATCGTTCAGGAGAATATTTTGCAACTGAAGTTATAAAACATATAAATAATATTTCTAAAGAAAAAATAGAATTAGGTAAATTAAAAACAGTAGATTTTGCAAATGGGGAATTAAAACCAATGCTTAAAGAATCAGTCAGAGGAGCAGATGTTTACCTTATTCAATGTTGTTTTGATCCTCAAAGTAAAAGAAGTGTTCATGATAATTTCTTTGAAATGTGTGCCACAGTAGATGCTCTAACAAGAGCAGGTGCAAGAAATATAACGCTTATAATGCCACATCATCCTTTTTTAAGACAAGATCATCAATTAAGAAGAGAACCAATAACAGCAAGATTAGCTACTGATTTTATAACAATAAGTGGTGCAGATTCAGTTATAACAACAGAGATGCATCAAAAACAAATAGAAGGTTTTTATAAAAAAACAAAGATTGATAATCTAAAAACAGCAAAGTTTTTAGCAGATTATATAAAAAAAGAGTATGACATAAAAGACACAATTATTCTTGCTCCAGATGCAGGTGCTGCAAAAAAAGCACAGGACTTTGCAGGATATCTTGAATTAGAAATTGCTCAGGGATTTAAAATCAGAAACTATGAAGGAGTCAATGATGTAACAAAATTAGAAATAGTGGGTAATATCAAAGATAAAAATGTTATTATACCTGATGATATGATTGATACAGCAGGAACTTGCTTAAAAATTTATAAAAGATTAAAAGAGTTGGGTGCTAAAAAAATAATGTTCTGTTGCACTCATGCATTATTGAACAATCCAGCAAAAAAGAGGATTCAACAAATGAATGCAGACTTAATATGCACTGATAGCATATGGCATGGAAAAGAACTTTATGAACAAAATAAAAATATTAAAGTTGTAAGTTTAGCTGATCTATATGCAAAAGTTATTTATAGTGTTAATAAAGACATAAGTGTTAGTTCATTATATAATTAATTATAATTAATCAATTGCATTATTAAAAAATTTAGGAACTAATCTACTTCTATATTGCAATGTATAACTTGTTTTTTTACTTAATTCATTTAATGAATCTAAACAAGATAATTTATTTGGTTCTGGATAAGTTATTAAATATAATTCCAAAGAATTATTCTTATTATAAATATCACTTGGTCTTAAAGATATAGGATTTGATTCATTAAAATCAAGACCACCCCAAGGTGCAGGAGCAAAGTTTATTTCATTTGGTGGAACCCAAACACATTTTTTGCCTATGCCAAAGATTATTCCTTTACTACATTTTTTTTCACATTCTTTAGGAATAGTAACTCCAGAATTATCAAGATACATAATATCAATAGCATATTTACCTGGGACTAAATTTATTTGTTCTGAATTATTTGCTTCAAGTGTTGTAAAAACTAAGTAAGGAGAATTTATCCCTCCTTGATCAATAAGAGTCATTCTTATTATTGCAGATTCATTTTCTGTTAAATCATAAGAATTATTATCAAGAGTTACTCCTTTTATATAATCTTTAACAAAGTTATCCTCTATCTTATATAATAAAGGAATTTTATTAATGGAAACATTTTTTGTTTCTACAGGGTATAAGCCCACAGAACCAATATTATCTGATTGATCTTTTATAGTTGAAAGTTTAACTCTTTCTGTTTTATATCCTATCTTTTCAAGAGAAACATAACCATTCAAACAAAGAGGCATCTTACTATTAAAATACCCTTCTGAATATACAGAATCTGATTTTCCAAGAGCACATTCAGCATATGTCCCACAACCATAGCTAACAAGAACATCATTTAAACCTTTACCAGTTACTTTATCATAAACAAATAAACTTATGTTCCCAGATAATCTATGTTGGGGATTACAAAACATGTTTTGTATAGCTTTATTTCCTGGCTTATAATCTGGATCAACAGGTGCTTCTGTTGTGTCTGTATCAATAAATTTAACATTAATATTGTTTGTGTCCCATTCAATTGGCCCATTATCTAATAAATAATCATTGACTAATTTATTTTTTCTAATATTAATCTCTAAAGCAAAAAAGAAATTCATTTCATTATTTTTATTATTTACATCAAAATTTTTTACTTCAACAATTAAAGGATAACTAATATCATAAAAGAATCTATAATAATTTGATTGGCCTTTTGGTAAGAACACATTATCAATATCTTTAAACTCATTTGGCATTATTCTTTCACCATCATGAGGCCATACTTCAACATATATGGGGTGATTAAGATAATTCATAGATACAGAATAATTTTTCATTTCAACACTATCATGAGGATAAATCGGCATTATGCCCTGCAAATACAAAGTTTTCTCCATTGTGAGTTCATCAGGAATCTTAGCTAAAAAGGAGTCATCAAAATTTCTTGTTCCCATAACTTGAAGTATTTGAGTATAAGAAAATAATAATTGTTTAATCTTTTCTTTTACCACAGAGGTAAACCAGTATTTCTTTATCTTAGAATCATCCTGATAAAAGAAAGGAGGCAACATATCCATAGAAGGGCCTGTTTGAATGGAAACAAGATACTTAGTAAAAGAATCAACACCATTAAGAGTTGATTCATACATAGTAAGATTATAAGCAATAGTATATAATTTTTTCAATGGCAAAGAAGATTGAGTAAAATAATCTTTAATAATTTGTGTTGCACCATCTTTTGATGCTTCTAATTCATAATTTAATAAAAAGTTTTGTCCATGTTCGTGAATAATTGTTTCAACAACAGGGTTAGACAAAACATTAATATCAAACCCAGAATCAACTAATCCAGAAAAACCACCCAGACAATCTGCAAGATTGTTTTGGATATATAATGAAAGTTGAGCTTCCATAAAACCAATAGTTGGTGCTAAGCTTGAGGGACCACATTCATCACAAGTGTTTAGTCCTGTAAGATAATACCAATAAGGAACAATTAAAGAATTCTGTTCATTAGAAACAGAAACTAATTCAGATTCTGTTGGTTCATTTGGATTATAATCAAAATCAAAATAACTATAATCTTTATCTAAAGGATCAATATAACCACCATGCTTAGCCATTTCTCTTGTGCCTTGATCTGCAATTTGTTGAATGCAGTTTTCAACATAAGTTCTAATGGGTTTAAACTCTGTTGGAATATTTTCTAGTGTTGGCTCCTCAGGAATCTCTGATTCCTTTTGTATTGAAGTTAGATAAAATACTAAGCCAACAGCTACTATAATTACAATAGCAATAATAACAAATATTGTTACTTGTGCCTTATTGTTTCTTATTTTGCTCACCATCTTTTAACTTGTACTCTTCTATAAACCTTGTTGTGTAAAATAAATATTTTCTTAAAAACACAAAAAAATAAATAATAATAAATAAATAAATAATGGATATTAAATTATTTGCCAAAGAGTTTGCTATTAAACTATTAATTGAAACAATAAAAAAGCTTAATATAATAAATATTAAAACACTTAATTTAACAAAAGGCGAATAATATATTACATTTTTTGGTATTAACATTTTGAAAAAAGTTTTCCATGTTGTTCTAAAATCTCTATGTCTTAATGAAAGTATTCTTAATATTGCTAAAGCAAACCAATAAAACAATGCAAAGATTATCATAACAATTATTACCCATAATTTTATCCCAAAAATTAAAGGCAAAGCAAAAGTAAATAATAACAATACTCCAAATAAAGGAAGAGTATTTCTTAATACTTTTATTACAATATTAAAATAATTCTTGAATTTTTTAATTCTCTTTTTATATAAAAATCTATATTGTATAACTTTTAAGAAAGTTCCACCTGCAAAACATAATAATAACAAAATAAAAAATGAAAATACAATTAAGTTAAGAAGTGTATTAATTATGGAAATATAATTTGTAGCAATTTCAGATCTAAATCCTTCATCAACAGATTCCTCTTGCAAAAGTGAAGCATAATTCTGCTCAAAAATATTTGTTTGATAAGAATAAAAGAATATTTGGCCTATAACTAATAAGAATAAAATTAAGAATAAGAAAAAACCTAATAAATCTATTAATGCAGACTTCCATTCATAATTTGAAAAACTAAATGTCTTTTTTAATAAAGTTTTTTGCACATTAAAATATTTCATTTTTATTCCTTAATATTAATTATGTTAAAATTATAAGTTTCAGATCTACCACTAATATCTAAAATCAATCTACCGCTTGTATAAAATTCTGTTGTGTAAGCGGAATAATAATCAGATTCTCCTGTTGAAAGAGTGAACTCTTTTTCAGTTGTGCCCTCGCCTAAATCAAGATAGTCCCGATTAGGCATTAATAATATTTTATATTTAACATTCTTGTTGTTTGCAGGATTTAATCCTTGAATATACCAGCCCATATTTAACAAGTATTCAGAATTGCCATCTTCGTCTATAAATGAAGTGTTTCTCAACTCTGCATCAGCTGCAATAGTCAAATCATAAATTCTTTCATCAATAATATCAGAATGGCCACCATTTGGATTATTCAAAAAATAATCACTTGTAAAAGTTTCTGCACAAACTCTTTTTTCCCATGTTTCCAGAGGATACCAATTAAGTTGTCCTAAAATAGGAGAGGGAGCTAAAACAAAAATACTTGTCAAACTCAAAATAACTAATAAGATCATTGATAAAATTATTATTTTATTCTTCATATTCAACCCCCTCACAATTGTTTCCTAAATCTTCATGTTGAAATGTACTATAAAGAGCTTTTGAGTTTGCAACAATCTCATTAACCTTCATGTATATAATTAATCCCCCACATAACCAAGATTTAAATCCTCCTTCATAAGGATCATCCTCACCCATAGCCCCTACTGGTTTGTAATATTTTGAACAAAGTTTTTGAAATCCGATACTTACAGCCGTGGATAATACAGCTGCACCTGCAGCTTTACGAAAACTCTTCCAAAAGGTTTCCCAAGAAGCACCAGTTAATCTAACTTGTGCACTTTCAATATATAAACAAGTTCTATAATCATAAACTTGACTGCATAACTCCTTACTAAATGCACCTTTTTTTGCCTGCTGCAAACATTTAATATATAAACATTTAAGTTCTTTTTTCTTTTCAAGATTAAATAAGGTTGCAGGGAAACACAGATCATCATAAGCTTCACTCTTATAAGGATTAATAACCCATGAATCTGTTTTTAAAATAGAAGATTTCACAAAATTCTCAGCTACACCCTGATAATCACCATCATTCCAGGAAGTATCTTTTGGATTAGGGGAAGAAGTTCCATCATTAGATGGAGGATTATTTGTATTTGATGAAGGAGGTGAAAACCATAAATCTGTTGGATTTGGTGAAGCCCATTGATTAGTAAGAAAATTTGGATCATACTCCTGAGCTGCTTTACCAACAATATTGGGTTGTGCAATAGCATTCCCTCCTGGATTAGTCCAATCATCTGTTGTAAAAGTATCAAAAGGAGAATTAAAATCATACCCTTCTGTATTAGTATTAATATTGGATACTTCAATTATATTTTGGATTCTATTGCCTAGATTCCAATAATTGCCCCCTTCATCATTTTCTTCCATAACTTGAGAAGAAAGCACATAATGATTTATATTTTCATTAGTATTTTGAAGAACTTCTTCATTATTTACATTATTAATTGAATTTATACCCTCTTCAAGTTGATAACCGGCCATAAGAGGATCAAGTGAATCTGCAATTGGATTAGAAGAAGGCTCAGGCGTATCTGCAGTTTCTGGTTGAGTAGCTGGTTGGGTAACTGGATTTTCTTGTGGGGTTTCAGTAGTTGTTGGTAGTCCAGGTTCGGGAGTTTGAGGAAGCTTGTCTAATTCCTCTTGAGAGAGTGGAGTACTTGGAAACGGCGGATAGCGCCCCCCCTCTGAATCTTCTCCAGGTTCATTGCCAGGATTTGTATAATCATAAGGATTATAACGTTTCTCAGGGTCTAATAAAGGTTTACTAGGTTTTTTAACAGGTTCCTTCTTCTTTTTATTGAAAATAAATTTACTTGCAACAAAATTAGTTACTTCTTGAAAATCATAGAATTTACAAGTATAAACAAAACAAACTGTTTTAATATAAATACCTAAACTTGGTCTGTTCCAAAGTGTTCCTGAAATTATATTAGAATATATATTGCCCGGAGGCCAAACAAATCTTGTAGTCGTAGATAAAATTGGTTCAGCTATTTTATGAAATGCTTCACTAGCACCTTTTAAAAAAGGAAGTGCATAAGATAATATTTTCAAAGATAAATCTGCCGCTTGTATTACTGCATTAGCTGTATAAATTCCTTTTGCAGCTTTACAAAGGTTTCCAAGAACAACATCTAAACCTTTTCTCCAACCTAAATCCTTATCAAGATCTCTTAAATCTTCTTTTATTTTGTCTATTTCTTTTATTACATTTTCATCAGGACTGTTAAGGTTAATTCCTTCAAAATTAAGTGTTAGAGTAAAATTCTTCACTTGTGGTCTTCTATAAAATGTGTTTCCTATTCTTCCTGTAAAAGCAACTTGACACACTAAGTCAACATCATCTGCAAGGATATCTTGGCCACCAATAAGGATTGCAGATTGCCCGGATTCAGCATATTTATTAAAAAAATAATAGGAGTCACTTCCAGAACCATAGACATAATCTGCCCCAGCATCTTCATCATATGCTTCACAATTAGTTATTTCAAAATCAATTAATCTTACATCTCCTTGTGAAGATGAATCAAGAATAAATTTTAAATCTGCAAATGTCTTCCAGTAATGGTAAGATGCAACGGACCTATCTACTAAAGGGGTTTTAGATGATTGAACACTTATGCTCTTAACAAGATTAGGAATTGTTTCTATATCTGCAACACAGAGGTTTATAGGAAGAGCATATTTATCATTGTTTCCTGCTAAGTCAAAAACTTGAAAATGTATCTTAGAATCATTAACTCCTGCATTAATAAAATTACTTATATCAACCTTACAAATAAATCTGTCATTAGATTTTTCACATTTATCTTTGTAAACATTAGTTATTGAAGTCTGGGTGTTAGCTTGGATTATTAACTCTGGGCTTCTGCTATCTACTGCTTCTAATTCAAAACTTAAAGTGTCTGTTGGTGTTAAACAATAATCTTGAACTTCTTTATTATTAACAAGAACTTTGATACTATTATTTATTATTTGAGGGGGTAATTTATCAACTTCTACTTTACCTTTAGTTAAACCAGAAAGACTTTTACCATAATCATCTGATGCAGTAGAATCTATGTAAACCCATTTTATTTCACCATCTGAAGCATCAACAGGAAATGAATAGTAACATAACCATTTACCTTCTTTTTCTCCACAATCATAAGGATTGGTGTGATCAAAGTTACTTAATTGTGATGTTCTTAGGGGAACATGCATTTGTTCAAAACGAGTTTGATCAACTCCTGTGATTTCAACTTGGATTAATGCATTACTTCCCACATAACAATTTCCTTGAATATCACAACTTGTTCCTTTAGCAGGACCAATATGAATAACTTGATTATCTGGTGATATTATTTGATAATTTCTTTTAAGAGTTAAATTATTTCTATTATTTTGTTCATCAATAAGAACAACAGGAAGCTCAATGTTTGCAGAATTAGGATGAAATTTTATGTTTTTAAAACTGCATTTATACAATGTTTCTCCTGTTCCTCTAGTGCACAATGCTTGCTTATGATTATAACCTAAATTTTGTATTGGAATATTATTAAAATCACTTAAATCACCATAAACACCATTTGGATTTAATTTTTGTTCATCAACATAAAATACAACATCAACTATTGGTATCTCTTGAATACCTAAAGCTATTTTGTCAAAAATATTTTCGCCCTGATAAATATCAAAGCTACCCACAACAACAGGAGGTAAAACATCCATTTCTTGGCTATCTACTTCTTGTTCATTAGTGTTTCCAGCCATATCCTTCACTCTTAATGAAGTGATTAAAAGAGGATCTGGATTTTCAATTTCAATATCAACTTTATTAGTAATATTACAATTATTAGAATTAAATATTTGTGAGTGTTCAAGATGATTATTAACAAAAATATCAACATTATATATTCCTGTACAAGGTTTTTCATCAGACCCAGTGGTGTCTATAACAGTATAATTAACTGTTAAGATATTTCCTTCTAAACTTGAAGTTGTATTTATAGTGGGAGCAACTGCATCTAAAAAATAATTCATAGAAAAAATATCTAAAGATCCTGAATTATTAACAACCCCGTTTATGATTTTATTTCCTGGGCTGCTTTGTGCAGAAAAAAAACATCTGCACTCACTAAATGAACTAGTGCAAGGACAAGGAGTTAAAGAATCAGAGTTGTTTATTAAAACTTGAAATCCAGGATTATCTATTTCTGCTTGAAATTGTTCATTTGCTGCAACAACATTTTCCTGGTTCATAGAACCATGAATATTATAATTTAACGCCATAGCAGGGGTTAATGATACTATAAGAAATAACATTAAGAATGCAATAATTTTTTTATAATATCTGCCCAACACACCCATAACCTAATAAATTAGTTGTGTTCTTTTTAAATATTATTATAAATAAGAATAATTATAACAAATTTTTTAAACAAATTAATATATAATCTATATATGAAGAAAAGTTATATTATATTTGGTGTTGTTGTTTTGGTTTTGGTTGTTTCTTCTTATTTTTTGCATTTTTCTGGTAATTTTCCTGGTGTTTCTGTTAGTAGGAGTGGTGTTTCTGGTAATAATTTGTTAACTGGTTTTGCAGGATTAAATTATGATGAGCTTGTTGCTGGTGATCCTAGTGGTTGTTTTGTTTATGGTATTGATTGCCCGATTGATGCTGTTGAATTGTTTAGGGTTAATTATGATTTTTTCAGTGTGGGTGGGGGTCATGTTGCAGAAGTTGATAATACTAATTTTGAATTAAGAATGTGCTGTAGGAACATCTTAGGCTCTGATAATGGCGGGGATAGAGATTTTACTTTGTTTTATACAGGTTATACTATATACGGGGAGCCGGAAGATATAACTCAAGAATATGGCAGCCATATTTATCCTAATAATTTAGCAGATAAAACAAATCATTATGTAGCATTAGAAACAAGAATAGGCAATTATGTAGAATATGTAGCAGGAGAATGCCCTGCAGAATGGAATTGCATAGCAAAAGCATCACCCTTAGGCACAGAAGGCTATGACTTCTACAACAGCCATATCTGGAACTGCGGCATAACATTTGATGACGTTGATATGGTATCAATATGCTATAAGCCTGAGCAGCAGACTAATTGCAATGGTTGGCAAGGCACTTGTGATTATCCTGGATACTATTATGATCCAAATTATGGTCCTGAAGGGTCATGGTTATATTGTAGTTTTGGTATAGATGATTTGCAGGATCCTGAATATCCTTCTTCTGGTTATGAAACAGGAGTTTGCTGTGTTCCAGGACTTGAATATAAAAATATATTTGGAGATTGTGAAGACACTTCTGAATGTGGTTTTGATGATGAAAATGATCCTTGTTATTTGCCAGATAATAATGATCCTAATCCTGCTCCAGATAATTTTATGAAGCAAGAATACTTTGATCAAGCTGGTTGTGTAAAATGGGATCTTCAACAATCTTGCTGTTGGAATATAGAAAGATATGGTGATTTTGGTAATTATTATTGTGATCTTTCTTCTCTTACTTGGACTGAGAATTTAAACATAATTGGTTAACTGATTAGTTTTTTTATTTTGTCAATTTTAGATTTTTTAATATTATTTTTCTGATAATTATTTTTTGTTTTTATCTCTTTAGCATCATAATCATACATTATTAACTCTGCTTTACTTGGTAACTTTGTTACCACATCTTTTCTTTTAATAGGCTGATTAGCAGGAGCATAACCCAACTTCTTATAAAATAATTCTTTATCACCATCAATATTAAACTCATAAAACTCCAAAACTTCAGTAAACTTATTACTAATAGAATCAGGACTTAATGCAGAAGGATCATTATCAAATCTTTTATTACCCACTTCCCTTTGATAAGCCATCTGACCCCACTTAAAATCAAACCAAGTAGGCACATTAACAGTACTACAATTGGGTATTTCATCACAAAAAGTGCTTTCACCAGGAGGCCAATAAGGGCCATAATTCTGCACAAAAACACTATCTATGTCATGTCTTGGTCCTAGTGTTTGTATAATTTCTTGGTTATATGTTGATTGGCCAGTATAAGAATCTTTTAATGTTGCTACTGCTTTTATGATTGTTACGCCATTAACAGCAAACATTTCACCATGTTCCCCTGCACCGGGTATGCTTGGATCCCAATATATAAATGTATAACCAAACTCGGGGTTTTGTTGGTAATCACAAAAATCATCTTGGTCATATAATAAATGATTGCCATCAAAAGGATCCATCAACTCATTAGTAAACTCATTTACAAACCCCAAAGTCGTCTCAACCTTTGCAAAATCAGAAGGCCCAGGATTATAACCATAAGAACCAGAATCATGAACACAAAATATGCTTGCACTTTCCCACCTGGTTAATCCACCTTGAAAACCACCATCTCTGAATACTCTTGTGAATCCATTTTCTAGATAGTCACCACCATAATCAACATCCAATTGTATTAATGCAAGTGTGAAATCATAAGATATGTCCTCACTATCCTCAGAATTAATATATCTAACACTATCATAATAATCGTCTTGAGTAATACTCAACTTAGGACTTTTGTCATTGTTAAAGAATGTGATAAACAAGTTATTATCCATAATAGTTAAATCATCATAACCATTAAACAATTCAACACCAAAATCACTAACAAAATCTTCATAATACAAATCAGTCACATTACCAAGTAAAGCCTTATACTCCGGCATATAAGAATATGAATACTTTTTTTCATTACTATGCACACCATCATCTGCTTTTATAGTAAATGTAACAGTATTATCCTGATGATAATCAAGATTGAGTGCAGGTAAGAAATCAATAATCAATTCATTACCAACAACTTCTATACTTGCATCAGCTGCACTCCACACTTCATCAGTTATTGTGATGTCTAGTTCATCAAAATCATTATCATAATCAGTAATATAATCTTCAAGATTAATTATTATTTCATGATTATTATCTTCATTAGTTTCAAGATTAACTGGTAGATTGATTAGTGGTGTTCCATCACTAACAACAAACTGCAATTCTACATTATGCCTCAATGAAAAGTTTCTTTCAAAAGTCATAGAAATAAAATCATAAACACCCAAAGCACTCAAATCATAATTAAAAATCATAACAGGAAACAAAAAAGAAGGATTCTTAGCAGCATTACCAGTAACCCTTGTGATAGTTTCCTTAACAGCAACCCTTTTAGCATTATTTGGACCAACACCTTCTGTTAAATTCTCATATTGCTGTTGTGCTAACTCCCAAATACGAGCATCAACTTCTAATAATAAGTAACCATTAGGATCAGTAATACCATTATAATTAAAATAATTATTATAAGTTGCATACATAGAAACATTAGCATCTTGAACTGGGTCACCTAATGGATTGATAACAGTGATTTCTAAATTTCTAATAGGACCAGCAAAAACACAACTAGAAAGAACAATAAACATAACTAACATTAATAATATTTTTCTCATAATATACACAATTCTTTAAACATTTAAATAATTTACTAAGAGAAATACTTATATTGGATAAAAAATTAACAATTATTCAGAAAAATTCATTCTTTGCTGCTTCTCAAGCCACTTAAATACAGAAGCATGCATACTGCCCATTAGTAAACTTTCAACTGCTTTTTTTGCAATGGGCACTTTGTCTATTGGGCCAAGAATTGCAACTGTTTTACCATAAACAGAAATATAACATTGAGTCATTTGTTCTATTAATGCCCGGGATTTACCTTTTCTTCCTATAACTCGACCTTTCAACCTTTCATGATGGGATTTATGTTCATTAAATTCATTAAGATTTATTAATTCAAGAGAATAATCTTGTCTTAATAATAAATTTGCAACATCAGGATTAAACCCTCTGGAAATTGCTTTAATAACTTCCTTTAAAGAGAATAAATCTATACTATTTTTACCAATTAATCTTACTTCTCCTTCTTTGGAATCAATTTCAATTCTTGCCTTTGAATCTTCTTCTAAAGATTTTTTTATTTCTCCTTTTTTACCTATAAGAACAGCAATTCTATCTTTAGGAATTTTTAGTTCATAAGTATATTCCTGATTATTTTCAGGTATAGGTTCATCAATTATTATGTCATCTGATTCATTCATAAGATAATAGAATTATGATGCCTTTTTAAATATTCCCAATAAGAATAAGATAAAGAAGAAATAAAAAATAAAAAAATAAAGGTGTTATATTTTCATAGATTTAACTTAATTCCAAATAGAAATTATAAGTGGTTGAACCTTATGCAGGAACAAGCAATTGGTAATCTATTACTGTATTCTTAAAACTATCCCCACTATCTTGTGCAAGACCTGCCCAAATTAGGGTGGTTCCTTTTTTAAGAGCATATGTTTTCCATGATCCAGTTACACTGCTATTATAAGATTGAACATAGTCTGCATTCACAACTTGTTCATTAAATGTTCCTGACTCATTATTTGCAAAAGTATTAGTATAATTATCTGTTGTGCTTGGTTGTAAATATGAAGGCATATCTGCTGCGTTTGCAGCTGCTAAACCAGTCCAATCTGAGATGGTGTCATTTGCAGCATAAATCTTTGTGCCTGAAACATCACTAATAGCCCATTGATAAAATAAATTTCCAGAAGAATCTGCTAAATTAATATTTCCACTTATTGTTCCAAAAAAACCAGCCCATTTTTCTGTAATAGAAATTGTTTCTATATCTACATTTGTAATATTACCACTTTATATATAAATAGATTACTTAGAAATAATCTCATTATAGGTTTTATCAACATCTAAATCAGTTTTGAGTTTTGCAAAAAATTGTTTAATATTCTTAAGATCTCTTAATAATAATTCTTTTGCGTCAAAACTTTTAGTGACGGTTGCTTGGCTAAAATCAATAAAAATAGGTTTTTCAGAATTATTAAGAATATTAAAAGCACTTAAATCACCATGAACAAGACCTTGCTTCCATAAGGATTTAACATCTTTAAGTATTAAATCTAAAAACTTTTTAGGATTCTTTGGTTTTTTATCTTTTAACATTGGTGAAGGTTCACCAATCATTTCCAACACAAGAATATTATTTTTAAAAATTATTGGTGTTGGAACATTTATTGCCTCTCTTGCTAAAAGCAAGTTTCTATATTCTCTTTGCACCCAAGAAAAAACAATATCTCTTCTATTCTTTCTCATAGAAAGATATCTTGGATCTTGTTTAATATAATCAAACATTTTGTTAAAACTGCAGTTTTCAAGACGGTAAATTTTAACAATAACTCTATTTTGATCTTTTGTTTTTGCAATAAAAACATTGGCTTCTTTACCAACTGCAAGAGGCATTTCTAATTCTTCAAAATAATCTTGAGAAATGAGTTTTCTAATAAGGGCTATTGTGAATTTATCAAAAACATTTTGATATATTTTCCATTCTTCTCTTGAAGTGTTTACTGCCATAAAGATTAAAAAACAAGTTGTGTTTATAAAAATTTATAAATTATTGAACAAAATTTAATAATAAATAATTTTAATAAGAGAGTGAAAGAATAAAAGATGGTGAGCTTTGAAAATCTGCATATAGCCTATTTTAGTATGGAAATAGGAATAGATGAAACTATACCTACTTATTCTGGAGGATTGGGTGTGCTTGCAGGAGACACATTAAGAAGTATGGCTGACCTAGAAGTTCCTGTTATTGCAGTTACTTTACTTTATAGAAAAGGTTATTTTAAACAAAGCATAGATTCTCAAGGAAATCAACAGGAATATAATGTTTCGTGGGATCCTTCAGACAAATTAAAAAAATTAGACAAAGAAGTAGTTGTAAAAATAGAAGATAGAGAAGTGAAAATAACTGCTTGGCTATATGAAATGAAGGGTATTACCGGGCAAAGGAATCCAATTATTTTTTTGGATACAGATATTGAAACCAATTCTAAATATGATAAAGAAATAACCGCTCACCTCTATGGTAAAGATCAGATGTATAGATTATCACAAGAAATAATTCTTGGAATTGGTGGGATAAGAATGTTAAAAGAACTCGGCTGCATAAACTTGCAGAAGCATCATATGAATGAAGGTCACCCTGGTCTTTTAACACTTGAATTGCTAAAACAAAATAATAATGATATTGATGCTGTTAGAAAAAAATGCGTTTTTACAACTCACACCCCTGTTCCAGCAGGGCATGATCAATTTGATAAAAGTTTAGCAGAATTATTATTAACAGATTATCTTGATAAAAAATTAGAACAGGAAATATTTCTTAATGACAAATTAAACATGACTTATTTAGGATTAAGATTTAGTGAATTTGTAAATGGTGTGGCAAAAAAACATGGTGAAGTTTCAAGAACAATGTTTCCAGGGTATCATATTGAATCCATAACAAATGGAGTTCATTCTGTTTTTTGGACAAATAAGCATTTTGAAAAAGTGTATAACAAATATTTACCTTCATGGCAAGCTGACCCTTTTAGTTTAAGATATATTTTAGGAATACCAAAAAATGAAATATGGGATGCACATGTTAAATCAAAAAGGGATTTAATAAATCACATAAACAATAAGTATCATATGAGTATGTCAGAAGAAATATTCACAATTGGTTTTGCAAGACGGGCTGCAACCTACAAAAGAGGAGATATGCTTTTTGAGGATATGGAGAGATTAATGAAGATTGCAGATAAGTTTAAAGGAATACAGATAGTGTATGCAGGAAAAGCCCACCCAAATGATGATGCAGGAAAAGATATCATAAGAAATATAGTTAATGATATGAAAAAAATATCTCTGAGAATAAAAAGTTGTTATTTAGAAGATTATGATATTGGAATAGCAAAAACTCTTGTTTCAGGGGTGGATTTATGGCTTAATACTCCTCAAAGACCAATGGAGGCCTCAGGCACTTCAGGGATGAAAGCTGCACACAACGGTGTTCCTCAATTTTCAACACTTGATGGTTGGTGGCTTGAAGGATTAATAGAAAATGTAACTGGCTGGGGGATAGGAAGTCATCCCAATAATATGAAAGAAACAAATCATCAAGAAGATGTTGAAGACATGTATACAAAACTAGAATATGTTATTCTGCCTAAATTCTATAATGAAAGAGATGAATGGATAGAGATAATGCAACACTGCATAGCAATAAATGGCTCATTCTTTAATACGCACAGAATGGTGCAACAATATGTTCTGAATGCATATTATTTGTAAGCAATATTGCATATTGTGTGCCAAGAATTCTTGTAATTATATTTTTTGAAATATGATTAAATTTCAGGCATCCATTTAACATATTTTTTTCCAGTATAATTTCTATTTATTGTATTAAACTCTTCTCCTAAACCACAAGAGTAAGCTGCAGCTTTATAAGCTTGTCTTTCACAATAATGTTTTAAATTTGGTTCAATATGTTTTTTATTTATACCATATCTTTTAATAAAATTACTAAAGTTTTTATAATTTCCAATGCCATCAAATACAAATTTTCCATTGAATGCAAAAATAAAAGTGGCTAAAGCAACATTCAATGTTTCTGATTCCTGAGAAAGATTGTTAAAAAAACCTAAATTTAATGCCATACCAAGAGCGAGTCCTGATGCACCTATTACGGGAATAAATCCGTGTGGTGCAATTCTAATGTAGTTAACTACTTTTTGTATGAGATTCATATAAATAAGGATAATTAACGAATTTATAAAACTTTTGCTTTTTACCACTTATTAGTTACTATAAACTAGGTAACTTTGATAAATTGACTCATCAAAGAATAAAAACTTTTCAAAAAAATTTATAATAATTAGCAATTATTCTTATTAATATGCTAAAAATTGTGTTAATATCTTGCGTAAGCAAAAAACTGGGGCATAAAGCAAAAGCTAAAGATATTTACATAAGCCCTTTTTTCAAGAAAAGCTTGAAATATGCAAAATCTTTGAAACCTGATAAGATATTTATTCTTTCTGCAAAATACAACTTATTAAAACTTGGACAAGTATTATCTCCTTATAATCTTACTCTTAATAAAATGAGCACAGAACAAAAAAAGCAGTGGGCAAATTCTGTGTTAAAACAATTAAAAAAAGTAACAGATTTAGAAAATGATTATTTTATATTTTTAGTTGGAAATAATTATAGAAAATTTATTATTCCAGAAATTAAACATTATAAAATACCTATGAAAAGTTTAGGTATAGGAAAACAACTTCAATGGTTATCAAGGAGAATAAAATGAGTAAAGAATGTGAAAAACTTCATCAAATATTTAATTCTATGAAAAAGTATAGTTTTCCTTTTGACAAAAATAAAATACCAAAAAATGGCATATATATTTTATTTGAAAAAGGAGAAAAAGCCCATTCAGGTAACAGGGTTGTAAGAATTGGAACCCATACAGGTAAAAATCAGTTATGCTCAAGATTATTTCAACATTTTGTTAATGAAAATAAAGACAGAAGCATATTTAGAAAAAATATAGGAAGAGCCCTGCTTAACAAAAACAAAGATCTTTTTCTTGAAAAATGGAATTTAGATTTAACAACAAGAAAAGCCAAAGAAAAATATTCTAAATTAGTTGATCTAAAAAAACAAAAACAAGTTGAGAAAAGAGTTACAAGATACATACAAGATAATTTTTCCTTTATTGTTTTTGAAGTTAAATCTCCTTTTAAAAAATTAAATACTTCTTTTGGAATATTTTCTAACATAAAATACAGAAATACTACTTTATATTTAAATATAATGTTTAGAATTTAATATTATCCAAAATTAATTCTTCTAGAAAAATAATGAAAAAAATTGATTAGATAAAATTACTAATCAATAATAAATATTATCATGATGATCATAATCTTCAAATGAAACAAAATCTTTTTCTTTATCATAACTAAATACTAAAACAAAATGACCAATATGAACTCGTTTAGATTTTTTCAGATCATATCTTAAATTTTTATAATGCTCAATATTATTAGAATTTATAATTTCCTCAATCTTTTTTATTATGAATTCATATCTAGATTTATTTTTTTTAGATAATTTAATTAGCTTTTTATTCAATTCTAATTTAATCTCAAACTCACGCATTTTTTATACTATCCTTTAATTCATTAACACTTTTAAAATGAATACCTTTTTCTTTCTTAATTTGCTTAAGTTTCTCTATGTATTCAGGTCTAAGTTGAGGTTCAAGAAGTTCTTGTTCATATTGCTTAGTCATTATATTTATAGCTTCACTTTTATCTTTAAGACCAAATTTAGCTTTAACTATATTCAATACCCTATTAGCATTATCTTCAATATTTATTATTGCTTGCACCATAATATCACCTTAACCTTATATTCATATCATATTAATATTGCATTAATAGCGTATTAATATATAAATTTTTCTATTTATGGGGTGTGTCCAGAATAGTATGAATATGTATACTGGTTAGTAATTCTTTTAAATTCTAAGTTCTAAGAACTTATTACAATGAAACAAAAAAAATTATCTAACCAGTATGTAAGTAGATTAAATCTTG
>Ga0222697_1000413_pt1 | contig 18729 bp, 27 predicted proteins | sample AntAcemetage1402_FD_179835 | JGI IMG/M metagenome (GOLD analysis project Ga0222697, IMG submission 179835) | Saline water microbial communities from Ace Lake, Antarctica - #1402 | ecosystem: Environmental > Aquatic > Non-marine Saline and Alkaline > Saline | place: Antarctica: Ace Lake... | reverse complement strand
TAAACAGCGAAGCTCTTAAACAGGAAATTAAAGCAAAAGCTCTTTATGAGGTAATGAAAAAGCGTTTCCCTGATTCCTATAAACCCGAGTTGAAAAAGATTTCCGATGCTTATACTAAGCGTATATCTACAAATAACCTGATAGCATTGCAACAGGAAATGCAAGATGCCAGTACAGAGCAAGAAACAATGGAAATGGTTAGCGATGAATCTGGCAGACCTATTACAGAAGTGGCAGAAAAAGTACCCGAGAAAATACAACAAACTGCCGAGCGTAATAACGAAGAAGTAATAACGCCAAAACGTACAGACCTTAATGTATCTACAGCATTTAATAAGTTTCGTGTTATTGATGCGATAATAGAAGAAGGTGGAATTGCTGGAAAGCCTAAAGGTCAGAAGGGTTCAAATTATGATGGCTTTATTCCACTGACTGAAACTGGCGGTTTGGGGCAGTATTTTTACAGGAAGGGCGGTTGGACTGACTTAGACGTACTGGCACAGATACTATATGACAAACATGTTATTTCTGAACCAAATACGGATGCCCTTTGGGAAGAACTTAGGGGTGATATATTTGATTATAGACAGGAGAACGAAGCGGTTAAACATGATAATCGAAAAAGGCTTACCGAAGTCGAAAAACAGGGTGCAAATTTTGAAACTGACACTGCGAATAAAAAGGGTAAAAATACTAAAAAGGTTTCTGTTGCAGAATTAAGTATAGGTGATGTAATTGAAATTATGCCTAAAGGTGTAGGTAAACCTGAAAAAATGACTGTTGTGGAAATTGATGCCGATACTTACGCCATGACGTTAGAGGGTGGAGATACTTACGGAAGGCAAATACTTGATTCCAATAAAACTATATTTGTTAATAAATTAAAACGTGTCGTGCCTGCAAATATAGAACACGACATAATGCTTGACAAATCTCGGGCTGAATATAATAAAATGGTTGTTGATGAGTTAAGCTCTTTAGCAAAAATAAACCTATCTGCCAAGGAATCCAAAAGCTATATTGAGAATATTATTGAGCCTATGGCCACAAAAAACATAACTCCTAAAATGATTGGAGAGCAACTTAATTATTTTAATACTACGCAGTTTGAGAAGACCAAGACAACAGCCAAAAAAGCTACCCCATTTTCGGTTGGCAGAAAACAGGGCGTTGTCTCACAGCAATCTAAAATTAAAAACCTACAGGCTGAAGTTGCTTCTTTTATTCGTAGAAATACCGACCTAAATAAAAACTTAGATGCCCTGCGTAAAAAAGCTAACTTCACTAAAAACAAAGAGCGGACCATAGGTGATTTAACTAAACAGGCGAGAGAAGCGTTTAAGGGTATAAAGCTGCCAGCTTCCATCTTAACCAAAATTAAAGACGTAAGTATTGCTACAGAAAAAACCTTTGATAATAAATTAGGTGCGGCCATTAATGCCATTGAATCAGCAAGCAGAGATAAGCGTAATTCTCTAGCCTATAAATCTATTATCAGCTCATTAAAGAAAATAAAAAAAGCTAAATCTACACCACAGGTAATAAAGAATTTAGACGTACCTTCACAGAAAGCTTTAATGGACACTGATTTTACAAATGAAATAATGGATGCTATTGATGAGGGAATTAAAATTTCAGTTGACGAAGCCGATATCCCTAAATGGGTAACAACTGCGATCGACAATCTTTATGGATATTCAGGCAAGAAAAATACAGTTGGTGCAATGTCAGACAGTAAACTTAGGGTATTTGTCGAAGTAATGGACTTTTATCGACAGGTTCGGAATAATCCGCAGAAAGAGTTAAAAGCGAAATTTGAAAAGCTAGTTAATAATGCCGCTTCAAAAATCCACAAGGAACAACATTCATTTTTCAGCAAGCGTAATAAGCTACAAGAACATATTTTTGAACTGCCTGACGGGAAAATTATTAATACTTGGTATCAGGATTATTGGAAAAATTATAATAACTGGATGCTTACACCTGAAGTTCTAATGTGGAAGCTTGATGGTAATAAATATGGTACACTTTCAAAAGTGTTTTCTGAAAATATGCAACATTCAGAATCGCTAAAAGATAGCGTGCAACGTGCTTTCTACGAATTAGATGAAGCCGTATTCGGCAGAAAACGTGAGAAGATTAATGACTTGAAATGGGGGCAGTCCGAACACGAATTTACAGATGCTAATGGTAAGAAGTTTATGCTTAGTAAATACGAAGTAATTAGTATGTATCTTACCGCAGAACAGGAATTGGGGCTTAATCATTTACTTAAAGGTGGAGTAAGACAACAATCTAAAAAAGGTGGGATTTCACATCACAAGATAAACGATGCAACTTTACAGACCATGTATAAGATAATGAACTCTAATACCGATTTAATGACAGTGGCGAGCCACACTAGAGATTCGTACAATATGCTTTCAGCTTACTTGAACGAACGTTCTCGTGGCCTTGTAGGATATGATATAGCAACTGTTCCAGATTACTTTCCGTTATTTGTTTCAAAGGGTGACACTAACGCCTATAACGAAATTTATAAACCCACTACATCTATAAACGACATTAAAGAATTTATGGCAACTACCGCAGCAACTATGAATCCGTACAAACAGCGTGACCAGAAATCTAACAGCCCAATTATGATAGGAAATGCTAGGAATATTTTAATGGGGTCACTGAAAAAGGATTCACAGTATTACGGATTTGCTGAAGCCTATCGTTTAGGGGATGCAGTTTTAAGAAACAAAACTCATGGATTAGAAAAAGCACTTACTAATACATACGGAAGTCAGTCATGGAAAGCTTTAAATCAATTAATGACAGACCTAAAAACAAACAAATATCAACAGACAATGGATTCATGGGTAGGTTCATGTATTAATACGCTAACAAAAGGTGCACTGTCGTTTAATGTTCCTGTTATGTTTATGCAACCAGTTTCCTATAACATTGCTCGTGGAGAAATTGAAACTAAATATTGGAGTAAAGGGCTAGTTAATCTGCCGAAATATATAAAATCAAACCTCGCAACTAAATTTGATTTTATGGGTAAATATTCATCCAACCTGTTTATGAGATATAGAGGGCAGATTGGGTGGAGTGCAGGGGAAGCTTTAGGTAAGATTGCTGATGTGAAAACTAAAGTTGGCAAGGTGGCACAAACAGGTATGAAGGGAATACAGCATAATGACAATGCTACTATATCGGCAATATGGGATGCTGTAACAGCAGAAGTAGAAGCCACACAGCCGACATTAACAGGTGACAATAAATGGGATGCTGTTGCTCGTAGGACAGAGCAAGTCGTACATAGGACACAGCCTACGTTTTACAGAACTGACAGACCTGCCTTGGCTAGAAGTGGAAGTTTTCTAGCTATTTTGACTATGCGTTTCAGTTCACAGTTAATAAAGAATTACGCACTTGAAGTGCAGTCGTTTACTAATCTTGTCCAGAAGCAGAATACAGACATGGCCATGCGGACATTAACATCACTTGGAATAAGCATGGTACAAATAATGTTGATAAAAGCATTAGTAAGTGCTGCTCGCAGGGAAGCTACAGAAGAAATTTTTAATAGTAGGGAAAACAAGGATTTCGCAGAAAATCTTATATCGCAAATGAAAAGTCAATCTCTTGGTGTAGCTACTGCGGCAACAGGTCAGCTTGGCAGTTTATTGCTAGGTATTATTGCACAGACAGGCTATAAAAAAAGTGGAATATCAGAACCGATTTCCTCCGCAGGAGCACAGTTAGTTCGTGGTATACTTGGGATAGGTGAGCTTGGGCTTGATTTCATAACAGAAAAAAGAGATAATCGTGGAAGGTTATTATGGAAAAAGAATTTACCACGAGAGATATATCAGCTTGGCAGGGCTTCATCCTTAGCAAGCGGTGTAGGTGGCGGTGATTTTTGGACACTTGGAAGTTATATGTTATCACAAAATATAAATAAGAGGTAAAGCATGGCTATATCAAAAACAATTTTTTACGACACATTTATTTGTGACGGTGTAACTACGGATTGGAATTTCAACTTTCGTATAAACTCAGAAAAAGAAATGCACTTGTTTCAGGTCTTAGATAATGTTTATACACCATTGGTGTACGGAACTGATTACGAGGTTGTGCGAAATGCCCCTAGCTTGTTAAATGGTGGCATTATAAGAACAAAATTGGCCTATGAAGCACCTTATAAATTATACGCAATTCGTTACACTGACATTACTCAGTTGGAGGATTTTATAGGAAGCGGTGCTTTACCTCCCCAGCAAGTAGAACATGCGTTGGATAAACTCACAGAAATTTGTCAGGAAATATCTAAGATTGCTCGTGAAACAGGAGGTAGCGGGGCTAAAACATTAATTGTTGAATCAGATGATAGCACCGTTCGTCAAAACTCACCATCTGAATATAATGAAGAAACAAAAGCTATAACAATAAATCTTTCAGCAGAAGGTGGAAGCCCATCTCCTAACGTTAAAAAATATGTTATAACTTTTGACAATGATGATTTGGTTGATGGAAAGCTACATTTTAATCATGGCTTGCCAACTTTGAATATAGTTCAAACGCTGTTTGACGGCAATAGAAATGAACAGCACATGGACATTTACATGGGAACAGTTGAAGGTGTAATTGACTGTTCTAATGTTACTCCGATAGCAGGAGTATGGAGCTTCACAGCCTTTGCCTCAATGAATGAAGTTTCAAGTGATGACAAAAATCCATTCATCTTTTTCTTTGAAGATAAAGACTTGGATGAAGAGGGAGTAATTACAAAAACACATGAGCTTAACTCAACTAATATATGGTTCAATATTACAAATGAAAAAGGTGAGAGGATTCGTGTAGGCGACAAAATAATTGATGATAGTACAATTTCATTGAATCTTAATAATTTAAGGCCGATAGAAGGAACATATAAAGCAATCGTTGATAGAACAGACCCATAAATAACAATAATAAAAGGAGAAAGTAAAATGTCTAATACAGTACACAATTCAGTTGAAAGCCCAGTATTCGTTCTTAAAGGTGCAGAAGGAAACAAATCACTCGCAACAGATAATAAAGGTCAGTTTGTTGAAACAGATAGCGGAGCTCCGCCTTATGAAGCTAGTTTTTCGGATGAGAGCTTAATTGACGGAAAATTTACAGCAAACCATAAGCAAGGGGTAAAGCTTGTTAATGTTGTTGTGGCAGATGCAGAGGGCAATCTTGTTATAACAGATAATAGCTATACAGATAAGGACAATGCTGTAATTAGTTTAGCCAATCTTCAACCCATAACAGGTGAATACTCAATTAAGTGTTCTATATAAGGGGGAATTATGAATAGTCTTGACCTAGGAGGTAAGGGCGAAAACCCAGTCAGAAATTTTATAGGGTACGATGATGAATATGTAAATCCCGAACCCAATAGACTTGTTTCAGGTAAATCAGTTAAAGATTTATATGATTATGCTGAAGAAACTTATTCAAAATCAGATGACGGTGGCATAAAAACTATAGATGGCATTAGTGGTACTGCTGGTGATATAAGCTTAGAGAACAATATTTGGGTTAAGCAAAACAGGGATAATATTAAAAAATTTAATTTTTTAAGAACAATAGGAACAGAAGCATCAGGAGTAGAATATACTGCAACAGAGGATTTCTTCTTATATGCAAAAACCATCTACGGCAATCATGTAGAGTGTGGTATTTACATTAATGGAAACTATGAACCCGATCAGGCTGTAATGAATAATTACACAGGTGAGCTTACCCCGCCATCATCTTGCTTTTATATATTAAAAGGTGAAAAATATAAAATACAATACAGTCCAGATACTACATATAGAGGGACGTATCACGTAAAAAACCTTATTTCAACGAATGTTATGGAAGGTGAAACAGTTTACCTATTTGACCCATCGAACAATAACATATCACAAGGTTCTCAAGTTGTTGGTTCTGATTGTATACCTAATAATTACACAAAAGTTCCACTTAGCAAACCAATAAAAAATAAAGTCCAAGTCTGGACAGGTTCAGCTTGGGAATATCGTAATAACCTTTATCCAAATCATCTTGAATACTGCAAATGGGTTGAGGATACTGGATACACTCTCGATGAATCCAAAAAGAGTAAATTGATTCAAGTTATTTCAAACAATAAAAAATCAAATGCTGATATAGAAATAGAGAAGGCTATGTGGGAGAGGGATAACGCAGATTTCCAAAAAGCTAGAGAAGAAATAGTACATGTAGTTAAGCAGGAGATTCTTGAATTAAATACTAAGCCTATGGAAGAACTTATAGGTATATTGAACAACTAAATTAATTAATAGCTAAAAATTAAACGTTTTAAGAAAGGAAATCATGATGAAAAGTTTTATGAGATTGATGAACCTCTTTAGTGGTTCGGACAAAAAAATCCCTATCGCCTATGTGGTTGATAGTGATACAGTAAAAGCGGAACAAGTCAACTACAGAGTAGTAAAACTCCATTCAGAGGGTGCTGCTGCTCCAGACCTGTCAGCAAGAACACAAGTGGCAAAGATAAAAGGTACTGCAACCTTTGATGCTCCTACGCCTATTAATCTTTCTGATATAAAAACAGAACTGGCTAAAATAATTGTTGATGCTCCTTCGGACAGCAAGATATATGGCCGTAAAAATGGCAAGTGGGAAGAGGTAAAAGGTGGAGGCTCTAGTAGCTGGGGAAATATATCTGGCAACATTAATGACCAGACAGACTTGACAGAAAAACTAGCTACAAAAGAGGCAACTATTAAAGGTAATGACGATGAAGGTTTTTACTATTCAGGAAAGAAGACCTTTAAAAAATTGCCAAGTGGCAACTATAACGTACAAGACCATATAAAAAGTGCTGATGGTTCTGTTAAAATAACTAAGGTTGGTGATGGTGACTTAAACTTAAAAGTTGAATCCGCACCTGCTCCTGATGAATCTGCAAGAAAAGGCGTAGCGAAACTTACTAACGGAACTGAAATATTTGACATATCAAAATGCAAAGAGAAACTTGATAAAGATGCTAAGGCAGTTGATTCAGCAAAACTAAACGGCAAAGAAGCGAGTGCATACGAAGCCTCTTTAGGTTCACCTGCAAAAGATAGTCAGGTCAAAGTTTATGCCAAAAATGGAAGTGCGAAGTATGAGGACAAGGCAAGCGGAGGCGGTGGAATAGAGAGCATTACATCCAAAGACGGCTCTCTGGAAATAGATAAAGCTGACCCTAAAAATCCAGACGTAAAAATAAAAGCGGATTCTTTCAAGGGGTTTGGCTGCATAACAGTGCCAGGCGGTGTTTTTGTTGAGGCTACAAAGGGTAATGATACGGTTGAATTTAAAACCAATGACCCTGCACATCTTGCCATTAATGGAACTGCAACACCTAAGAAGACTGTATCGTTTACTATTAAACTGGATGATGTATTTAGTCGATTGAATGACTTAGAAAAAACAGTTAAGAAATTTCACAAAAAAAGGTTATTCAGATGAGTATGTATCTAGTATGGATGCACTTAATTTTGGCTGGTTGAAATCTACCAACAAATAAAAAATTATAACCAATAACTAAAGGACAATATTATGAAAAAAATATTAACGTGTTTGTTGTTTATAGTAGCGTTTGCCATAATAGGTGCAGACGTAAAAACTGTAAACAAAATTGTTCCTGATGCAGATGGAAATATTACCATTACCTCGGATGAGAGAGCAGATAAAGACAAAGAAAATATGTCTGTATCGTGTAAAAAGTTTTACCAAACTGTAAACAATATGCAGACAGAGCTTTCCTCAAAAGAAAACAATTTGGGTACTCCCCACAGCGATAATCAAGTCAAGGTTTACGCTAAGGATGGAATAGCCAAATATGAGGACAAAGAAGGTGGTGGCGTAACATCAATAAGCGTTAATGGAAAAGACCCAATCAAAGGGGATATTGACATTAAGCAAGGTGAAAATATTACATTAATAAAAGAAGGTAACGCAATTACAATATCCAGTATAGGAGGTGGTGATTCTCATTGGGAAGAAAACAAAGAATTGAATTATATAAAACCTGATAATGATAGAGCTGTCATTTTATCCCCTATTGGAATACCAAGTGAATATCTATACCACAAGATAAATAATGATGATATGACTGGGGTATGGGTCTCAACTGTTCCTAGTGGTTGGATTGTTACTCGTAGTGAAAAATCAGAGATATATAAAGACGAAAAACGAAAGTGCGAAGGACGAGCAACACTGGCATATAAAGATAATGATGGTGGCTACGCCAGAAAAAAGGTATTAATTCAAACCATCAATCCAGACCAAACATATTTTGTCTTTAAAAAAGGAAGAAAGTACAAAATAGAATTTGCTATAAGGAGCACTCTTACTGGATTACAGGCTACGCTTGAAGATAAAGGGGCTTATTCCAAGTTTCTTGGTGGAATACCACAATCGTATGCCACATTTAAAAAAACCAGTTTTGAGTTTGAAAATGATGCACCTACTATTGGGGCTAAAATATGTATATCACCAGCAAATCCACAAGGTTCAGTTGACATAAATGTAGCTGAAATAAAAGTGTATGAATACTTACCTGTTGCTGTTAAGCCTGAGACCCTCTCTACAAAAAACTTTTACTTGGATGGATACGAGTGGGAAATAGACCCTAATTCTGACCAGCCATTTAAAATTGATGATTACTCAAAGAAGATCACAAACAAATCTTCAAGTATGCTTGGCACTAAAATTGGAGAAGATGACGTTCCTTTTTCTGATACATTAGCTATTATTATAACAGCCCTCATTGTTGCAGGGATAGGCGTATATGTATACATACAAAAAAGAAACAAAAAGAACGATGACTAAAAGGCTTATAATTAAATGCTGTGAAACGTGTGATTATTATGTATACGATGATAATTATAAAAATGGTTCGGCTAATAGATGTCGATACAGAGAAACGTTTTACAGTACTTTAATTTTAAGTCCTTCATGTGAAGAAACACTCAAACATGTCTGTATAGATTATAAATATTGGGAGCAGAAAACATCCAAACTAAAGCTTTTGTTTTATTGGTTATTAGATAGATACAGAGAATGGGAAAAGTGTTGTAAAAAATCATTTGAACAGACGGATATGGATGATGAGGACGAATAAAAATAGACAAGTGTTTTATCAAGCAAGAAAAGAGATACACAAGTGTAAAAAAGTTAAGCTTTGGAGAATTGCTTTAACTATAATTTTTCTTATTATTTTTTTAACTGGAATGTCTCACTGCATTTAAAGGAAAAACAAATGAAAGACCTTTGGAAAATATTACAGAAAGCATACACATTTATAGTCGGACTATTTAAATGGGTAATTGCAAAGGTATTGAAGTCTGAATATCTAGCTAAGAATATATGGATTGCACTTGTGGTTTCTATTTTTTCAGTCTTGCTTTCAGTGAGCATTATAATTTTCTCTTATTCAAAAGACTTAAATACTTTTTCAAAAACCACTAATAATATTGTTAAATCAGAATTTAGGCAAGAATTTTTAGAGCTTGATGTTTTTATAAAAACTATAGGACTGAAAGAAATTACTCAAAATCGACTTAACAAGGTGTGGATTGATGACAGAGTAAGTTCTTATATGTATATTGATTATTTAAAGTCGGGAAATACATTCTTTGCTCCAAAAATAGAACGCCTTAATGATTTTATGAAACACAGATTGTTATTATACAAAAGTACTTTGACAGATGAACATACTTTTAAAATTACCTCTAATCTTATTTCTCATTTATGGCCAGAAAAAATAATCGAATATATCTCAATTAACAAAAAATCCAAAGAGCCTTATATTTTTGTGATGGGGGTAGATTATGGATTTTTTTTATATTTAACTCATAGCATTATGGGATATGACGAAAATCCGTTTACTTTTTACATGTATCTAAAGTACAAAGACCACTATGTTGATGCCACAAGCTATTCTTTCGATTCAATAAAAACTATTATTAAAGACCCGCATAGAGGCTTTAAAGTTCCTTTCTCAAACTGCCGAATAGTATATATAAGAAATAAACTCTTTCTAGTTCAATCAGAGATAATTAATGTAAAGATAATAGAAATAATGTGTGTCTCGTTTCTTGATTTATATAATGTAATTGAGATAGCAATAATACTACTCATATCAATCGCCTTCTTTGTCACTATGGCACTCAATATAATTGTCAATCTAAATCTAATTAAATATAAATTTCCAATTATCCCAATAAACAACACACAACAAAAGGAGGAAGAAGATGAAAAAACTACTAGTTAAAGGAATCGCACTAGGAATGATATTGGTATTGTGCTCCTGTACAAACATCCTTCAGAAGCCTTGTGAGACAATGTTAGCACCGTACGGAACACGAGACCAGTTTAATGAGTATGTCGATGCTCAGGCTTCAGGAAGCATACACAATATGCCTCAGCTTACAGAAAGAGAAGTTAAAACCAGAAAACAGCCGTTTGAAGTTATGGAGTTGGTAATTAAAGAAATGAGAGATAACTAGGAGGATAACTTATGTCTACCCTAAAGCAATTAAAAAAAGTGGTTGATGTCGTCTTAGGTGAAAATAAAATGGAAGACGAATTAACCTATGATGAAATGCAAACTCTCAAACAAATCAATTATGATTTGGCTTACTATTATTCACAAGCAGCAACGTCCAAGACAGAGCTAGACAGAAAAAGGTTAAAGCAGAATATAGCAAGCTGTAAGAGTTCTATTTCATTTTTTGAATCGGCCGCAAAACAAAGATTAGCTAGAGAAATGATACAGCTATGTGAAGATGCAATAGCTCTGGCAATCAAAACAGCTATTTCGCTAACGCCATGAAAACTCTAAAAACAATAATTAATGTGGTTTTATATGTAATTAATTTGTTTTTGCCTACCGAAAGCAAACAGTCTCGAATCCTTAACGAAATCAAAAAAATAGTTGATATTGTTTTTGAAGAGAATAAGGAAATGCTGACTTGTTTTACGGATAAAGAGAAGGATCAGCTAAAACAAATTAATTACGATATAGCTTTTTATACTAAGCGGTTAAATAGGGCAATCTCAGAAGGAGATAAAAAGAGATACAAACAACATATTGCCTCAACTAAAAGCTCATTAGCCTTTTTTAAAGCCCTTGATAAACAGCGTATAGCAAAACGTATAACTAATATTTGTGAAGAAAAACTATAAAACATACAAATGGGAATGAACTATGACTGTTTTTGGAAAACCGCTAAATAAAACGAGTTCTATTGTTATTGAAATACTCTCTGTCAGCATAACAGGCATGGTGATATTATGGTTCATTGGAACAATTAAAACAACAAATGAACTGGTTGAATCCTTTAAAAAAACGCAGATAGAAATTCTATATTTGCAAAGAGAAATGAAGATTATAAATCAGACAATAAAATTAATAGAAAGCTCCGTACAGTTATCTAAGGAAAAACATTGATGATGAGTAAGGATGACAAAAAAATCTTAGAGCAAATAATTCTTAATAGCCCGCCATCTCTAAATACCCCAAAAATAAGGAATCTATTACATCAGATGATTAATCTTACTGATATGCTGGACGAGGTAAGGGATGGTATTTTACAAGAGCTAAAAAAATGAAAAAACAAAAACTATATTTAATTGTAGATACGAAATCCAAGTGCACTAAAATAGGAATTGCCAAACATCCTGAGACACGATTGCGACAACTCCGTACTGGGAATCCGAATCTGGAATTATATAAAGTATATTCATTTTCTAATGCTCGAAAAAAGGAGAAAGAGCTTCATCGAAAATTCAGGAATAAGAGGGTAGGGGGGGAGTTTTTTAAGGTTTCCCCCTCTACTATTGATAATTATATTCGTGGTAAAAGCAAAAAAATAATAACAGTTTTTTACACTTTGGTTTTATTGGGGTTACTGTTAGCTTTTTTTTATATTTTACTTTCTTGATCCCCTGCCTCCTTTGCCAGTTCGTCTCTCGCTTTCTGTTAATTAATTGTTATTGACAAATGACTGTATATCCAAATAATAATGTCTATAACTTTCCATATCGCTAAAGGTAAAAGTATAAAAAGTCCAAAGAAGAAAAAATATACTAACCCTGTAATAGCTTCTCCTATTCCGTTATACATTCTCAGTCTCGCTTTCTGCCTGTAGTTCTTTTTTGGCTTGGTTTGGGTTGTCTTACAGTGTTTCTGTTCCCGATTCCTCTACCGCTTCCATCTCTCTTTGGCGTTCCGCCACATGTTCCTTGCTTTCTAATCATTTTAGTTCTCCTTTTTAATTATTTAGATAAGTTCCTTTATGCTATTCCTTTTAGAGTGAACAATGTATGTATTATTATAAACTGCACTCAATCTTTTTCCGTATTCGTATACCTTATTTTTGTTGTATACTTTTATGTTAAAATTTCTGAAACCTGTAAACGCTTTATTGCCTTCAATTCTTGTTACATAATAAAAAGAATATTCTAGCTTGAGCAGTGGATTACATACTTGAATGATGTCTCCAACTTGAATTTCTTTCTGGCTCATTTCCCCGCCTCCCTTTCTATTTCTTTTTTTGCCTGTTTTTCTACACAAACGCTACAATCACTGTCAGACATACACTTCCAATTATTATCATTATTACAGGATATACTAAATTTTCCACTCCATAAAAACTCTATTTCTTTCTCTAGCGTTGCTATGCGTTGGTCTTTTATTTCCTTCTTATCCTCAATTCTTTCGTGCTGCATTTTTCTGATTAAATTCGTGCTGTCCATTAGAGATTCCTCAGCTTAGCCATTTGTAAAATTGTAGCTTTCCATTTTTTCCAAAAACTTAAAGCTTTTTTACCATCCATAGCTAATATTTCTTTGTCTGTAAAGTTTTCCCATTCTTTTGTAGAATGAAATTCACAACCTATTTTTATGTGTTCATGGAAAATTAAAACATAATATATATTAGTATATATCTGAAAAGGAGTTCCTTTGAGTATAACATCACCATACTTTGCTCCATAAAGATCTGCTCCACGAAGATTTGCTCCACGAAGATCTGCTACACTAAGATCTGCTCCACGAAGATCTGCTCCATAAAGATCTGCTCCACGAAGATCTGCTCCACGAAGATCTGCTCCACGAAGATCTGCTCCACGAAGATCTGCTCCACGAAGATCTGCTCCATAAAGATCTGCTCCACGAAGATCTGCTCCATAAAGATTTGCTCCACGAAGATCTGCTACACTAAGATTTGCTCCACGAAGATCTGCTCCACGAAGATTTGCTCTTACACCATCTTTTTCATTATCTAACCATTTCTTATGTAGTTCTAATACTTCTTTTAGTTGTTCAATTTTCATCATTTTATTTCCTCAATTTTAAGCTTGCTTTCTTTGAGGTATTCCTCAAATGTCTTAGTGTTTTCAAGTGGACAATCTTCGCATTCTGTATTATTACAAAATTCTGATTCGTTGGCTATATTACACAGATCATAAACGAACTCTCGCAGGTTTTTGGTCATGATAATAGTTTCCTCCCGATTAGTTCAACAACTTCAGTAGTTATAGCATTTCCACACATCTTATATCTTTGCGTATCTGATATTTCTATTTCTTGGCCGGTCCCATTAATGCCCTTTGCAGTCCATCCATTGGGGAACCCCTGAAGCCGTTCGCATTCTGTTGGAGTTAATCTTCTTATTCTGGATTGAGAAGCAATATAATTATCTTTCTGCACGCTTGTTAAACTATTAGTACAGTTATCCTTGCGAGGCTCTAATTCCTGCCCGCTTTCTCTGCCTCTTTGTGCTACACAATATAGTCCTGTCTTTGCACCTCTGCCTCCTGCTTCGCCTGCAAGTGTTGTAGAAATACCATCGGAAGAATAAACTCTATTTGCTTGACCTCCTTTGCCTATTGTACCAAGTTGGTACAGTAATATCGGTTTTGGTTGTTTATAGTCGGTAGAAGTTAAACAAGTGCTAATCCCATCTGGCCCTAATATTGCTCCCCTTTGTTCGCCTTTTTTTGTGTTTCCTACAATATTTATTGATTTAGTGTAATCCCTTCTATGGCTTTCTCCGATAGGAAATACTTTTCCGAAACTTGATCCTCTAAGATGTCCGACAAGGTATATCCGCTCTTTATTTTGGGGTAGAACCCACCGAGTATTAAGCAGTTGCCATTCGCACTCATAATCCCCAAGGTTGGCAAACTGTCGCAGGACTTCCATAAAATCTCGTCCATCGTTGCTGCTGTATGCTCCTTTAACATTTTCCCAGATAAATATCTGAGGTCTGATTTCTCGAATGATACGAATTGCCTCAAGAAACAACCCGCTTCGAGAACCTGCCAATCCTTTTCGTTTTCCAGCGATCGATAAATCCTGACAAGGACTTCCGAAGGTAATAATGTCGATTTTGTCTTTAATTCTTTCTCTGATGACCCCTGTAACTGATCCGAGTTGAACAGCATCGGGGTAGTTGTATTTTGTGACGTATCCTGCATATTTATCGATCTCCGAATAAAATTGTTTATTTATTTCAAATCCAGCTTGCTCTAATCCTTTACTGAATCCGCAAATACCACCGAACAATTCTAATATGTTTATTTTCATGCTCCCTTCCATATAACCGCAACCGCTATTGTTTGTGTTTTCATGCTGTCACTCATCCCCCCACTCCAAAGTTTAACTCAAATTCATCCGCAGCTGCTCCATTACATTCAGAATCAGACATCAAGTCTTCGTCTGGTTCATCATCAAAATCATCAAAATCTATTTCATTCACACAGTCGGGGCATAGAAAATCATATTCATAATGACCTTTAAATCCACATCCGCACTCTTCACATATATGCTCTTTCATTTTAGTTTCCTTTTTTGTTTCAATGCGTTCGATTTAAGGCGTTTTAACAGCTTGCCCTGTTCTCGGTACGCCTTTTGCTTAAATAATGTTTTATCGTACTTCAAATGCGTTTATTTCGCCTTTTAAACATCGAGTGGTACACCGCTTGGTTCATCTTCACTAAAAAAATCCAACTCTTGTCCTAAGCAGTATGTTGTATTGATAGTTGCTCTCCCTGCCAATACAGAAAGTCCAAGAAATATTGCAAGGTAGCGTTCGTTGTTATCAAGCTCTCTCAGTCTTCTAATGCTTGGATGAAACTCTTTCAATGTAGCTTTTTTCATTTTTTACCCTCGCTTGTTAAAGTTTTTAATAATTTTAAAAGTTCACGCTCTAAAGTTCTTACACGTCCTTTAAGCAACGCTATCTGATGTTGGTTTTCTTCACAATTAGCCATATATATCTCTTCTTTCTCTTTTTGGGTTATACCCTTCTCTAAATTTCTTTTCGTAGTCAATAGCGTACATTCCCACGAAATGTGCAGACTTAGGTTTAAAGGCAAGCCTACTAAAAATTTTACCTTGTACTCTAGTTTTTTCAGAGTACCATTCTGTAGGTATTACTTCTGCGGTATGTACCTCATCATGCTTCTCTTTGCGATATAGAAAGGTTATTACATGAGCCTCATTTTCTATGTCTGATGAGTACTTTAAATGACATAGACGTGGCCGTTCTGACTGCTCTGCCCCTCTGTTAAGCTGGCACATTACTGTAGAGGCCACATCACAATCACCTGTAGTCTGATTTAAAGCCCAAATGTTATAGCCTACCTGTTCATGTTTTGAAGCTTTGAATAAGTGTTTTGGAGAGTGCATATTCTGAAGATTGTCTACATACATCATGTCCAGAGGTCTTTTTCTGGTAATAGTACTTGTGAGAAAGTCGATAGTTGCTGCATCATGCCTATAAGTACCCTTGCCGTAAATGTAGAAATTATGGGCGTACTTTTTAAACACTTCCAGCGAGAAAAAGAAATTTTCAATAGCTTTTGGACTGCTATTCTTAAACCCTCTTACTATCTCCATAAACTCAACATCCATAGCAATAGCGATCAAACGCATTAGCACTTCTTCTTTTGACGATTCACCGCAGAAGTATATAATACGCATATCTTTTTGAATTTGCTGGTAAAGAGCAGACAAGCCTAATGCTGTCTTTCCTACTCTCGAATCCGCAGCTAAAACGTGCATTTGTTTACGCAATAGGCTCAATAAGCTGTCCATTGCAGGAATACAGTAAGGAACAAACATTGTGCTTGTATCGCTTTCTCTCGCACTTTTTACCATGTCAACTACATTTTTAATAGTTTCTTTTGTGTCTATAAATTCAAAAGACTGATTGTCAAGCAAAACCGCCTCATTCTGATTATTGAAATCAGTTATCATTTCGAGGGGATTGTCGGCCGTTGATAAATCTCTAGCAAGCTCTTCGCAATTCAAAAGAACTTTGTGTTTAATAGAGTTCTCTTTTAGTTTTTCGATATGCACATCTATATTTGCGTTGGTGGCATAGTGTGTTGCAATTTCGAGAATATACCCCTCATTGTCAGGAAACTTATCCTGTAGAATAAACATATCGAGAGGTTTGTTTTCAGCTATAAGCCCCCTGATAGCATTGAATATTCTCATATTTAGTGGGTCAACAAAGTCTTCCTCTTTAATTTGCAGTACTTTTCCTTTGATAAATTCAATATCATCGGGAAGTAACAGATCGCCAAGCACTATGTGTTCAATGTCAGCGTACATTTGGTTTACTCCTATAGTTTTCCTGTTGTATTCTTATCTGCTCTAATTCCCAAGGCGTATGTTTGAAGGAAGTTGCATTTTTAGGCAAGGCTTTTAAAATTGCAGCAGGATAGGGGAAGTAATTGAACTCACGTTTACAAATGCCAAGTATTTTTTCTACAGACATCTCTATCTCTAGCAAGGGAGAGCACCAATTCTCAATAAATTGCTCTCGATTTTCAACAATAGGAGCGGGTATATTATAAAATTTTCCCACTGTTGTATATAATTCTTTTATTTCTTTTTTTGTCATTAGAACGTTATTCCTTTATTTTTTTTGTTGAAGCTTCTGCTTTTCCACTGTCCAAGCCTTTTACCAACTTCCCAAGTAGTCTGTAATTGAAACCTCATTTTACCTTTATCATTTTTCTCAGACCAATAAGTAATAAATTCTTTATGATATTCTTTATAATCTATATAACTTTCTACTTCTTTAATAAACATATCTAAAGAATACTTATTAAAGGATATAGTATTACTTTCTTTTATAGTATTACTTACAAGTGGAAATTTTCCACAGAGGCTTTTTTCCTCATAGGGTTTTTTCCTCATAGGCTTATTACCTATGTGGGTTTTTTCCACTTTGGAGTACGAATAAGGAGGATAGTATAAATAATAATCCATCTTACCTGTTGTTTTTCGCTTACGAGTTAGGTATTTCTTTTCACAAAGCTTTTTTACATACTTATCAACTGTATCTTTTGTGGAATTTATTCCCTGTGCAATTCGTGTAGTACTAAATTCCCAACCAGTAGGCTTGGAGGCTATAAAGGCAATAATAGCTATTTCAGTTGGGTATAAATTAGAGTTAAAAATTCCATTAGGAATGATTGAGAAGTCCTTTTTTATTTCATTAAAAAATGCCATGATTATTTCATCCCTTCTAATAAAAGTTTTACTTCATCGACAAATATATAAGGGTCTTCCCATAGTTCTAAGGATTCCTTGATAGCAGGATATTTTTCAGAATTTTCCATATACTCTATCAACATTTTTATAAATTCTTTTTCAAACATTATTTCCTCCTGTTGACCTTCTTTTTTTTCTCGGTAGGCATGAATAGTTTTAATAAGTCGTTTGCTTGATAAAGTAATTTTTGGCTTGTTTTTGCGTGATTCTCTAGGTATTAATTACGCTGTTTTAAGGTTTGATTTGACATTATATTTTTTCCTTAATTAATTTACTAAACTGGGATAGCTGCTGATATGCAGTCCTAAGTACAGCTTGGCATAAATAACTTGCTCGTTGCGGATTATCAGCAAACCAAAAGGCAATATTGTATCTATTCTGCCATGAACATATAGAGCCTATTACCTGTGCTGGTTTAATTTGTCCACGCCATCCACCTGCTTGCACCTGAGCTAAACTTCCCTCAATAATTACGCACCTATAACGGTACGCTTGAAGTCTTTTTAACTCACGTTTAAAGCGGTCTCTGTTACATTTTGGTTTTTTGTTACTACAGCAACCAACAAGGTCAGGAATAGACTTTCTTTCAACTGCAATGTACTCTTCAAGATTTTTGATTGAATAGTCGCCCGTAGACAACGTACCGACCTCAACCGATACGCTATCAGGGAAAATAAAGGGATTTTGCTCCCTGGAATCTATTATAATAATTGGATTCATTTAGAATGTGTCTACATTGAAGTCAGTAGGATCTTCTTCTATTGTCTCAACATCTATTGGGTCAACATCGCCAAAATTCTCACCTTCAAGTGCATTGTCCGTAGTATTTTCTTCTGGTGGTAATTCAGGTTCGGAAGACTTTTCGGCTTTAAGCACTTTAAAATAAGATATTTTATTAGTAGGTTTACCCTTAAAAGTATCGTGTTGAATATGAGCTAGGCCAATTTTTCCAAGAAACATTTTTGGTGTTACATTTGAAATATCGTTAGGGTCAAATCCGCAAGATGCAAGCATATTGCCTATTGTTCTGTTGGTATATTGATTTATAACAACATAGTAAAAAAGGGTACGTTTGGCGTATTTGCCTCCTATAATTTCAAACTTAAACTT
>Ga0222697_1000411_pt1 | contig 18762 bp, 22 predicted proteins | sample AntAcemetage1402_FD_179835 | JGI IMG/M metagenome (GOLD analysis project Ga0222697, IMG submission 179835) | Saline water microbial communities from Ace Lake, Antarctica - #1402 | ecosystem: Environmental > Aquatic > Non-marine Saline and Alkaline > Saline | place: Antarctica: Ace Lake... | reverse complement strand
TGTTCAAAGTGTGAGGCTGTTTTTCGTGCAGATAAGATTATTGAAGAGGATTATGATGTCCCAGCGGATTCTTTTTCTAGCGAGAAGATTTTAAAATTTATTAAAGAAAAAGATATCAAGTGTCCTAATTGTAAGGGTTATTTTGAGGAGGAAATTTCTTCACAAAGTTTAATGATGAAAACTGTTGTTGCTGGTAAGGATGCTTCACTTCGTCCTGAAACTGCTACAGGTACTTATTTACCATATTTACGTTTTTATAATTATTTTAGAAAAAAATTACCTTTGGGTGTTTTTCAGATTGGTAAAGCCTATAGAAATGAGATTTCTCCTAGACAGCATGTTCTTCGGGGCAGAGAGTTTACGCAAGCAGAGGGGCAAATATTTGTTGATCCAAAAGAGAAAAATAATTGGGAAAAATTTGATGAAATCAAAGAAAATATTCTTCCTTTTTGGACTTCGGCAGAGCAAGAGGGAGACAAAAAGATTAAAGGTATTAAAGTTAAAGAAGCTTTGAAAAAAGGATATATTAAGAGTCAAGTATATGGTTGGTGTATTAATTTGGCGTATATGCAATTTAAGAGTTTTGGAATATCTGAAGATAGAATTAGGCTTAGGCAACATCATGAGGATGAGAAGGCGTTTTATGCAGACGATGCTTGGGATATAGAAGTAAAATTAAATAATTATGGCTGGACAGAGGTTTGTGGAGTTCATGATAGAACTGATTATGATTTAACTCAGCATTCAAAATTTAGTGGTGAAAAATTAATTGCGTCTAGGGAAAATGGAGAGAAATTTACTCCACATATATTAGAAATAGCTTTTGGTACAGATAGGCCAACTTTTGCATTAATTGACTTGTTTTATTCTAAGAAAGAAGAGGAGGAGGGTAAGACTACTTTTAATGTTCCGTATCATATGGCCCCAATGGATGTTAGTGTTTTTCCTCTTGTTAAAAATAAACCAGATCTTTTGAGTTTGGCTAAAAAAATTAAGGGAGACTTAGAAAAAGATTTTATTGTAGATTATGATATTTCAGGAACTGTTGGTAAAAGATATTTGAGAAGTGCTATTGCGGGAGTTCCTTATGCTGTGACGGTTGATTTTGATTCTTTGGAAAAAAATATTGTAACCATTCGAGATAGAGATAGCGAAAAACAAATTAGGGTGAAGGTTGAAGATTTGAGAGAGATAATTAGAAGGTTGATTTCTGGAGATATTGAGTTTTTAGATGCAGGAGAAATTGTTGAATGAAGATACTTTTCGTTTGCAAGTATAATCGTTTTAGAAGTAGAGTTGCTGAGGGAATTTTTAATAAGTTAAATGCTAATTCGGAATTAAGTTGTAGTAGTGCAGGAATACTTTTGGATGAAAGTCGTCCGTATGTTTGTGAAAATGTTAAAAGTTCTATGAAAAGTTTTGGGTATGATTTATATGGCGACTTTAGACTTGTTTCTTCTTTGAATTTAAATAATTATAATAAAATTGTTGTGGTTGCGGATAATGTTGATAAAAGTTCTTTTGTTGGTTTTGATGGTGAAGTTGTTGTTTGGAATGTTTTGGATTGTGCAGAGGATGATTTGTCTGGAATACAAAATGCGATTAAGAATATAGAGAGTAAGGTTGAGGGTTTGCTTGAGGATTTAAGTTTGGGCAATTAAATTTTTAAATAATGTTTTTTTAGTTTGTTTATGGTAGATGATTGTATTTTTTGTAAAATGGCGCGAGGAGAATTTCCGGTAGAAATTATTTATGAGAATGATAATTTTTTTTCAATTTTGGATGCACAGCAAAAAATAGAGGGGCATAGTTTAGTTATTCCAAAAAAGCATTTTAAGGATACTTTGAGTTTGCCGTCGACTTTGGGGGCGGAGTTGATTGATTGTGTTAAAATGACAGCGATGAAGGTTATGGAGGCAGAAGAATCGGAGGGATTTAATCTAGTAAATAATAATGGGGTGGCGGCGGGGCAAGCCGTTATGCATGCTCATTATCATATTTTACCTAGAAAGAAAGGCGACAAAGTTCCTCACGTGTATTGAAGAGTAAACCTTTTAAATTGACCTTTTCTTTTAGTTTCGGCTCTGTAGCTCAGTGTTTAGAGCGCTGCTCTCATGAAAGTAAATTTTGAGATTTTTATTATCTCGAGTTGAGTTTTGCTTTGAGTTAGGCAGAGGTCGGGCGTTAAATTCTCCCCAGAGCCATTTTTAATTTGGGATATTTTAAATAGTTGTTTTTTGTTTTAATTTTATGGTAGCAGAAGGTGTGATTGTGAGTATTCCTAATAATATAATAACTATAATTCAAACTCTTGGTGGAATTTTATTTCTTTATTTGGTTTTTGGTATAATTAATGGAGTTATGGCGTTTCGTCGTAATAGTAAGATAGAAAGAGGCGTAGAATCAATTCATGAAATGAGTCGAGATATAAAAGAGCTTAAAAGAATTTTATTAAAAAAAAGTAAATAATTATTTTTGCTTAAGTTTTATTTCGATTGTTTGAACGTCTTTGTCTTTTCCGTCTTTTGAAACTAGTTTTTCTCTTCCGATTTTTGCGTCTTTAATAATTACTGGTTTTTCTTTTGAGAATTTTTCTTTTACTTGTTCGCAAACTTTTATAGCCTTTTCCATATTATTTCCTCTTGCTTTGATTATCATTTCTTTTTCTTTTTTATGAGTAAATTGAGTTGCGATTCCTCTAACATATTCTGTTATTGATTTTTCTCCAATAAAGGTTATATTTTTTTTCTTTTTTGATTCTTTCTTGCTTTCCATTTTAGAATTATTCTTCTTTTACTTCTACTTGATTTTCTTTTTCTTGCCTTTTTGTTCTAGATAAATATCCAGCTATTTGGTTTCTCATTTTTTTACTTGGCATAGTTTGTTGTAAAACTTTTTTATTGTTTTCAAAGCTTTCAGAAAAATCTACACCTTTGTCCATTAGTGCGTGAGCAGTTCTTTTTACTTGTTTTGATTTTATCTTTCCCATATAAATTATTCAAATTTTGTCGTATTTAAAGCTTGCCATTTTTATTATTTTTTATTTTTTTGGTTGAATTTCTGTTTTTTCATGAGTTTATTTTATCATTTAATTAATTGAAGGTTGATTTTTTCTTATTTGTAGGGTTTCACTAGAGCCAGGATAAGCAAACTTTTTAAATTAGGGTGTTCTTAGAGTAATAATTAAATTTGAGGTAAAAATGATGATTGGTTATAATCTTTTAGGGGTTGTTGCATTGGCTTGTGCTATTTGGATAATCTATGATGTATTAGCTGTAAATAAGAAACTTTCAGTTGGAATGAAAATTGTTTGGATAGTTTTTGGAATAGTATTTTCAATAATTGCAGCAATAGTTTATTATCTTGTTTATAAGAAATAAGTTAATTTTTTTAATTTTTTATTTTATTTTTTTGGTTCTCGAAATACTTGAGTTTGAAATTTGTAGAATAATATTGCTGGTTTTTTCCAGTAGTCTTTTGGGATTCCAGTTTTTTCGCATAATTTTTCTAGGAATTCAGTTTTTGTTAAGTCTTTTTTATTAATTGTTTCTGGTAAAATTATTCCAGTATATCCAAAAAATTTACACATAAGTCCGTCTTCTTTTGGATTAAAATTTTCTAAAATATTTCCTTCTATTTTTTCTAAATCAGATAATATTGATAATTCTATTTCTATATTTTTTAGATCTTTTTCATCTGTTTTATTTTTTTCTTTTAATTTTTCTAGTGCTTTTTCGCTTTCTCTTACTATTGCGTCTCCGATTGAATAGGTTGCAGTTGTTGATCCAGATGATTCTTCTTCTTTTCCCTTGAGTGTTATAAATATTGCATAGGACTTTCTAAAATCTATTTCTTCTGGGACTTTTATTTTTTCTTTTAATATTTTTTTATTTAGAACTTTTCTGCTAAAATTTATAAATTTTCTTCCAGTTTTTTCCGAAAATAATTTTTCCATAGAATGAGTTTTTTGTTTAATTTTTTTTCTAATTAATTACAAATATTATTTTAACTTTGAAAATTCTTTCTGTGTTTTTTCTAAGTCTTTTTCTATTTCTTTGATTGCGTTTTTTAATGCTTTTTTGCAATCTTCATCTTTTGTTTTTATTAGAAGTATGGGGTTTTTTGTGATGTGCTCTCTTTTCCAGGCTGCGAAAGTTACGTTTGAATTTTTATTTAGATATACTCTTAGAAGTTCGGCAATTGTCATATTTTCAATTTCAAGTTCCATTCTTTCTTTTGATTCTTCTAGTATGGTTGTTTCCATAAATAAAAGTCACTAATTCAATTTATAAAGGTTTTGTATGGGGATTTTTATTTATAATATGGAAATGTTTATAAGTTTTGTTTTTGTTTCTAAGATGTGAAACTTACTATAAGTTTTTATTATATAGGTGAAAGGAGGTAAAAAATGAAAAAAAATTTAAAATTAAATTTAATAACAATTATAATTGTGAGTGTTTTTATATTTTCTAGTGTTTCTGCGGCTTTTTCTCTTGGAGATTTAGGCATGACAGGAAATGCTGTTATAGAAGGGGCTGATGGAGGTGATTATCCAAAGTGTTATGGTACGGGAACGTATGTGGATTCTGAAGGTGGTTATTTTAATAGGTCTACAACTGTTGCGGGGGGACTTACAATTACTGGACCATGTAATAATCCAGCATGTTCTTCTGGTAACGATTGGTATAAGGAGATGTTTTGTGATCCTACTACTATTGTAGGGGGCACTTGGGAAGATACATGTAATGATGATGGCACTTTGAGAGAATATTTTGTTAAGATGGAAAATAATGTCTTAGGAAGATATAGAGAGCCGAAATATAGAGATATGGATTGTGGGGATAATTATGAATGTTTGAATACTGGAATATATACTTTTAATGGTGTCTCTCATTATGACGTTGGAATGTGTGTTGAGAAGAATGAGCCATTGACTTGTAATAAGGTAGGTGGCGAGGTTATTGCAACAGATAAACATGGAAAAAAAATAACTTTTAATCATGGTTGGAGTGGGGGTGAGAGAGAAACTATTGATGGTTGTTTTGATATGAAACCTAGACTTGGAAAGGAAGTGGATGATCCTAATGATGGATTTCCAAATCAAGTAATTCACGTTGGAGCAAATGAGGATGGCGAATGGGAGACAAAAATGCGTATTGTTTATGATTGTGATCCTGTAACACATGAGGTTACAATGAGAAATGAGACATGTGCTGGAGAAGCATATTGTGTTAGCGGTGTGTGTGAGGCGAGTAAGAAGTCTTGTACTCCTGTTGGAATTACTGGAATTACATTTACGGATTCTGATGGAAATGCAAAGTCAAAAACAAATATTTGTTCAGATAGTGAGGGTAAAAATAAAGATACTACTGGTACTCATTTAAAAACTTTCACTTGTGAAGGGGATGATCCAAAATCTACTCCGATATCTTGTCCTGCGGGATGTAGAGATGGAGTTTGTGTTGGAGTAACTTGTTCAGATGAGGATGATCAGAATAATCAAGCAAGTCTTGGTTTGTCTAATTATGCAAATGAGTTAGATTTTCAAATACATGGTAAGGGCATAACCACTATTAGTGGAGCTCATAAAATGTTTGAACTTACAGATGAATGTGTTGGAGCCAATACGGTTTTAGAATATTGGTGTGAGAGTTCAACTTCTCCATCGATTAGTGCTGCCACTTTTAATTGTCCAAATGGGCAAACCTGTAGTGATGGTAAATGTAGTGGAACTTCGGCATATAGTATTGCGGATACTTCTATTATTCCTCAAGGTGAGGCACCTATTTTAGAGTGTTCAACTGGTGTGCAAACACAATGTGTTGAAGGTGTTTATTTTATATGTGTTGACGATAATTTTGTTTCAGAGGGTGAAACTCCTGGAGAATGTGGTATTCCCGCAGAGTCAGTGTCTTCATGTACATCCACGGATAGTACGGGTGATGCTGCGATTGCAGGATGGACTAGAAGAATAGTTGACAATGAAATTGTTGGTGAAGAATCAGATGTTTGTAGTGAAGATAGGCTTATTTTAACTGAATATAATTGCACGGGCGAGGAAATTACCCCTAGGTCAATATTTTGTAGTACTGTTGGAACCGGTTATGTTTGTAGCGAAGGGGCTTGTGTAGCTCCGGGCTTGGTACCATTGTGTACTTCGACAGATCCGAGTAATGATAATAAGATATTTGGTACAACAACTGTAACTGGAGCAAATCCTGAAATAAAACGGGATATATGTTTGCAAAATGATATACTGAGAGAATATTCTTGTGATAGTAATTCAAGAAGTAGTAATAGTGATAAGGATTGTACTGATTTCGGTTCCGATTATATTTGTAGTAATGGAGCGTGTACAAGTCCAACTGCTAAAACTTGTGTTTCAGGGAATCCTGGAAATTCTTTTGGATTAAAAGATATTACAGTAACGACTCTTGGCGGTGTAGAAGATGGGCGAGAGGAAGATGAGTGTGATGTAAGCACAGGTAAGTTGGTAGAGTGGCATTGTGATGCTTATTCAGATAAGATGGTTGCTAGGCGTTTTGATTGTGCAGATTGGTCCGAAGTGGAGAATGGTGTTTGCGTAGATGGAGCTTGTATTGAAAGCGACCCTAACGTAGTGCCTAGAGATCCCGTGGGTGAAAATGACGATTCAAATGTGGTTGTTGATATAACTTTTGATTCAGTTAGTGAAGATACAGTGTATACTAAGTCAGGAACAACTGCTAATAAGATTGCATTAAATGGAGCTGGAAAAGAGCGTCATGCTATGGGCTTTGGAACTAGTAATACAAATGGTAGACTTTCTGTTTTAGATAGTAATTCTAGAATAAGTGAAGAAATTACACTTTTGAGTTGGATTAATCTTTATAGTGATGTAAGTTTGCATAAATATCAACAAGGAATTATGGATAAATCTAATTGGAATGGAAAAGATGGTTATTGGTTATCCTTTAATGGAGGCTATGGATCGGATAAACTTGTTTTTAGGATTTATTATGGCAATACATATAAGGATGTTAAAGTTGACGTTACAAGCCTTAATCGAGGATCTTGGTATTTAGTTGGTGCTACATATGATGGAAGTATTTCTAAATTATATATTTGGGATAATAATGGTGTATCTGTTGCTAGTGGTCAAACTGCTATAAATCAAGATATGGATATAACTACAAATCCTTTAAAGATTGGAAATAATTTTGCTGGAAAGATTGATGAAGTTAAGGTATTTAGTGAAGCATTAACTGGAACTGAAATAAAAGAATTGTACTTTTAAGAAAAAAACTTTTTTATTTTTTTATTTTTTTATTTTTTTAACATTGGAACGCAAGTCTCTAATTTTTTAGGATGGGGTTTGTTTATTTATTTAGAAAATGGACTTGCTATTTATTGGAAAGTTGGATTTATTGTTTTTTAAGAATTATTTTTATTTTCTAAATATCATGTTTTCTAATTCGTCTTGAGAAATTTCGCTTTTCTTTGTTGGTTCTCCCATTAATATTGTTTCGTTTCTTTGAGAGTTTATTTCTTCTTCTATTTCGTCCAATTCATCTTCTGTTGGTATATTTGCTTCTTTTTCTGCGCTCTCTTCTGTAGGGTTGCTCTCTGCGTCGTTTTTTGCCTTTAGATCTATAAGGTCGTTAATTGTTAATTCTTTCGTTGCTATTGGATCGAATCCTATTTTTTTTGATTGTGTTTCATTTATTGTTTTTTGTATGTCTGGATTTATGATTCTTATACTTAGATATGTTTCTATTTTATGAACTAAATCATAGCCTTCTTCTTCGATTATTCCTTTTTCTGCGGCTTTTATTGTTGGTTCCGAAACTTTTAATTCTTTTGCTAGTTGTTCTTGTGTTATGTGTTTTAGTCTTCGTGCTCGCATTATTATCCAATGAAAGTTTTCTATTAAGTCATCTCTTTTTTGTGGGTTCTCGCTTCTTTTTTGTTCAAAATTTATTTTTATTATTTCTTTTAAGTGAGCATCTTCATCTCTTGAGGTATTTTGAATTTCGGGGTTTAGATAATTAGTTTTTGAGAGTCTTTTTTTTATTAGGGAGTTTTGCACTTCTTTTTGCCTTGATATTTCTGTTTGTGATATTATTGGATGATGTTCTCTTTTTGCGCATAAGTCACATATTTTTACTATTCCTTCAGATGTTATGGCATTAGAGAGTTTTGCTAATTGTCCATTTATTCCACATTTATAACAGTGTTCCATAAAATAATTGTATGAATATTAGTTTTTAAGATTAGTTGTGATAAAAAGTATTATTTAATAGGAATTAATTTTTCATATATTTTTTTAATTCTTCTTTTGTGGGAATTTCTGTAATTATTCGATCGTTTATTATTATTGCTGGCAGTTTTTCTATTTCGTGGTTTTCTATTAATGAGTTTAGTGATATAAAACTTTCATCTACGGCTATAGGTATCAATATTATATTATTTGCATATTCGTTTTTTAAATCTTCAAGTACTTTTGAGAATACTTTCTGTTCGGCTTTTATTGTTAGATCTTTGGGGTTTATTTGGTAAAGATATATTACAGAATTGAAGTTTTCTTCGCAGGTTTTTTGAGTTTTTATTACATTCATCCAAAGAAGTGTCCTAAGTAGAGAGTATCTTTTTTGTGCTAATTCTGCTCCTTCAGTTAATTGTTGGTTATTATATTTTGAAAGTATTAGGGCTTCGTTGTATATTTTGTCGGCAAATTCTAGGTTTGATTTGATAAGTATTTCGCAACTTGTTTCATTTGCTTTTACAATATCTTGGAAGATTAATATATCCATTAGTGAGATTTCTGATTGTGCGTAGTATTCGTCTATTTTTTCTACTCTGTTTTTTTCTAACATATTTCCTAAAAATATTCCTACAATAAAAATTAATGTTGTTACTAGGAGTGCTTCCCAGAAAACGTGTTTTTGACTTTTTAGCATTTTACCATGAATAATCTTTTCTTGCGAATTTGTATAAGGATGCTATTAGTATTATTGGATATAATAGTAAATATACAAACATGTAGATTATTAAATCAAAAACATTCTCTTTTTTAAAATGTTCTGATTCTTTTCTTGAATGTGCTAGGGCATTTAAGTTGAATAATATTCCTAGTGTTAGAAAAGTTATTCCAAAGAAAAATAAAACAGATGGGGAAAATGCTATGTCGTTCATTCTTAGTATTGCTGTTTCTGCCCCTATTGAATAAGTTGTTGAGAGATATTGAGTTAATAGATATCTAGTTATACGATAGGTTAATAGTCCTAGTCCGAATATTCCAAGTATCCATGCAGATACGAAATATGGAAAAATAAACCATCCAATCATGCCTTTTCTTAGAAATTCTTTTTTGTATTTTAGTATTGTTTGAATTCCGCCAGCGTTCCATCTTAATCTTTGTTTTGCCCAAATTTTAAATTTTTCTGGAGCAGTTGTATAAACTGTCGCTAACATTGAAATATGGACTTTCCATCCGCGGGATAAAATATTCCATGTTATTTCAATATCTTCTGTTAGATTTTTTTCGTCGAAACCTTTTATTTCTTTAAATATTTCGTTTCTGTAAATGCTTAATGGCCCATTTGTTACATAGATTGCGTCTATAAATCCGAAAAGTTTCCTTGTAAAAGCTATTAGTTTATATTCGATTGATTGAACTTTTGATATAAATTTATTTCTGTTTTGTACTAACACTCGTGATGTTACTGCTCCAACTTTTGGGTTGTTGAAAAAACCTACCATTTTTGAAATAGCATCTTTGTTTGGATATGCGTCGTCGTCTGAGAATCCTATTAATTCTGTTTCTACAAAGCTTGCTCCGTAGTTTTTTGCTCCGGCAGCATTTCCAGTATTTTTTGGGGTTTGAACAACTAATAGTTTTTTGTATTTTTTTTCACATTCTTTCATTATTTCGTAAGAATTATCGGTTGAGCAATCGTCTACTACTATTATTTTTTTTAATCCAGGGTAATCTGATTCGGAAAGTTGTCGTATTGTTTTTTCTATTCCGTCTGCTCCGTTATAGCAAGGTATAACAATTGAAAGCTCATATTCTTTTTTTGGTTTTTTCCAGTCGTAGATGTGCTTAAAATTGTGTAAATATATTAGAGTAAAAAGTGATAAGTAGTAAAGTCCTATAAATGTAAATACAAAGTAGCAGGAAGTTAAAAAATCCATTATTCTTCTGGCTCTTCGGGTGAGTCGATATTTAGTTTTTTATCACTTCTTTCTTCTAGGGGGTTTTTTTCGGTTGCGTTAAAATAGTCATAAAAGTCGTCCGCTAGGGTCAAGATATTTGTGTGTCCTTCTTTTTTCTTTTTTATTAGTCCTAGGTTTGTTAATTTTGTTACATGGTCGTATGCTTTATTTCCTCTTATTTTTATCATAACGGATTGTTTTATTGGTTGCTTGAATGCTATTATTGCTAATGTTTCTTGTTCTGCTTTTGTGAATTCTGTTTCTCCTGTTGCTAGTTTATTTATTAAGTATGTATATTCAGGATTTACGTCCATTTTCCATAAGTTGCTTTTTTCTACTATTGCTATTGCGGAATTGTTTTTTTCGTACTTTTCTTTTAGTTGAGAGATTAAGTCTTTTATTATTAGTGGATTTAGGTCTGTTAAGGATATTATTTCTGGCATTGAGAGAAATCTTCCAGAAACAAAGAGTGCGGCTTCTAGCGTTTTCATATTTTCACGTTCTTTTGTGTTTTCTATTTCATCTAGGGTTTTACTTTGAACTTCCATGTAACGATTAAGACAATTAGCTTTAAAAGTATTATTAAATTTTTAAGAATATGGTGAATAGAATATTAAAAGTGGTATTTGGGATAATTTTTGTAATTGTTTTTTTTCTTGGTCTTTTTTTAGCTGTTAGATTTTTTTATCCGAGTGAAATAGATGATGTTAGTCCAGATATTTTTTGTAGTTCTGAGGCATTAATGAAAAGTGATGTTTTGTGGGTTATTCCTAAATTTAATGGATATAGTGTTTCAGAGAATAGGGATTGGTGTAATTATATTTTGTCTTTAAATAAGACTATTGGGATGCATGGTGTTTATCATACGTATTTGGAATTTGGAGGAAATATAAGTCAGGAATATTTAGAAGAAGGAATTGTTATTTTTGAGGATTGTTTTGGGTTTAGCCCGGAATTGTTTAAGCCGCCGCAATTAAGAATAAGTGATGAAAATGCGGAATTAGTTGAGTCTAATGGGATGAAAGTTAAGGCTTGGAAAAATCAGTTCACAAGAAAGGTTTATCACTGTAATGATGAGCAGTCGGTTTTTAGAAATGAATTTATAGATTTGATTTAGAGTTTTAAAAAATTAAGAAAGTCGGTATCTTAGAATTGCTCCGATTCCACCCAGGTTTTTGAATTGTTCTCCTTCCTCTGTTTCTGTTGAAACCATTTCTACTGTTGCCCCTATATTTTCTGCAGATTTTTTTATTTCTTTAACTGTTTCTTTGTCATAGTCTTTTGTTAAAAGAATTATATCTGCTGCCCCATATTGAAGTGCTTTTTTTACTTCGTCTTCTTTGTATGATGAAAGGTCTGGTTTTTCTCCTAAGAATTCAAAGAATTTTTCTAGTAATTTTTTTTCTTGAATTATTTCTTGACTTGCTAAAATATCTTGAGCTTTAATTACTAATTCTTTTAATCCGTATTCGTCGGTGTTCCCAATATCCACCCTTCCAATAACTTTGTCGTTTAGTTTTGTTGCCAAGTAGTCATTGTCTAAAAATTCATCTTTTGTTGGAACTGGTCCACCTACTAATATTCCTTTTAGTTTTTTGTTTTCGAAGAATGCTTTTTTTGCTTCTTCTGCTATTCTTTTGTAAAAATCTTTTGTTAGTCCTTCTGTTATTCTATGAAAACGTTGTGCGGATTGTCCACCGGCCTTAACTTTTCCAGGAATTCCTGAAGTCATTTTTGATACTGTTTCTATTCTTTTTCCAATTAGTTCTCCGATTGTTGCTTCTTTTCTATCCATTACAATTAGTCCATATGTTTCCTCTACTTCAAGCATTGAAAGAAGTGGGTCTAAAACGAATGTTTTATCACATCTGTATAATCTTATTTTTACTGGGGTTGGTGGTTCTACTCCCCATATTTTTAAATCATCTTGGGCTTCACTTTCTGCTACGTTTCCACAAAAAATTGCTAATCCATTTTCTGGAGTTTGTTTGAATTCTTTTAGGAATCGTACTATTTTATCTAATGCATCTCCTACATTTTTTCTAGTTGATGTTGATTTTATGTTTTTGGCTGTTGACTTTTCTGCTTCTAATTGTTTTTGGGTTGCGTTTGGGTCGTAGCCTTGTGGAACGTAAACTGTGATTAATTCTGTCGCCCTTCCCTTGTATCCTTCTAGTTTTTCTACTAAGTCTTCAAGTTCCAATTTTGTTAATTGTTCCATGGATTTAGGAGCTGTGTGCGAGTTTTAAAGGTGTTGGTGGATAGTTGAATGTTGTCATATTTTATATAAAAGTATATAACTGGGCATTTGTTATTAATTTTTATGGTTGTTGGTGGGATTGTTAATGTGGTTTGTTCTAATATTATTACTCAAGATGGTAAATTTCTTTTTGTTTCGGAGTCAAAGCCAGTTGCTATAGGGAAATATAGTTTACCAGCTGGTAGACTTGAATTTGGAGAAACTTGGATGGATGGTGCTATTCGTGAGGCAGAAGAAGAGACAGGGCTTATTGTTAAGCCATCAAAACTTGTAGGGATTTATCAGAGACCTCATTCTGTTGAAGAAACAAATACAACTGCATTTGTTTTTCATTCGGATATTGTTGGTGGAGAAATTAAATATAGTAAAGAGCATCCTTGGGTTGGATATTTTTCTTATGATAAAGTAATTCAATTGGAGAGTGAAGGTTTATTGCGAAGTAAGTATATGCGTCCGGTAATTAATGATTTTTTATTGGGTAAGGGAGTTCCTGTTGATTTTTTAACAGTTATTCCTTAAATTCTATTTCAAATTCGCCTTCGTTTATTTCTGTGGCATTTGTTACATCTTTTAAATCTTCTAAAACATCTTTTAGTTTTTCATAGATTTCTTTTTCTATTGTTAATGTTATTTCTGAGTTCATTGCTTTTTTGTTGTTTGATTTTTCTTGTCTAATTTTTGAAAGTAGTTCTGTAAATGTTTCGAATATACTATCTTCATATTTTTCTTCTTTGTATCCTGGCCATGAGGAAATGTGAATTGATTTGTCTTTTTCGAAGTTTTTGAAATGTTCTTGATATATTTCTTCAGTAATAAACGGAGTTATTGGAGCGAATATTTTTATTAAAGTTAATAGAGTTTGATAAAGTGTGTACTGTGCTGAGAGTTTTTTGTCGCCTTCCCCCTGGTAAACTCTTTTTTTAACGATTTCTAAATAGTTATCGCAAAAGTCATTCCAGAAGAATTGTTCTGCTCTTGATTTTGATTTAGAATATTCGTATTTTTCGAAACTATTTGTACAATCTTTTACTAATTCGTTTAATCTTTTTAGGAATATTTCATCTATTAGTTCAAGTTTTTCTGGTCGTTTTTTACTGTCGTAGTCTGTCATATTCATAAAAGCAAATCTAGTTGCGTTTAGAATTTTATTTACGAATTTTTTTCCTGCAATTAAATCTTTTTCTTGATAGTTTAAGTCTGAGCCTAGTTTTGAACTCGATGCCCAAAATCTTAAGGCGTCACTACCATATTCTTCTATAACTTTTTTCGGATTAATTACATTTCCTTTTGATTTGCTCATTTTTTCTCCTCCAAGTGAGACGTTTCCAGAAATTACAATATCTTTCCATGGTATTTGGTTTTCGTGAAAATAACTTTGAGTTATTGTGTAAAATGCCCAAGTTCTGATTATGTCGTGTGCTTGTGGTCTTAGTGAAAATGGAATTTCTATCTTGTTTTCAATTAATGATGAAGCTATTTGTGGACTTATTGAGGAAGTTATCCATGTGTCTAAAACTTTGTTTTCGGGGTTGGCTTTTTCGTTACAATCTGGACAAAATTTTTCTTGAGAAAGTGGGTCTACTGGTAATTCATTTTTTTCTGGAATTATTATTTTTTTGCAGTTTTCGCATTTCCATATTGGTATCGGTATTCCGAAGTGTCTATCTCTTGATATACTCCAGTCCCAGTCAAGTCCATTTACCCAATTTTCGTACCTTTTTTTCATATATTCAGGAAACCATTTTATTTTATTTCCTTGTTTTATTAATTCTTCTTTTTTGTCTAAAACTTTTATGAACCATTGTTCTGTTGAGATAAATTCAATAGGAGTTCCGCATTTGTCGTGAGTATTTACTGCGTGTTCTATTTCTTTTTGTTCTTGAATTAAATTTTGTTCTTTTAAATCTTCTAATATTTTTTTTCTTGCTGCTTTTATTTTTAGTCCTTCGTATTCTTTTATATTTAGAGTTCCATCTTTGTTCAAAATTATTTTTGGCGTTAGTTTGTGTCTATTTATTGCGTCTACGTCGAATTTGTCACCATATGAACAAATCATTAATATTCCGGTACCTTTGTCTATTTCTGCAGACGTGTCTTCAATTATTGGAACTTCATTATTAAATATAGGTACGGTTGCTTTTTTTCCGACAAGTCCTTTGTATCTTTTATCTTTTGGGTTTACAAATATTGCTACACATGCACCTAATAATTCAGGCCTTGTTGTTGCAATTAATAATTCTTTTTCTTTGATTTTAAATTTTATGGTTGAAAAAAGTGTTTTAGATGTTTTGTCTTCTAGTTCTGCTTGTGCTATTGATGTTTGACATTCAGGGCACCATAGTGTTGGAAATTCTTTTTGGTATGCAATTTCTTTTTTAAGGAGTTCTAAAAAATATTTTTGAGAAAGTTTTTGCGTAGATTTATCAATTGTTGAATATGTTTTTTTGTAATCGCATGATATCCCTAAGTTTTTCCAATCTTGAATAAATTTTGGAGTTATTTCTTTTAATGTTTTTTGGCATAGTTTTACAAATTCTGCCCTCGACATATTTTTACTTTTAACTTTATTTATTTTTTCAACTAATCTCTCTGTTGGCAATCCATTATCATCTGTTCCAAATGGGTAGAAAGCGGAACCTTTTTGCATTCTGTTGAATCTTACTATAAAGTCTTGTTGTGAATATGAAAATGCGTGCCCAATGTGCATTTCTCCCGAAACTGTTGGAGGGGGAGTGTCTACGGAAAATATTTTTTTATTTGTAAAGTCTGCTTTGTATAGATTTTGATCTTCCCAGTATCTAATCCATTTTTTTTCACATTCATTAAAATTAAATTTATTTTTAGCCATTTTATAAAAGTATGTTGCTTAGAATTTAAAAATCTATGGCAAGTTTAATTGACGGAAATATTTAGAATTGCTTCAGCCAAGTCTCCGTTTGTTTCTTCAAGTGCTTTTGTTGCTTCTTCTTTTGTGCAATTTGTTTTTTCCATTACAGTTTTAATATCTTCTGATGTTGTTTTTGGTTCATCCGATTCTGTAGTTTCTTCTCCAGATATTTGATAAGAAGTATTTCCTTGCATTTTTATTTTCATGATTTCTGGATTAATTATTATAATTTTTGTTCCATCTGTTTTTTCAATTATTACTTTGTTGCTTGGAATTTCTTCTTGAGCTATTCCCATCTGTTTCATCGCTGCCTTCATTTGTTTTGGGTTTATTCCTGGAAACATTTTATTGTATAAAAATTGGTAGTGCTACTCTAAACGCAATTATTAGTGCTACAAATAGAATAACATGTGTTGGTTTAAGATTAAATCTACTTGCGTATTCTTCGTTATATCGCATTAATCCTCCAAATCCACCTGGAAGGTTAACTGAGCTGTTTTCTGCCATAAAAAATTTATGTTTTTTTAGTATAAAAGCGTTTCTACGGAGCTAAAAAATTAAATATATGTGTATCGGATATTGTTAGTGTTTTTTCTTTTCCTTCTTTTTCAATTATTGGTGTCACTGAAATTTCTTTTAGGTTATAGATATTAATTATTTCAGAAAATTCATTAGTGGTGAATTCATAAGTTTTTCCTTCCCCGGCCTCTAAGTTGTTTTCTATTGTTTTTTCGTAGCTATTTTCTTCAGTGTATAATATAAATTTTATTTTTTTTAAGTTGTTTTCGTCATATCCTCTGTCTATTTTTATGGTAAAATCTGTAAGTGATGAATTGCTTATGCTTCCATCTATTATGTTTAGATCTAATTTTGATAAATCATTTTCTGCTTCACTTAATCCGGTATTTACGAGATTTGAGATTACTGTCCAAATTATTCCAATTAATGCTATTGAGAGTCCGATTAGTATTACTGCGGTTACAACTCCAGATAATCCTCTTTTTTCCATAAGAGGTTAAAAAGTTTAATCTTTATAAATATTGATAATCATATTACTTTATGGAAATAATAACTGGTAGTGTTTTTGAGAAAATTAAAAAAAGTATTTTGGGATCTAAGTCGGATTTGGTTGTTTTTACTTCTTTGGATGATGACTTGAATCGACGGGTGATGGAGAAATTGAAAATAGATATACTTTTAATTTCGCATGTTGGTCGTAAAGATTTTTCTAAGCAAAGAAATTCTGGCTTGAATCACGTTTTAGCAAATATTGCGAAGAAGAATAATATTAAGATAGGTATAAATTTGGATGAAATTATTGAGATGTCTTCTTTTGAATTATCTGAAGTAATTTCAAGAATTAGGCAAAATATTGTTTTATGTAGTAAGTCTAAAGTTGCTATGAAATTTGTTTTTTCTAAGAGTTTTAATGAGAGAAATGTTTATTCTTTGAAGTCTTTGGGTTTGGTTCTTGGGATGCCGACGTGGATGATTAAGGGATTATAGTTTCTTTGTCAAAAATTATTCCACAATAGTTTACTGAAGCGCTATAATCTTTTGAAAAATCTGCTGAGGATAAGAATGCTATTTTTTCAATTTTAGGACATGAAAATAATTTTGCTAATTCTATTGCGATAACTATTCCAGATATACTGCATATTGTTGTGTTGGATTTTGCATATTCATAAAAAGATTTAGATTCGGAGTCTAGTATGAAGTTTATTGCTTTTTGATCTAAGTTTTTTAAGTTTTCTTTTATGTTTTCTGTAAATGGTGTGAAATTGTAGACTTCGCCATAATGGGAAAAGTCGGACGAGATTATGATTTTTATTTTTTTATTTCTAGCAGTGTAGTATATTATCCTTGATAATTTTAGGGATTCTTCGAAGGATAAGTTTCCAATTAATATTGGGACTATTTTTGCTTCTGGGAAAAGTGTTTGGATAAATGGGAGTTGGACTTCTAGGCTGTGTTCGGATTCTTGTGCCTTTTCGTTTTCTTCTGTTGTTAATCCGAATGTTTTTGATTGCGATATTATATGATTTCCTAGATCTAGGTCCGTGTTTATTTTTCCTAGTGGCGTTAAGAAGCTTTGATAGGAGATATTTATTGTTGGGCTTTTGTTTGCGTGATTTGGTCCGATTAAAATTATTGTGTCGCATTCTCCTCGTATTTTTGAATAAGTTTCCCCCATGCATTTTCCCCCGTAGATATATCCTGCGTGTGGGACAATTGCTATTTTTGCGTTGGATTTTGGAGAATTTGATAAGAAGCTTTCTATTTGTGTTTTTAGTTTTTCTGGAGTTCCAGGATAAAACCTGTCGGAAGCAATGGGCTTACGCATATATTTTTTAGGTTTTTGTTATATATATAGTTTTTTATATTTTATTTAAAGCGAACATTTTTTAAGGTGCTTTCTCTAGTTTTTTTTATGGAGAAATTAATTGAATCGCTTAGTCCGAACGAAAGAAAAATAGTTCCGTTTTTGAAAGAGGATGTTTCTATGATTTGTAAAAAGAGTAATTTAGATAAGGTTTCGGTTCTTAGGGCTTTGGAGTATTTATCTAATAAGGATGTTTTAAAATTGGATATAGTAAAGCGGAAAATGGTTATTTTGGGAATCAATGGTATTCTTTATAAAAAAAAGGGTTTGCCTGAACGAAGATTTTTAAATTTATTAAATGAAAAAAGGGTTGTTGCTATGTCTGATGTTGCTAAGCTTGCGGGACTTAGTCCTGATGAATTTAAAGCATCTCTTGGTGCTTTAAAGAAAAAAGCAATGATAGATTTAACTAATGGGAAGGTTATGTTAAATGTTAATCCGGTTGAAATTGCGAAAAAAAGTTTGGAAGAAATATTTTTAGAGAAGGTTCCTATTCTATTTAATGAGCTTTTGCCTGAGGATAATTTTTCTTTAAAGTCCTTGGAAAAAAGAAAAAACATAATTGAGATCGAAGAAAGTAGCGAGGTAAAAATAGTTTTAACTAAAATTGGAGAAGATCTTGTTGGCACTAAAATTAGCGAGGAGGAAATGATTGAAGTTGTTAGTTCTTCTTTATTGAAAAGTGATAAAAATTGGAAGGGTAAAAAGTTTAGACGTTATGATGTTAGTTCTCCTGTTCCTGCTGTTTGTGGTGGAAAAAGGCATTTTGTAAATCAGTCTATTGATTATGCTAGAAGGGTTTGGACGGATTTAGGATTTGAGGAAATGACTGGAGATATGGTTCAGGGAAGTTTTTGGAATTTTGATGCTCTGTTTACGGCTCAGGATCATCCGGTTAGAGAAATGCAGGATACGTTTTTTTTAGATAGGGAGATGGATTTGCCAGATAAGAAATTAGTAAAAGCAGTTAAGGACTGTCATGAAGTTGGCGTTGGTGGAAGTAAGGGGTGGAGATATTTGTGGGATGAAGAAGAT
>Ga0222697_1000402_pt1 | contig 18944 bp, 19 predicted proteins | sample AntAcemetage1402_FD_179835 | JGI IMG/M metagenome (GOLD analysis project Ga0222697, IMG submission 179835) | Saline water microbial communities from Ace Lake, Antarctica - #1402 | ecosystem: Environmental > Aquatic > Non-marine Saline and Alkaline > Saline | place: Antarctica: Ace Lake... | reverse complement strand
TCTTCATCTAATGGTTGCTTAAAATTAAATAATAATTTTTTAAGAGAAACCATTATTTCTTTTTTATCTTCGACAAAATCAAGAAGAATAAATATATCATAAATATCTCTTACAAATCTTCTTGAAAGATAAGCTTTAACTTTTTCTTTTATAAGTTCTTCTGCAGATAAAGTAAAAATATTAAGATAATTTCCGTCAATTGTTTCATATTTTTTTAAAATTATGTTATCTGAATTAAAATCTAAAAAAGATGCTTCAAACTTCATAATAATATTATTCATTTCTATCTTTGCATATATTACATTATCAGTTATCTTAAACTTCTTTACTTCAAGTTTTCTATTTTTTAACTTTTTTTTGAAGTGTTCTACACAATTAATATCTTGCTTATTAAGATATATATCAATATCTTCTGAAAACCTTGTTCCTTGGTAACATCTCCATATTGCAGTTCCTCCATGTAAAACTGCTTTAGGAAAAACTTCATAGATTATATCAATAACAATATCCTGAAGCAATGCTAGTTCTTTATGAGATCTTTTTTTTAATCTGTTTATTAATTTTAGTTTCATATGATTCACCTAAATTATATATATCTATAATTATGGTGAAATATATAAATGTTTTGGTTTTAAGAATTCAATCAAAAAGTAATTTAATATTAATTTGACCAAAATGTTGCTTTTGAATCATGTCAAGAGCTCTTTGATTTTCTAAATGTAGCAAAGGAACAAAAGTCATAACTTTATCCTCTTTATTCTCTCCCGGCACTAATTGTTCAAAAGTCAATAAAGGATTAGCTTTGAAGTATGCAGTTGCTTCCTGCAAAATGTTCTGCATTCTTGATTGCAGGTCTTCTTCTGTTTTTGCTGGTTTTACAAGTTTTACCTCTTCTGGCTTTTTGTAAAGATTTCTCTTTTTCTCAAGCTTTAATGCTTTCTCAAGAGCATCCACAAGATCATAAACAGAAATTTTTCTAACTCTTGGCTGTGGAGTTCTTGGTCTAATAGCATGCTTTTCGCCTTCATACTTTACTGGTTCTGCAATCTCATCTAATAAATCAAAAGGCTCCTCACTATTCATTAAATTGTCTAATGCAACAATTTCAGTGTCAAGCAATCTTTTAGATTTTATTTTTAATAATATTGCAGATGCAAGAATAATCTTTCCAGAAATTCTAAAATCCATTTCTTTTAATTGTCTTAATTTCTGCAGAAATTTTTTTGCAATAAGAGAAACATCAATATCCCAAGGATTCATATTTTCTTCTTCTATAAGAGAATAAATCATTGCCTGCCAACTAATCTCATCTTCTTTGAACAACATGTCAAAGATTCTTGTTCCTGCACTATTATCAGTTTTTGTTGGCATTTTTATTTTATTGATATAATGTTATTTTTAAATTATTGCAATATAAGCAGTATTTACCAATATTGCATTCTAGTATACTCATTTATATATTAATATGTAATTGTTTATAAAGTTTATTGTAGGGGTTTATTATTGTAATGTCTGGAAATTATTTCAAGAAATATACAAGTAAAAATTCTTTAAACTCCATTCCAACAATCACAACAATAATCAGAGATTATTAGGCATTTACTTTTCAATTAAATATATACATTAACCAGAGATTAATATAGAATTATTCTTCTAATAAACACAACAAAAAGCTAAAGTTTTTGAGTACTTACTCTTCAAGTAACCATTTCCAAACTGGAATTATTCTTATTATTTTATCTTCAACTTTTATTTCATCTTCTTGATTCTCTGTTAATATTAATCCTTCTTTTAGATTAAACTTATTCATAGCTTCTAATATTCCTTCTATTTCTCTTTCTTTATTATAATCTTTTAACTCCTTAGTTATTTGTATTGCTTTTGTAATGCTACTTTTTTCTTGTACTATAAAGTCACACTCCCTCTTTTCCTTATGATAATATACTTCATAACCTCTTCTTTTTAATTCTATAAAAACCTGATTTTCTAAAAGTATACCATAATTTTCAGAAAAACTAAATGCATTTTGACCTATTATACCATTATCTATACAATATATTTTTTTAGGATTTCTTAATTGCTTTTTGTAAGAATAATCAAATTTTTTTATGCTAAATATCAAATAAGAATTTTCTAAATGTTCCATAAACTGAATTATAGTATTAACTGAACCTACACCTATAATTATTTTAAGTTTATTATAAGATATTTCATTTCCAATATTTGAAACCAAATAATTAATTAATTTCTTTATAACTGCCTCATCCCTTAAATTATTTCTAACAATAATATCTCTATATATTATGTCTTGAAACAAATTTTTTAGAATGCTTTTTTCATCTGTTTTTAAATATTCTGGGAAACCACCTTTTTTAAGGTATTCATTAAAAAGTCTTAAAGAAGAACTTTTCTTCTTTAAGGATAAAAATTCTTTGTATGAAAAAGGATATAACTCTTTAGTTATATGCCTACCTGTTAATTTTGTTCCTAATTCTTTACTTAACATAGAAGCATTAGACCCTGTTATCAATACCTTTTTCCCATTATCAATTAATTGTCGTATGTACTTTTCCCAATTTTCAATATTTTGTATTTCATCAAAAAAATAAAGATTACTTCTTCCTAATTCTTCTTTAAAAACTTCTTCTAATCTTTCAAAATCACTAAGTTTAAAATCTGACAAACCGATATCTTCAAAGTTCAGATAATAAATATGCTTTTTATCTTTTAAGAATTGTCTTGCCAAAGTAGATTTACCACATCTCCTAACACCTGAAATTATTATAGCATATCTACTTAATAATTTTATTTTAAAAAATCTTTTAATGCCTAAAAATTTACTTAATTCAGATTGTTGTTTTAATACAATTCTTTTTAATGTATTTTTTAATAACATATTAATTTTTATGCAGTACTAATATATAAAAGTTTTCATTATTAATGCACAATATTATGAATTTCTATATAGATTGAAATTTACTTGTTTTTAATATTTCTATTTTTCTTTATACCTTTTATTGTCATTTCTAATAACAATAATAATCAGAGATTATTAAGCACTTACTTTTCAATTAAATATATGCATTAACCAGAGATTAATATAAAGTTATTCTTTTAATAACCATTTCCACACAGGTTTTATGTGAATTATCTTATTTCCTTTCTTTATTATTTCTTCTTGATCATAGGTCAATATTAAGCCCTTTTTTAGATTAAATTTTTTCTTGTGTTTTTGTTGGCATTTTACTATAATTAGGTTCTAGTATACTTATTTATATATTAATATGCAATTGTTTATAAAGTTTATTGTGGGGGTTTATGTGTTGTAGAATTAATTTATTTAATTTGTTTTATGTTTTTCTCTTAGTTATATATTAGCCTTTTCAGGAGGAATTATTACTACACGCTTACAAATATTACAACTATCTGCAGGAATACATTCACCAACAATAGACATACTGCACTGTCCATAATCATAACCAGTTTTTACTTCATCACATATACAAGCATAATGTTTTGTCATAGCTTCACTCAAATTCTCTTTATATTGAGGTACGCGATCACTTATATTACTCAAATCCAAATTTTTATAAAATGCTTCTCCACCAATATTTTTAGTTGAACTAACATTATTATTCACAAACAATATAACTAAGCCAACTATTGCAACAATTCCAACAACATAATAATTATTATTTTCTAATTTATTATTTTTCATTTTATTAAATTTCAAAAATTAAGTGCTTCCTCCTCCTGGATTTTTATGCGCATTATGAACAACAATACCTTCTACTAAATAATTATGATACTTTTCTAAATGCAAATTATACTCAATAGGGAAATAATCAGTTCTTTCAAAACCAAGAATATTAACATTAACGAAATCATCCTCAATTTCATCATAATAAAGCAATTCTTCAGCAAAAGAAAATTCCATCAATTGTTTAAAATCCTTTAATTTAGGACTATAAAATGCATGATTCAAAGTCACACCCAATTCAACACCATTACCCAACTTTAAAATTCCAGCAGGATCTTTATAATCTTTATGTGTAAGCAATTTAACAACAATATCTTCAACTAATTCACCATTAGAATAAGAGTAAACAATATCTCCTACTTTAATAGCTTCTATATTAACTCTTCCATTTGGAGTTAAAACTTTTGTTCCTTCATTAAAACATCCTCCTGGGCCCCCACTACAACTAGAATCATAACAGGGCACATAAATATGATTAGGACCAACCTGCCCCATATCTATACAATAACAATCATCACATGCAAACCCTCCTCCACAATTGCTATCAATACAACAATTAGCTCCACTACCAGGATATGCACCAGTTGGTTTACACTGACAAACATCTTCCACTGAATGAATATTCCAATTACAATAATAAGCAGTATTACAATCATTACTAAAGCGACATATTGCATCACAACTACCAGGGATACATTGCAAATTCCAAGTATCTTCAACACACGATTCACTAATGCAATCTCCAAGATTATCTCTAGTTGCAGTTACATGAGTATTATAACAAAAAGGTTCATTATCCTGTCGACAAAGAGGATTATTTTCAACTTGTCCTGTGCACTCATTTTCTCCTCCACAAAAACAATAAGAATGGGTGGTTTCCGATCCGCAAGGTCCACTTTCATCACCACTACAATTACCTAAAAATTCTCCTCCTCCACAAGATTGACCACCTCCACAATGACCATCAATAGGGTCAATACCTTCACATTCAAAATCACAAACATTTACATTTTTACAAGAACATCCTGCAGAAGTACAACTACTTGTATCTGCATAATCAAATTCAAAAGAAGGTAACCCATAAGGAAATTCATCATATTCATAATGTTGAGTATTAAAAGCCACACAATCAGCTACATTTGCAAACTCTACTTCTCCAGAAACAGAAACAGCTAAACCAGAAACATCAACAGAACTACTAGGAACATCAGACCATAACCTTGCATGAGTAGCTTCAACAGTAACTTCTTGACATTCAGAAGGAATACTGGGAACAAGGGTCCAAAGATCACTAAAAGAACCAGAACCTAAATCAACATCCAAACCAGTAAAACCAGATATATCTCCCCCACTAAACTGAACATCACAACCACTACCAGAAGCATCAACCTGAATAGTATGAGCAGCACTACAATCACCACTAAAAGAACCAGAAATAGTAACAGAATCACCTTGTTCCACAGGATTATCAGAAGTTATACTAACAGACTCAAGAACACAAGGCTCAATAGAAGCACCATGACAATTTCCATCCTGCCACTGCAAACAAGGGTAATGCCCATTAATTCCATCATCTTTCCAAATATTATCAAAATCCCAACCAAGATAAGTATTAGAAACAAATTCATAAGTCATTTCTGCAGTTATTCTGCCCTCTCCACCAGCAGAAGTAGATTGATTAGAAGTTTCAGTGTTCCAATATGAATTAGATATACCTCCACTACTCACACCAACAAAACCACCAACATAACTATCACCAGAAACATCACCAGTAGAATATGAATGATATATATCTCCAGTACCCATATTCTTACCAACCAAACCACCAAAAAAGTAACCAACATAAGAACCACCTTGGTTGTACCAATTAACATCACCTAATGCAAAACAACTAGATATTTCTCCACTATTAGCAGCAACCAAACCTCCAGCCATATTACGGGTAGCTTTAACATTACCTAATGCAAAACAACTAAATATCCTTCCACCAGCAGCATTACTACCAACCAAACCACCAATATTATATTTACCAAAAACATTATTAGATGCAAAAGAATAATCTATAGAACCAAAATTATAACCAACCAAACCACCAACATCAGTCGCATAAATATTATGCATACTACTTGAGGAAGAAGAATCAGATATACCCCCATCAGCACCATTATAACCAACCAAACCACCAACATTAGCACTACCAGAAACATCACCTGATGAAAAAGAATCAAATATCTCCCCCCAATTATCACCAACCAAACCACCAACACTAATATTACCAAAAACATCACCTGATGAAAAAGAATCAAATATCTCCCCCCTATTAGAACCAGCAAACCCACCAACAAAAAATTCTCCACCAGTAACAATTCCAGTTGAATATGAATCAGATATACTACTTCCATTATTCAAACCAATCAACCCACCAACATAAGATCCTTCACCAGTAACAATTCCAGTTGAATATGAATCAGATATCTCTCCATGACTAGCACCAACCAAACCACCAACAAACTGATTACCCATAACATTTACTGTTGAATACGAATTAAAAACATAACTTTGAAGGAGCATACCTCCAATTAAACCCCCCCCAGAATTAGCATCACATGTAAGTTGTCCTGTTGTTGATGAATTAAAAACATAACCTCCATCCATATGCCCAATTAATCCCCCAACACTCCAATGACCAATAATATCAACATTTCTCAAATTAACATTACTAATCTCTGCATTTTCAGTATGTGCAAATAATCCCACTCCTACATCTGTCACTGTCGCTCTATTAATGTAAATATTATTTATACTAAAATAATTACCATTAAAAGTTCCATCAAAAGAAGTATAGTAGTCTCCAATTGGATCAAAACCTAAACCACCATTCCAATTAACAGTATCAGAACAATCAATATCCTGAGTTAAATAATAATCACCCCCTAAATCATCATTCATTGCCTGCAATTCTTCACAAGAAGAAATAGAACCTATAGGAGGAGGACTTGATGCAAACTCTACTTCTCCATAAACAGAATCAGTTCCAGCAATCCAATTCTCGGGAGCAGAGCCAGGAGTTCCATTCCATAATGCAGCTGCAACAGGATGAACAGTTTTACCAGCACAATCAGGAGGGATATTAGGAACTTCCCAAGAACCTATAAATTGAGGATAATTAGTAACAGTTGAGATATCAACATCTGTAACACCAGACATATCAACATTAGGAATAGTAATATCATATTCAAGATGACAACTATTATCACTAGAATTAGCATCAACCTGAATAGTATTTGCATCACGACAATCACCACTAAACTCGCCAGTAATAGTAACAGAATCATATGGAGCAGAAGGACTAATATCAGGAGTTATAGTAACAGATTCAAGAATGCATGAATCCCCAACACAATGACAAGAATTACATGATTCAAAAGATTCACAATCAGACTCAGACTCACAAGATTCATTAGCATTTTGGACAATATTATCTCCACAAAAACCCCCAATTGAAGTTACAGAATTACAAGAATTATCACAATAATCACAATTATTATTATAAGCTGGCGTGCATTCTTCTCCGTTTAAATCACCATTATCACACTCTTCAGAACCACAAATAATTCCATCATCACAAGTTGGAAGAGTACAATCAGATAAACAAATACAATCATCATCATCATTACCATCATCACACTCTTCAAGTAAATTCTTGAATCCATCACCACAAATTGCAGTATACTCCTCTTCTTGACATGCATGATTACAATAATTACAAAGTTGACCCGGGTACATTGTTTCTAGTGAACATGATTCTTCAATATTCCCATTCAAAGTTCCATTATCACAAGATTCATGAGCAGGAGAAGGAAAAGAATAGATAAAGTTATCTCCACAAACTGCAAGTTTACAACTTATTAAACATTCAGCACTATTATTATTTTCATCTCCATTATCACACTCTTCACCATCATCAAATTCATTATTACCACAAAACTCAAGACCAAATTGCATTAAAGCCATAGTTCCAACTGGTGTTTCTATTCTAAATTTAGAAGCCCGATAGTCACTAACATTAACTAAAAGAACATTATAAAATTCATCATTACCTTTATTTATTTTCAAATATGATTCTAAATAATAAGATTCTAAATTACACCCCATAGAACAAGTAAAATTAACAATATTATTCCTATCATAGCCTTTTAACCCACAAGCAAATCCAATAGCATCATTCACTGCAGGATCATTCCCTACAGGATCCTCCCCTATATTTATAGAACCTTTTGCATTTATAATAGGAAAAATTAATATTAATACTAAAATAATTAAAAAAATAGATTTAACTTTCATTTTTTTATACATTACAAACTTGATGAACAGGGTCAACACTTGCAGATGTATCAATCCAGATCTGGCCAGGTTGAGCATTTCCTATGGTTGGACAAGCTGTTCCATCACCGCCACAAGATTGGATAACCAACCCACCATCTGTTTCTATCTCATCATTGATTATTATTCTATTACCATTTGCACCACTTATTTCATCTGTGTAAGTATGTGGATGAAAACTTGCACCTGCAGGTGCAGTAGTACTTACAGCTATACTTACTGCTACAACTCCAATAATGATTAAAACAACCCAAATAATATTTTTATCCATAATTACACCTCAATAATATTCCTTCAAATACTAATATTATTTAAACAATTTAAAAAGTTTATTATTTATAAACATAAATAACATTATAATTCATTTAAAGCTTGGATGAATAATTTTTAATGATTAAACTTTGTAGAACAATAACTTACAAGATTATCTCTTTTGGATAGATTTATTAACTTTTTCTTCTAATATTCAATCTTTTTATTTAATATTTGTTTAGTATCCATTCAGTTATCGCCTATTGCCTATCTCCTTTTGAAATTTATCCCTTATTTCATTAACTTTCTTTTCATTCAATTTGATAAGAACAGATTTGCACTTAACAAGAAATTCAGGGGCTTTTTTAGTCATCTTATTATATTGTTCATCTGGAACCGTCCTGTCAATATAATACTGAGAATCAACTCTTGCTTTCAAAGAGTCTTCTATAAAATCTAACTCATTTGCCTCAAAGAAATCTTTAAGAAATCTTTTTGCAAATTCAATAGTGCAAGAATGAATTTCATATTTTACACCCAATTTCATTAAAATAGCATAAAGTGAAAAGTATAAAGTGTAATATGCAGTTGAAATTTTCCAGTCCTTAATAATATTTACCCGCATTGATTCAAGAGCTTCTTCTGCCTTTTTAATATAAGCATTTGCGATATCTGAATTTGGCTCAACTAAACTTAATCCTTCTTTTTTTCCTACACACCATTTTATTTTATCCATTTTTGAAAACCGCCTGTATAAATTGTTCTATATTAACAAAAACTATATGATTTTTTAAAACTTCTTTCAGAAGAATATCCTTTGTCAAATTTTTTTCAAATGTTTTAACAGGATAACACTTAACACTTATTTCAATACCTAAATTTTTTGAAACTTTTTTTACCCCTTCTTTATTATAATTCCCAGCAACAAAAATATCTAAATCAGAACCCTCTTTCTCCAATCTTTTAACATAACTTCCAAAGATAATCCCAATTCCTTTGATATAAGGAGTTATTTTTTCTATAATTTCTTTAATTAAAAGTTTCTTTTCTAAAAATGCAATCGTTTTATATTGCTCTACAAAAACAAGGTATCTTTTGGTAAACTCGCGGGGATTTAGTTTAAATGTTTTAATTTTACCTTTAGTTTTTGATTCTACAATCCCTTTATCTTCTAAATCTTCAAGAATAAGCTGTGAAGTTCTTGGACTTATTTTTAATAATTTTTCAACTTCTCTAATATAATATTCTCTACTAAAATCATTCGTAAACAGAGCCAATACTTGCAATGTATTTTCAGTTATTCTAATTTTTTCATACATATGTATTATTAATAATACAAGCAATATATAAAGCTTTTGATAATCCTTGCTCTGAACACTTTGATAAAATTACCCCACTTAGAATGATATTTGTTGAAAGTTCAAAATTTGTAGGAATTGAGGGTTATTACTTAGTTGGGAAAGGAGTTTTTCAAAGTGTCCACTCCATCCAACAATTATAATTACATTTATAAAATAAGTATTATTACACAGAAATTATGACAGAAAAAATTAGAAGCCCAATTGTTTCTGTGCTTGGGCATGTAGATCATGGAAAATCCAGCATTCTTGATGCTGTGAGAGATTCTAATATTTTGTGCACTGAACCAGGTGCAATAACTCAAGCTATTGGAGCAAGCATTGTTCCTATTGAAACAATAATAAAAAAGTGTGGTTCATTATTAGATCAATTAAAGATGGAATTTACAATTCCTGGTTTATTGTTTATTGATACACCAGGACATGCTGCATTCACTTCTCTGAGAAAAAGAGGTGGAACTCTTGCAGATATTGCTGTTGTTGTTATTGATATTAATGAAGGATTTAAACCTCAAACAATTGAGGCAATTGAAATATTAAAAGCAAGCAAGACGCCATTTGTGATTGCAGCTAATAAAATTGATTTAACTCATGGTATGATAATAAGAGGATGGAAAGATGGAACTTGTGGGGGAAATTTATTTGAAGTATTAAAAGAACAAGAGCCAGAAGTTGTTACAGCAATTGAAACAAAATTATATAATCTTGTTGGACAATTACATAAAAAATTCACAATCGAAGCAGAAAGATTTGATAGAGTTGATTTTGCAAAACAAGTTGCAATTGTTCCTTGCTCTGCAAAAAAAGGCTTAGGAATACCTGAATTATTAATGGTAATAACTGGCCTTGCACAAAGATTTCTTGAACAGAATTTGCACATAACTTCTGATGGTCAAGGAAAAGGAAGTATTTTAGAAGTTAAAGAAGAAAAAGGTTTTGGAACAACCATTGAAGTTATTCTTTATAATGGTAATCTTAAAGTTAATGATATTATTGTTATTGGTTCAATAAAAGAACCAATTGTTACAAAAATAAGAGCATTATTGCAACCTCTACCTTTACAAGAAATGAGAGATAAAAAAAGTAATTTCCAACATGTAAAACAAGCATTTGCAGCAACAGGAATTAAAATAAGTGCTCCTAATTTAGAAGGAGCTACATCTGGTATGCCTGTGGTTTCTTGTGAAAATACAGAAGAAGAAATAGAAAAAGCAAAACAAGAAGTTCAAAAACAAATAAATGATATTATGATAGAAACAGATGGTTTTGGTGTTGTTCTAAAAGCAGATAATCTTGGATCTTTAGAAGCTATGATTAATCTTTTGCAACAAAAAGAAGTCAGCATAAAAAAAGCAACTATTGGAGATATTTCTAAAAAAGACATAATGGATGCAGAAGCAAATTATGAAGAAGACCCAAAAAGTTGTATTATTCTTGCATTCAATTCTAAACTTGAAACTGGATATAAATCAGAACATGTGAAAATAATTTCAAGCAACATAATTTATAAGATTCTCGATGAATATGATGAATATATTGGGGAGCAAAATAAAAAAGAGCAAGAAGAAAAATTAAATTCTTTGACAAGACCTGGAAAAATAGAGTTCTTAGCTAACTGTATTTTTAGGCAAAGTAATCCTGCTGTTTTTGGAGTGGAAGTGAATGCAGGAATGCTTAAAACAGGAGCATCTTTAGTGAATGCAGAAACCGGCAGAAAGATAGGTGAAATAAAAAGCATTCAAATGAATAAAAATAATGTTAATAAATGTAATAAATCAGATAGAGTTGCAATTAGTATTCCTCATTTAACAATTGGTAGACAAGCAAATGAAGGCGATGTATTTTTAGTTGATGTGCCTGAAAGAGATTTTAGAGAATTAAAAAAATGGGCAAAACTTCTTTCTAAAGACGAAATATCTGCACTCAAAGAACTTGCAGAACTAAAAAGAAAAGACAATCCTGTTTGGGGCATTTAGTTACAAATTTTTTCTTTTAATGTATTTCTTGGAAATAATCCCCTATTTACCATAGTGTTGGCAAAATTACAAATTTCCCCATAATTAAATTCATAAAATTTACCTACTTCATAAGGATCCTTTCTTAAATCTGCTATCATCAAAATATCTTTAGTTACATTAAAACCTTTAAATTCTAGAATATAATAATAAAGATTGCTATGATAAATACAATCCTCTTTAAAAGTTAAATTGTTTAAAGTTCCACCAACTGGTAAATCGGGTATTAGCCCCGGACTTTCCATACAACTTCCAATATCAAAACTTGACACAGTTTTATCAAAAAGAATTGATAATTCATTACAATCAAGTTCAGATGATACATTACTAGAAATTTCATTAACTTCATTAATAGTCAAATTATTACAACCACTAAATAAAAATATAATAAATAAAATTAAACTGAAAAATATTAGATTTATTATTTTCATTTTTTTATCCTCAAGATAAATAAGATATAGGTATTTAAAAATTTTTACTTAGTCTCTTTCAAATCTTTTAATGTAACTGGTTTTGCTTCATTCCAAAGATTAAGAAATGTGTTTTTCAAAGCAGATATTAATCCTTTATTTCTTGAACAGATTACAGTTCTCTCCTCTTTATTCTCATACTTGTGTGCAGAAAACATTGCTTCATCAAAATCTTTTATCATTATTGAAAATCCAGATATTGATTTATTAACTCTTATTTCTGCACCATATTTAAGACCTGTTTCAATATTACTTTTGTTTTTAGAATTTATTTCAAAAATTATTATTTTTGTTTTTATGTTTTTTTCAAGCATTTTTCTTAAACTTAATTTTGTTGCAAATGTCCCTATAAAAGAAGGAGCAGTTTGTAATAATTCTTTTTTTGCACTGTCCCTGAATCTTATAACTTCATTAAGATGTTCTTCCCTCCCCCCCAATATTTTAACACTTGGCTCATTTTCTTGAATATTATAAGATTTTGGTTTTAATTCTATACTCTTAATTTGTTCAACTTTTTCACCCAATTCTGATTTTTTCTTCTCCAAATAAAATTCTAAAGATTCTTTAATGTCCTTAATCCTATATCTTTTTGGTTTACCGGGTATTGTAAAAACAAAACCTTTTTTTTGTAGGTCATTTAAAACAGAGTAAATCCTTCCTTGGGGAATTTTTGCATTCTTGCAAATAAGATTAGCAGTAGCTAAATCTACTGAACTAAGATAAGCAATAATTTCTTTTTCATAAAGAGTTAATCTTAATGAATCTAAATACTGAAAAAGCTCCATAAACTTTTATAAGTTGTTTCATATATTTAAAAGTTTCGGTTTACAACCCATAAGTTATGACACAAATAACAAAAATTGGGTATACACATGGAAGGTTTCAACCAGTTCATAATGGCCACTTTAAGGTTATGTTATATATTCTAAAAAATTATGATCAATTGTGGGTGGGAATCGCCAATCCTCTAAGAGAGCTTCCTAAAAATATAGAAAGCTTAGTATCTGATTTAAGAAATAGTATAAAAAAAGCAAGAGAACCAAAAAATAATCCTTATAGTTATATAGAACGATATAATATGATTTATTCCTCATTAAAATTATATGGTATTGATATGAAAAGAGTAAAAATTTTGCCTCATTTTGGAGCTTATGAAACAGAAAATTGGGCTGATTTTTTCCCACCTAAAGAACAAACAACAATTATTTTACCTGCAAAAGATATTTATCATTATAAAAAACTTGAAATATACAGAAAGGAAAGCTGGAAAGTAGAAATAATTCCTCAGTTTCCAGGAATTTCTGGAAAAATATTTGATAATGAATTCCCATATGGAAATTGGAAAGAACTAGTTCCAAAAGGTGCAATAGAAATCATTGAGAAAAAACTGGAAGAGCACAAAATAAAGGCAAAAAGACTATTAAAAAATATAAATGGCCTATTTCCAAAAAAGATAATAGAAATCATTAAAGGAAAAACTTAAGGAGGAAAAATGGGGTTAAAAGAATTATTAAAAGAAAATATTAAAAATGTAAAAATAGCATTAACAAATAAGTTAATTCCCCTGTGTTACATACAGAGTGGTATAGCAATAGGCTATGTATTTGCTGATGGAAAAATTAGTGATCTTATGGATATTCCAGTACTACTAGTGAGCATAATCCCCGCAACATTTGCAATAGTACATTCTTTTATAGTGGAACCAATTACATACAAAATTGTTGAAACAACTTACAAACATGAAGGGTTTACAAAGTTTATAATGAAAAATAGAAGTTTTAGAAGAAAAGCAAAAATCTATGCTACTGAAAATGGGATAATGGAAGAATTTAAACTTGCAAAAAAAGAACCACAAGAGGATTTTTCATTTACTTATAAGAATATTCAATAAAAAATTTCCAAACCAAAACTGGGAAAAATAGTGCCAAAAGGAGCAATAGAAATCATTGAAAGAAAAATACAAAAAAGGGTATGAATATTTAAACATTGCACTCAATCTCTGTTAAAAAGTCCTGTCTGTAGGAAAAAGCTCCAGAATTTGCCATAGACATCATGTTATTGCAAATTTTTCCATAATCAAATTTGTAATATTTATTAAGTTCATAAACAACTTCCTCAGAATGCATTATGAGAGTTATTGTTTTTGTTTTAGCAATTCCTTTAAATTTTAAAATATAATTATATTGTTGATACCACTCCTGATAATTATACTCTGCACTAAGCAACTCTCCTGCAACCCAAAACTCTGGAGTTACTGTAGAATCAGTAATGCAAACAGATGTATCAAAAGTATCAATTTTATCAAAATTATTTAAAAGATCTTCACAACTTGAATCAGAATTTACCTCAATAGAAGCTTCTGAATTTTCTGGGGTGTTGATTATATCTTTATTTTGAGGTATATTATTACAACTAACTAAAACAATTGAAATAATTAAAAAAGTTGCAATTAAAATTAAGTTTTTAGTTTTCATTTTATTCCTCTGAGTAAGAATTATTATATAATTCCATATTTTCTTGCAAAACTTTTCTTATTGGTGTAATAAATTTTATTACTTCTTCTGCAAGAGCCTGTTTCAAATCTGCAGAAACAAGTTCTTTTGTAGCAAATGCTTTCTCTACTTCTTCATAAGTTTTAAAAATAATTTTACCACCATATTTTTCAGGTCTATTGACAATAAAATCTCTTTTCTCATGAGCAAGTTTTATGAAAATTACATAGTTTAAAATTGCAAGCAAACCATTATTTTCAACTTGGCCATCAATAGAAAAAGCTTTATTGATTTTCTTTTTTATAGTCTCATCAGAATCATCAAAATCAATTTTTGAATTCGGTTCTGATGATGACATTTTTCCTGACTCACCTAATCCAGGAACTAAAGGATTCATTAAATGAATTCTTTTTTCATAACCAATTTTTGGTAAAAATTCTCTTGCAAACATAAATATTTTTCTTTGATCAACACCACCAAATTGGGCATCTACTCCGAGATAAACTTCATCAAGAGCTTGTAAAATAGGGTAAAGTAAAGAAGACATTTTTGGTGTTTCTTGCTGTTTAACAACTTCTGCACCTGCTTTTTTTGTATCCCTTGTTGTTGCAAGAGCAGAAAGTTTATACATATCTAAAGTGTATTTTGCTTGAGTTTGAAATTCTTTTCCTGTAATAAATTTTAATTTATCTAAAGGAACTTCAACCAATTTAAGCATTTCTTTAATTATTAATTCGTAATATTTTGTTCTATGCCCTAATAATTCCCAAGTGCATTTCATATTGTCAAGATAAGCATGAATATCTGCAAATAGAATAATAACTTCGCATCCTGCTTTTAATAAATCTGCAATCTTAAACATTGGAACAAAATAACCTAAATGTGGCTTTCCAGTAGGTGCTGTTCCCCAATAAACTTTTAGATCTCTTTGTTGTAAAACTTCTTTTAATTTATCTTCATCTACAACTTCTTGCAGATTTCTTGTTATTAACTCAAACTTTTCTTTAGGATTCATAATTTCACCAATTTAAAGATATGATTAATTCATTTAAAAGTTTTTCTTAAAATTTTAATAAAATATTACTAAGCGAAAGTGCATAAATACCTACACTAAATTTTATAAATAAATAATGATTCTTCTCTTTTATGAAAAAGACAAAAAAGAACAAAGCAAAGAAAATAAATAAAGAAAAAGAAATATTGCTCACAACAACAGACAATATGTCTGGATACACAATAGTTGAGAGTATTGGCTTAGTGCAGGGTTCAACAGTATTAAAATTAACAAATTCAGATAATATTAAAGAATATCATGATAAATTAGAAAATGCAAGAATGAATTCTTTAAAGAAAATAATTGCACAAGCAAGGCAACTTGATTGTGGTGCAATTACAGGTATAAGATTTGAAATTAACAGCATTAATAAAAATCTTATGGGTATTCTTGCATATGGAACTTCTGTTAAGGTTAGAAAGAAGTAAACTTTTTAAATGTAAAGATTCTGAACTTATTATATAAGGGGTGTAGGCTAATGCAAATTAATCTTTATACAAAAATAAAACCAAATGCAACAATTATATGTGGTTTTCCAGGTTATGGTCTTATAGGAACAATAACAACAGAATTTCTTATAGAACACTTAAATGCAGTAGAAGTTGGAGTGTTTCATTATGAAGAGATTCCACCCACAATTGCAGTTCATCAAGGAAAATTAGTAAAGCCAATGGCAATTTATTATAGTAAAAAATATAATATTATTATAGTTCATGTTATTATTCCACCAAAAGGAATAGAATGGAAACTTGCAGATGCAATAACAAAATTATCTAAAGATATAAAAGCAAAAGAGATCATAAATGTTGAAGGAGTTACTTCTCCAAATAAACAAAAACAAGCAGAATTTTATTATCTTGGCAATCATAAATTAGCAGATTATGGTTTAAAACCACTTAAAGAAAGCATTATTCTTGGTGTGATTGCGGGTCTTTTATTAAGAGATAAGAATGTGAATGTAATATTTGCAAGCACAACATCTAAGCTTCCAGATAGTAAAGCATCTGCAAAAGTTATTGAAATAATAGATAAATATCTTAATTTAAATGTTGATTACAAACCACTATTAAAACAAGCAGAAATATTTGAGTTAAAACTTAAAAAGATATTAGAAAGAAGCAATAATGCATCAGAAAAAGTGAAAAACAAAGAAATGAATTATGTGGGTTAAATTTTTAAATCATCACTTTTTCTCAATTATTATATTAAACAAAAATGAATAGAGGTTTTTATTATGGCAGATGAAAAAAATGTAAAAAAAGGGCATTTAGTAAAAGTAAATTATACAGGAAAATATGATTCTGGAGAAGTATTTGATCAAAGTCAAGATAAACCATTAGAGTTTATTGCAGGAGAAAAAATGGTTGTTAAAGGTTTTGATAATGCAGTTATTGGAATGAAAAAAGGAGAAAAAAAGAATATTACTCTTAAACCTGAAGAAGCCTATGGAGAAGCAAGAAAAGAACTTGTTCAAGAAATTCCAAAACAAGCTTTTGGAGATAAAACTGAACAACTCAAAGAAGGAATGACTATTGGTTTAAATCATCCTCAAATGCCTGGCAGAATGATGCCTGCATTAATCAAGAAAATAGCAGATGATAAAATAACAATTGATTTAAATCATCCCTTAGCAGGTAAAACTCTAAATTTTGATCTGGAAGTTGTTGAACACAAAGAAGCAACTGATGAAGACAGAAAAAAGTTTATGCCACCACAACCTGCACAACCAGAAGCTGCACAAGAAAATCCTGAGCAAAAACCTGAAGAGAAAAAAGAAGAAAACAGTGAAGAAGAAGGTTGCGATGGTAACTGTGCTAGTTGCGGAAAACATTAATTATTTTTTTTATTTTAGAATTTCTTTTTATTTTTCTAATTTAATCTAAGAAAACTCTATGCTTTTCATTACCTTCTAATTCAAGCATTATTCTTTTGAGAATAACTGTTTCAGGATCAGGCATTAATTTCACCCTATCTTTTACATCTTTAAAATTCTTAAAATCTTCAACTCTTCTTTCATCTAATAATTCTCTAACATGTTTTTTGCCTACTCCTGGAAGTAACTCAAGAGAATGCATTCTAATTGATAATGGCTGAGCTTTATTAAAGAAACTAACAAACTTTTGTTCATTTTTATGAATAATATCTTTAATAATAGTGCCCAATTCAAGCTTAGCTGTTTGAGTTAATTTTTCAAGAGCTAATCTTCCATTTATATGATGAATCTTATCTCTTTTACCTTCACCAATATAAACTTCTTCCAAAGGTCTTAGAAAAATATCTTTTCTTGGAACAAGTTCTAAAAGAGTAAACTTTACTGTTCCAATAGCTTGTGCTATTGCAGTCTTTCTATGTGATGGTGTCTTATCAAATGGATAACCATTTGGTAAAAAGTCCAAAACAATTGCAGTTTCCTCTTTAATTATATTTTTAGTTTCCATATTATTTAATTAAACCCCTAATTCTTAAATCCTAGCCCCTAACTATAAATATGTATAATAGTATTTATAAATTCTATGCTAAAAGAAAAGAAAAAATTATTTTTTTGTTTTTTTAGCCGCCTTGCCTTTTTCTGCAACTCTAACCTTTGGTAAAGGCACTGGTGAAGGCAAACTCATAGAATTGCTCAAAATCAATGATTCTATATAACATTTATTTAATAATGTATTAAGAATTTTTTGAGCAATAGCTGATGAAATCTTTTTATCCTTTTTCCATCTATCTAAACAATCTTTTACTTTATCTGGTTCAAGAAGTTCAATAGCATTACCTTTAAGATTGATAACTCCTACACCTGGTTCATATTTGCATATAAAATCAAACTCAAGATTTAATGCAGATTTTTTATCCATAAAGTTTACTTTTGCTTCTGTTATATTAGTAAAACTAAGATTATTAGTAATATTTACTTTACCATTTACTGATTTCTTTTTTTCAACATTTATCTTTGTAAAATTAAATCCAATCAAAGCCATTTATATCATCTCCATTACTTTATTTTTGAAGCATGAACATATTTCTATTTAAATACTTTGTGTTTAAAAGGGTGTGTCCAGAATAGTATGAATATGTATACTGGTTAGTAATTCTTTTAAATTCTAAGTTCTAAGAACTTATTACAATGAAACAAAAAAAATTATCTAACCAGTATGTAAGTAGATTA
>Ga0222697_1000401_pt1 | contig 18966 bp, 21 predicted proteins | sample AntAcemetage1402_FD_179835 | JGI IMG/M metagenome (GOLD analysis project Ga0222697, IMG submission 179835) | Saline water microbial communities from Ace Lake, Antarctica - #1402 | ecosystem: Environmental > Aquatic > Non-marine Saline and Alkaline > Saline | place: Antarctica: Ace Lake... | reverse complement strand
GCCCGAATAATGTGATGGGGCGTATCTTTCCCTCGAACTTCGTTTCCATCCACTCGTCTGTTTTATGCTCTATGATCGCTTTCAAATCATCGACTGAACATCCGTCGTTGATCCTTGCTCGAATGTGTTCTCTGTTCCCTTCGACATGCCGGAATGTCTTCCCTGCGGTCGCCTGGAAATGGTCAAGAATTTCATCTGCGATTTTGTTCAACTTCTTGAGATGTTCTTTCGCTTTTGCTTCTAGCTCTTGTTCTTTATCTATCTCTTTCACTAGCTCTTTCTCTTTCACTAGCTCTTTATCTTTCTCTTGTTTGAAATCGTTTTCAATTCCATTTGAAATCGGTTCTAAATCGCTTTCAAATCCATTTGAAATCAAATTCCCCTGCCTGACTGAAGAAACGCCTCGTCTATTAGCTGTGTCCGTTGCTGCTCGAATGACCGTTGTTAGCTCCGGGTACTTTTCTTGCGTGTCTCTTATCAAAGAGATCAGTAAGTGTGTCTTTGGAAGGTTCTCGATATCGCTGATAGCTGCCAATCGTCTCTTTCCTACAGCTAGAGTATTGAGGGTTGTGTATGCCTCGACATAGATCATGGATGTAGGCCAATCGTATTGGATAAGTCCGCACTTGGATAGATGCTTGATGGCCTCCTGCGCCTCCTCGGTCGACCATGACATATCTTCTGCCATGTAGCTCGCTGGCAACCTGTAGAGACCGAGACGGTTCCCGTGGGGGGAGCACAGAGTGTAGATGTATGCTAACTGTTGTTCGTTCGATAGGTTCTTGAATTCAGGGTCATACCAAAGATTCGTGTCTATTCGTCCGTACATCAGAGGCAGCCCTCCGAGGTTCTCGGATCTATGATATGCTTCCAAGTCTTCCGGCTGCGTATGTCGTTGATTGTAGGGACTGTGACGCCGTACACCTTCGATAGCTTCTCTGCCGTGTCTGGAGAAGATAGGATGTGTGTGACAGCTTCTGTGGTGAGCTTTGAATGGCGGCATCTCTCGCCGCGTGATGTTCGCCCTTTCCTTACCATGTCGGCTATGTTGTCTGCGCGCGATCCGATCCATAGGTGGTCCGGGTTTACGCAGATAGTATTGTCGCATGCGTGAAGAACGCACTGGCCTTCTGGGATGGATCTCTTGTTGTCTATCTCCCATGATGCTCTATGCGCTCTGAGTTGTTTCGGGCCGGAACAGAATATGCCGTACCCTTTTCTCCCTGCTTTCGATGTGGCTCCAAGCCAAGGCCAGCATTCATCTGCGCTGCCCTTCTGCACCTTAGACCAGAAACGTGCTACAGCTTTCTCGTCATTATAGAAGTTAGCCGCCAAGCGTTACCCCCTCCCTGCCTGCCTGCCTCGAAGTATAGCCTTTCTCTACAGCCGCGAAAAGCAGTCGAAAATCTTGGTTACTATCCTCTCCGCTGCTCTGGCTTCTTGTAAATGCCAACTACTCCTCTGGATGTAAGCTGTTCGGGGCTGTACTTGTCGGTACGCATGGGGGGGCCGATCATCATACCTTGCTCCTCGTGTACCTCCGCTCTGTCTCGTAGGGCATTGGTTGTCCAGATTCCGTACTTAGGGCCTTTGCTCATCTCTCTTCCTCCTAGCTTTCTCTTCCCTGCGTAGCAGTTTCCGCTCTGCCTCAAAGTCTTCTCTCTTCATGCCGCACTTATCGCAGACAACCTTGTTCGGCCAGTAGTGGCGTTTCCCGTCACTGCATCTTGGGGCTTGCATCTACGACCAAACGCGGACGTGTGCCGTCCTAATAAGGATTGCGATTTCAAGAATCCCTTCTGTAACTAATACGATACCAAGCCACAGGCTCGGATAGAACATCAAGATTATCGCTGTCACGATAAAGGCCCAAAGCCCTGCTAGGAGAATTGCGACACACCAATCGTCAAACCTCTGTATCCACTTGTCGTACGTCAATCGTTCGTCGTCCATGCCGCTCCTTACTGCTCTATTTCAGAGAGCCAAGATACCCCGACTCCAATCGTTCCGACAATGGAGAGGCCGAGCAAACACCTGAGAATGATTCCGCCGTACTCGCTTGTTAGTATCGCGAGGATCATAATCGCAGCCAGCCCGATCCAAAACATCCAGTCGTTCCACTTCGCTATCCATAGCACTATCTTCGGTGTCGTTCTCTCTTCGCTCATCGTCAACTCCCTATGTACCAAAAGCCATTGCGGTTCGGGTTGTCTGCATGGATAGGCATGAATGTCGTGCTCGCTCCGTCGTTGTCAGTTGCCGTGACTCTGATTGGATACCATCCTGCCTGCGGGAACTGGTATGTAATCTCTTCGGATTCTCTGAGTCCGTCTCCGTACTCCCCGACTTCTGCGTTGCCAAGCTCGAACCTGTCGCCGTTGACTTCGATAACCCACGAGACGATATGGCCGTCCGGGTCGTATCCTGTTCCGTGAATATCCCATTGGTAAGGCTTGTGCGCTTGCGCTCCGTTTGGTGAATGGAGTGCTCCGAAGCTGACGATAGGCGGCTCGTTGAGTGGTTCCTCTATGATTGGGGGTGGCGGTGTCTGGAAGCATCCTGAGAGGATCGCTGCCAATATAACCAATACTGCTACTGCCGTCGCTCGTTTCATACCTTCCTCCCTACTCATTCCATGCTCTGTGGTTCACTTCTGTCTGTGGTTTCTCGAATAGCATCGGGGCTTCCTTCGGGGTTGCGTCTTCCTTCGGTGGTGTGTCAACGATCTCCCCTCCGTGCTCGCCTTCTATCCAGAATCCTTTGACCTGAGTTCTGCCGTCTTCCGTGCTTGCCGTATGTATGCGCTTCTCAACCTCTACCCATCGGTCCTTGACAATCGGAAAGACTGTCTTCTCTGACCCTGGGTATCGAACGCCATCATCCTTGATGTTTTTGATACGCGCTCCGAGTCGCGACACTCCAAGCGTTACAAGTGCTTCAAGTGGTACGAGTGGGACCTTCTCTGTTGCTTTGTCTCGTAGAAAGATAGCGACCATCTGAACCTGTGTGAGACTCTTACCCATTCCCCCTCCTGCCTGCCTCCCTTCGGGGAAGCTGGCCCGGAGCCTTTGCTGTGGCGCAGCTTGGGGCTTCCGGGCCTTCTATCCCTATTGCTATTTACCCATGTTGCCGACATCGAGGATCTGGAATGGTCCTCCGTCGCCGCCCATAACCAAGTTAGCTGGGAAACTTCCGTCCCATTGCTGGATCAACTGCAACATGACGTACTCGGAACCGCCCTGTGCTGTGATGGCCTCTGCTTGGATGCGGATCTTTTCGGCTTCAACCTTTGCGCGAGCAAGTTCCTGTTGAGCCTGTAGCTCGACTTGCCGAAGGACATTCTCTTCCTTGAGTGCGTCCTGTTCGGCAACCTGTTTGTCTTCAATCGACTGCGTGTATGCTGCGCTGAATGTCAGGTTGTCGATGTTTACAGTAACGATCGTGAACGGTGCAAGCTGTGGTGCGCCTTCTGGGTCACGGTTGTTCAATGCTGCCTTGATCTCAGAAGCAAGCGCGGAACGGTTCGTAAGCATTTCTTGGGGGGTGTAATGGCCCGAAGAATCCTTCGCCCATTGGTCGATGGCCTTGTCAATGATCGAATCGTAGTTGCGCTGATATTCGCTGTAGAGGAATACCACTTGACCAGGATCGACTCGATAGTTGATCGTGACCTTCATTGCTACGTCTTGCTGGTCGCTTGTTGCTGCTTCGATTGTCCTCTCGCGTTCATCCAAGCGTGTGTCAATCGACACAACCTTGTAGACGATTGGTGTTACCCAATATAGCCCCGGACCTTTGACGTCTCCTGTGGCTCTGTCTAGCTTGACCACGACGCCTTCGTATCCTTGTTTGATAGTGCCGAAGCCCTGGACAACGATGATCGCGATAACGATGAACAGAAGAACCGCAACGATGCGGTTTCCCTTCACAGTTGGGTCTAACTTGTCGCTCTTCTTCATCCCTCCTGCTCCGTCTGGGGTCATCCTGTAATTGAAACGGATAGGCTTGAGGGCCATCCATGAAACAATGGCGATAACCGCTACTACTAAAAACTTTATACCAATCATGTGATTCGCTCCTTATCCTGCCTACAGTGCGTCGCTCAAGTCTTCCGGCTCTGTTGTAGCTGCTCCGGTCGTCTTAGGTGGCGTTTTCGCTGGCTTGCCTGCTGTTGCCCCGGTTTCGGCCTTCTTCTCCTCTGGAGATGATTTGGCTGGCTCTGGGGTTGTCTCTGGCTCGATGTCTATTGCTGGTTCCTTGGCTGCCTTCGCTCCGAAGCCAACGTCTCCTGTCGGGGGCGATACTGCCGGGAGTTCGATTTCTCCGATTCCAAGCACTTCGTCCTCTCGCTCGACTGCCTTCGATAGTTGCGTTTGAACCTCGACAGAAAGCGGTAGGTACTTCACGAATCTTCGAACGACTGTCTTCCGTGCCATCTCGTCATAGAAGTCTTTCCATGGTCCACTCGTGCCTGCCTTGGATAGGTTCCTGATCTTGTCGATCTCGTTCTTATCCATGACCTCGAATTGCTTCGCTCCGTCTCGCATAACCGCCACAGAATAGACTCCAACGATGGGGCCTCTGTCGTCTCCGAGAGGTGGTCGTACGTGGACGATGTTCGGGTTGAGTCCGTACTGGCACTCGAAGGTGTCGTTCTGATGAACCGCCCTGGCTTCGATTGTGCTGATCTCTCCGCTCCTGCGAGCAAGGTCGATAAGCCCTCGATAGCCGATCATAAAGACGGCTTCGTAATACTTGTGCTTATTGTTGTAGAACGGAATGACGTAGGCCGATCCAAGCTGTCCGCTGATGTCTAGGCCAAGTTCGGCTGCGTCCATCAACGCCCGAACGACGCTGATCTGTGTGCATTGGTAAATCTGTGGTGTCTTGCTCGCTGCTATCAACGCCATCTTGAGAAGTCGGTCGGGTCTAATTGACTTCGACGCGACCTCTGCGATTGAATCCTTCTTCGACTCCAATAGCGTTTTCAGTTGTAGAGCATTCCCAACGACTGCCGGTTTCGCTACATCCTGCGTGTTGCCTTGTGGCATCGTGCCTCCTCTTTCTTAACCCAAGTCGATTCTTCCGAAGACTCTGTTGAGCCTTTCTCTGTAGACTGGCATAGGATTCGACGCTCCGTTCTCCCACTTGTTTACTGATACGCGGGTTGTGCCAATCTTGCTCGCCACTTGCAATTGTGTTAGGCCACGGGCGAGGCGTTTTTCTCGGAGCTTCTTCCCGAATATTACGCTCTGTATGTCTGGTTTTTTCATAATGTACCGCCCTTTTCTCGAATGATAATGTACCGCTTAGTTGGTGTCAAGTCCTTTATGTTTCCTTGACGGCTTCGGGGTCAACCTTGACGACCTTCAATCGTAGGCTAGGCTTTCCCCTGCTGAGTGCTCCGCTGGCTGTCAATTCTTCCCAGCACTCCTTGATTGCCTTCCCCTTGCTACCCTTCTCTGCCGTCCCTGAAATTGCGCTCTTGAGGTCTGAGCCGCTGACCTTGACGCATCCGGCGATAGCTGCGTCGTCTGGAAGCCACTTCCGCATAATGGGCCACGAAATCAAGGCGTCTATTGTCTCTCTGCCTTGTACTTCGACAAGATCCATGAACTTGTTTTCCTCGCCTGGGATTGGCATTCGCTCGGTGTCCGCGACTCGTTGCTTCAACTGGGCAAGGAATTCATCGGCTGCCTTCTTCAAGATGGTGACGTGCTGGTAGGCTCTGTATGCCCGTTCTGGAATTAGGAATCCCTGTTCGTCGAGGATAGGCGTGATGAGCATGTCGCCTTCTGATACGACGAGCGAACGTGCCGTCTGTTCTAGCATCGCCCTTCGTGCTTCGCAGACCATCATTTTCTTGCAGTAGGTACAAGCTCTGCCCGGTCCGTAAGTCTGTCCGTCCCAGAAGATGTTGTACTTGACAAGCTCGTTGAGCCACGCCTTCAGTTCATCTCGCGTATAGGTGACGTTGTGCATTTGGCGGTCCCTCAACCATACGAGAATCGTTGTGACGGTCTTGATTCGCTTGTCTCTCGACATGAGCAACGCTGCTCCCATCATCATTTGAGCTTCGTAGTCGTCTTCCTCGTTCTTCCATCCGCTCTTCCAGTCAAGGACGACTGCGCGTTCCTCCTCTGGGAATGACTCGCAAACATCGAGCCGCCCACTGACCTTGATGAGCACCCGTTTGTCCTTCTTGAATTGGTGGGAGAACTTGAATTCCCATTTGATCTTCTCTTCGACGCTTGGTGTGAAGAACCATTTCTTCACGCCCTCGAAGTGCTCGTTGCCGTGCCATGCCTGCGCTGCAAAGATGCCAAGGAATTTCAGGCTTTCCGCTTCGTCTGTTACATGGTTCTTCACGGCGATGCTGAATACTTCGTCCTGAGCCGGGAACTTCCAGTCGTTCTTGACAAGCGACTCGCAAAGCTCGTGCGCTGCTCTTCCGAGGAGTGCCGGTGTCCCTACGCGGTCAATGAGGATGTCTTCGCTGGTGATAACACGGCTTGCATTACAAGCCTCAAGCATTGGGACACTCGAAGGCCAGATGGTGACTGTGTTCTCTGGGTTCCACCTTGGAATGATCGGGGGGTCAACGATCACCTCTTCTTCCTTCTTGATCTGGGCGTCTTCGTCATCCTTCTCTCCGACCGGCTCAGATGCCTTTTCATCTGGGGTGGCGTTCTTGGGCGTCTCTTGGGGGCCGGGGGTGTCTGCGGGGGTGCTCGCGGCTCCCTGGGTTGCAAGGTAGGCTGCCATGTTCCCTGGCTCTTCCATAACCATAGCGGCGACCAAGTGCTTGCATGGCTTCGCTACTGCGCCTTCCTCCTGCCGTCCGATCCATGGGCATGTGCAACTTCCGATGTAGCTACTGCCTTCCTTCTTGAGTTGCACCCTGTACCGTTGGTCTTTGTTCCCTGATAGATAGAAGATCACCGTTCCGGTTTCGTCGTACTGAACTCGTTGAAGCCAGTCGATGTCCATCTTCTTCTTCCTCTGGTCGAGGTCGCTCGTGTCGATCACAATCGTCTTTGGCATCCTTCCTCCTCTTGCCTTCGTGCCTGCCTGTTGCCGTCCGTTATTTTCGTGAATTATTCCCGGTTGTCTTCCAAAAGTCTCGCTATGTGCTTCGTCTTTTCAAAATGTAATTGGGCCTCTACCAACTGCTCTCTCGCGAAGATGACGTCGCATCGCGCTCTATCGAGGCGTCCTTCCTTCGCTTCGGGGTACTCGCATTGGTGGACTCGGAAGCATCCTGCGCATCTGTGCAGGAATCTTTCGGCTTTGAGGCAGCCGCCTGCCCCTACCTGAGAGACAGAGGCAGACCCGTAATTGGGCCTGCCTTGCTCCTCGAAGTATTTATCAAGGATGTCGCTCTCTCTCTGGTTCATGCGTCTTCCTCTCCATCGTCCCGGTCGTCGAAGCTGATCTCGACGCTCTGAACGAATCCGTCTTCGTCTACGGCTACCCAAACCTCGTATTCTCCGTCGCCCCATCCGGTGCACGTTGAGAGCGTTCCCGCCAGTTCAAAGAAGGTGGCCTCTCCGGGGGTATCCTTCGCTTGGAGCTTGTCGCAGAAGGTGTTTCCGTCTTCGGATTTCGCGCATCCTCCGCTCCACTCGGTTCCCCATACTTCGGGATCGAGCTTGCCCATGGTAACTTTCGGATCGCTGAACATCATCAGGCCTGCGTCGTTGAATACGGTTCCTGCGAGCATGTTCGTGACGTGCGCCGTTCCTACGACTGCTTCGACCTTGAGGCCGAACGTCCGGTTCCCTCGTGTGGTGGCCTCTGCGAACATCGTTCCGGGTCGCACTTTGAATATCATTCCTGCGTTGTTCCCAAAGAACGGAAGTTCTTCCATCTTTGTCCTGCGCTCTATACGCTCGACAACGTCTGCGAAGCTCGTGATGCTAAGTGAATCTGTGAGCGTGTCTGCCTCAAACAGTGTGTAGCAAGGGTCTCCAAGGAGAAGAACTCCGCTCTTGGCTTCGATGGTTGCTTTCCGTGTGTGCGTTCCGTTCATGATGTTTCCTCCCTTCCTGCCTGTCTACCCTGTGACTGTTCTGAACTCTGCTTCGTGGAACCCTTCGTCATTATCTCCGAACATCAAAGCCCGGTTGTACTCTGCGATTGCTGCCCGTGTCATTCCCTCGTATGCGTAACGTCCGTTGAGGCAGTTCGACTTAACTTGCTGCCGGGCCAGTTCGAGGGTTGTTCTCTGTTCCGCGTTCATGGTGTTATCTCCCTTTCGTCCATACACCAACTATACTCTCATTCTATTCAGATGTCAAGCCCTTAACACTTCGAAGTAAAAGTTAGGGGGCGCAAGCTCGCGGCCTAACGCAAGTTGCGCCCCCAAGGAGGCACTGTCCGTTGAAACAGTGCTGTTATCTATAGCCCCCAGATTTCTCTGAAGGGGTCGTCTTCTTCGTACTCGAATCCTGGGTATTCATCCCATACCCAAGGATCTGGGTCGCTTCCTCTTCCACCGTAATCGTCCACGATTGGGCTTTGGCTTACGGTCACGCCTTCGATCATGCTCGCGTCTTCAAGAGGCCAGATGAAGACCGCGCTGTTCCTGGCCCCCCACTTATCTTCGACTGCGATGTAGATGAACACAGCGTCTCCCATAGGCCCACAGCCAAGGCCGAATGTGTGGCAAGGTTCCCATCCATAACTTCCGTCGAGCGGACCAAAAGCGTATGGCCTTTCTCGGTAGTCGAACTCGGAGGCTGTGTAGCCTGGATAGACGAGGGCTGCGTTCTTCCAGATTCCAGACGGCTTGTGAACCTCGAAGCGCATTCCTCCGTCTGCCTCAACCGTGTACGGAGGCATGAACACTGTGTCAAGGATTCCATTCTTGCTCAAACATGCGAACTTGATGCTCAATGTGTGTACTTCGTCGCCTTCCGAGTCGAAGATTCCTCGACGCTCTGATGGTCCGTACATACCAAGCTCCTCATTAACAGGCCAGTAAAGGATTGTTTCCTCTCCCGGTCTAAGGAACTTGTCGTGGCCTGCTCCAACCTTCAACGGGGCAAAGATTGCCGGTGCTGTATTCATGTCTGCCATTCGGATTACGAATGGTTTCGAGATGTTGTTGCCGTCTTGCCAGAAGCAGCGAGCTTCCCAGTGTGTCGTGTTCACATTGACCGTAAGAGTGTTGACTGATCCTGTGCTAATAGTGCCAGATGGCAACTCCCAAGTGTATGTTCCGAAAGCCAGCCCCTTGTCTTTGTAGAGGGTTGCCTCTAATTTGACTGTGTACGGTGGATGTCCTCCGGTAGGTGTAGCCGTAACTCTGAAGTCTTGTCCTCCGCGTCTTCCTCCCAATAACGCACAGCCCGCTATAGCTATGGTGATTAGGATTATAAGAAAGAGGGAGGTGAATCGTAATGTCTTTTTGAGCTTCATCCGTACCTCCTTACTTGCGTGTGTGCTTGTCTTCTCTCTTGTAAATACGAGGGCAGATTGCTCTGCCCCCGTCGTGTTGAAATGATGAACGATCTATTTCCTATTTGGCATCAGTTCTGCGAACAGAATGTTGACTCCGACAACAGGGACTACCACTGCAACACCGAACGGAAGTACATTCAGATCGGCGTATAGCTGGATCGGCCCCCACGTATTGGATACTCCCATGACAAAGCCGAAGCCTTCGTATGTGATAGCCCCGAAGTAGTCTACGAGAACCTTGACTCCAATGCGGTATCCGAATTGTTCAATCTGCGGTGTCCATAATGCCCCAACAAGCCACAATCCCGTTGGAGAGGTAAGGTTAAATTTCCAGAACTCAAGATTGAACTCACCAACGTACACGCCGAAGTTCAAGCCAAACGGAACTCCTGCCTGTGGGACCAGTGAGAAGCCAAGCAATGGACCAAACTTAATCGGGTCTTTTGCAGGGGCCGTGAATCCTGTCAAGTCATCGCATACCGGGGTAAAGGTAGTTGTGACTTCCTGTGTCACAGTCGGTGTGACGGTCGTTGTTACTGTCTGCGCGAATGCTACTGCGCCCAAAAGTGCTACGATCATTAGTGCTACGAGTGCTCGTTTCATTGTAAATCCTCCTTGTACCTCTACGTCTTATGCTGCTGTTATTGCTGGTTTGTCTGCCGTCTCGATGTTTCCGAGGTCGAGGGTTCCGTTCTTCGTAAGCAGCTTGTTGAGTAGATCGACAATCTGCTCGATAAGGAAGCTCAAAACTCCGGGTAGAATTCCATCGAGGAACATTCTGACGACGGCTGGGATCGGTGCAGCTTCCCATAATTTCATCGCGCCGTCAATCAGTGCCGCTTTCTTTTCCTCGCCAATGCCGTCTCCGTCAAAGGCGTCTTCGATTACCATCACGCCTGCACATAGATGATCCGTGATGGCGTCTGCTCCGGGCCACCATTTTTCGATGACCCTCTCAAACGGGTATTGGATCTGTTCATCTGCTAATTGTTTCAGTTCCTCGTATGTCATGTTTGTGGTCCTCCTTCAAACGGGCATTATATCATGCTTTGTATTTCGAGCATACAGGGTTTGTTATTCCCCTCCGGCTGGCCTCGGGCCAATTTGTGTAATGAGCTCCGTTATGCTTTCCGAAAATGCTTCTTCCATAGCGACGACCAACTCTGCGTGGGTTGTCATCTCTGCGGGTGCGCGTACAACAACGATGTTCGCTACGACAGCAAGCAACATCATGATAACTGCCGTCAACAAGCCAAGAAGCCATTTCCCCGAAGACTCTCGGAATAGATTGAAGGCAGTCTCGAAGGCAGAGAACTTGTCTCTAATGTCCTTGATGTCTCCATTTTGGTCTTCCTTCCACTTCGTGAGGAAATCCATACGTGAGAGCACGTTCGCACTGCAACCAGCGTGAGAAGATTCAGTATTCGCAATCCGCTCTTCTAGCTGGCCTGCTTTCTCCCACCAATGCCGATCGGGTTCTTGGTCTCTTGCTGTCATTGTCTTCCTCCGGATTAGTCTTGCTTTTCTTCCCAAATCATTGTGCTCTCTGCCGGTGTCTCGTGATCTAGCTTCACTTTCCAGCTTGACGGCTTGCCTGTTGCTCCTATCCTATCGCCAATCTCCATGAAGAGCATAGTCCTCTTTGATTTTATGGACTGTCTTTCCTGCTCTAAATGCTTCATCTCTTGCGCTGTGACTTGTAGAACGATATTCGCATTCTTCCGCATCTCTTCGATCTTCGCTGCCTTCTCAACAAGAAACAGCTTCTGCAACTCTGTTTCGTGGCATCGGTAGTACTCAATCTCGGTTAGCTGTTCTTTTGGCATTGCGTTACTCCGTCGCTGCTTCCATGGCTGCTTCCATGGCTGCTTCCATGGCTGCCTCTCTCTTTGCTTTCTTCTCTGCCTTTGCCGCTGCGTCTACCGTCGCTTCAGTCTCAATTTGGATGGAAGTCTCCTGCCCGTCTGCTGAGATACTGGCTACGATTTCTTCAACTGGCTCTCCCATCTTCAGAAGATCCTTGAGGTCTTTGCCTGCTTCGTCTCTGGAGAATTGGATGCGCCTCTGCCTCTCTTTATGCAAGCCTTCGTAATGCTCTTTCTCTTCGCGGGCTTGTTTGATTTTCCGAGCAAGGCGGTGTGCCTTCGCTCCTGTCTCTCCAGCTATCTCTGAGAATTTCATAACCACCTTCCTATGTTGCGTAAAATGCCAGCCTGCCTCGGACTCCGTTGTATTTACATTCTATGCTCTGAGCGGAGTTTACAGCCCATCCAATCGAGCCTCCCAAAGTGCCGTAGAAGTCGATGTAGTCGTCTGGTTTTAATAGAATATCCCCGACAGCATCGAGGCGAATATCGGCTCCGCTGTAGAGGGAGACTTCTCCAGAGTTGTCGAGGTTGAGCCAGTTCGTAGAAGTCCCCTTGAAGAATCCGCTAGACAAGTCTATGTAATGATTCCAGTCGAGGGCCTTAATTGTTTCGCAACCGCTGATAGAGTTGTACGATCCTGCCGGGTTGAAAACGATTGAAGCGTCGATGTACATCTCGTCAGTTCTAACTTCGTCATATTTGATCTTATCTCTCGTAACAGCGTTGGTTTCGATCATCGTTTCGATAATTTCGACAGTGGATGGTGTAAGCCTCTCGAAGCTCAGGGTTCCCGCTGTGATCGTTCCGAGGTCGGCTGAAATACCTTCGAGAGTATCAACGTCGATATGGGTAGCCCTGACCTCTCCTATGGCGATAAGGTTCTCTGTGAGAATCGTCGTGCCAACGAAAACAGAGTTATCGCTTCCCCAAGTTCCTCCGCTGGGCCATCCCGTTCCTCCGTTGTCTGTCAGATCCCAAGTAGCATCTCCAACGGCTGGAATATCGTTCTCGCCGACTGGCCTTCCTCGATACTTGTAGCGGTAACCGCTCGTTTGTGTTAGCCCCTTATGCAGATACCCGAACTTGGTCGTCTTCGTGAGGTCTGCCCATGCTGAGAAGGACGATCCGCTGTTCGTCGATATTGCGTACTGGATCTGCCAATGGGAGAATCTGTTCCACGTATCAACCCGGTCTAGGAACAGAAGTCCGATGATGCCGTCTCCAACCAGAGGGTTGCCGTCGAAAACCAAATCGGTCGCATCGGTCGGGATAACGACAGGGAAATCATTCGCGTCGGCTTCTGCGCTGGCCTCTAACGATTGTGTGCTGTTGTTCCCTGCGTCGTCTCTCGCTACGACCACGTAGTACCTCGTGGCTTCTGCCGCTACGCTGCGGTCTGTCCATTGAGATGCCGGAGCAACAAGGAATGTTCCTGTGTATGTTCCGGGGTCGTCAACGTCGATGCTGTTGCCGCTGTGGTAATAGATGACAAGCCAAGTGAGATCCCTCAAGGTGCTGCCATCCTTGTTCTCTGTCGGAAGAGTCATATCCAATCGAATTCCCGATGTAATGGCTGTCGCCTCTAGGTCAGTAACTGGCTTCGGTGCGAGGGTGTCCGCAAGCGTTTGAACGCTTACCGTGTCAGAGAAGTTCGAAGCTCCGGGGTCTGGAAAGGCTCGACCGTGCATCATGTGAAGCAGGATCGGCGTTGTTCGTGCTGCGAGTGCTCCTCTTACCGCTGGCCTCATGTCGTCTCCTAGGTCGGTTCAATTTCCTGAACGATGACGTTCGCGATTACGTTCGTTGCAGAGTAAACCCCGTCGAGGTTTTCTGCAAATATCCGCACGTTGAGAGATTCGTGTCCGAACGGTGCTGTTGCTCGAACCGTCTCTCCTTGAACGACTGGAACATCGAAGTAGCCGTCCTGCGCTGCCCCGATGTCTACTGCCTCATCGAAGGCTTCGCTCGTGTCTGTGACAGAAGCTCGAACGTGGAATCTGACTGCTCCTGTTGCGCTTGCGTGGAAAGTAACGACGCCCTCTACTGCGAGGCTCGCTGCCTTCACCAAGCTCTGGCTTTCGCAATCGGCTGCCTCTGTGATCGCGCCGTGGGCGAGTGTCGCCTCGTTCAGCTTCTCTTCACCTGATTTTGTAATCATGTTGCCTCCTAGCTCGATACTCCGCTTTGGCTGATCCTCTTCCAAGGCATGTGTCGGGCTTTTACATAGTATGTCTCATTTACTGGATATGGTCCGATGACTACTCGGTTCTTTGTCGTGATTGCAACAGGGTCCGAACCGTAGCGCGTCTCGGTTCCTCGTGATAGCCAAATGGCCGTATTGTCGAACCACCATGCGTTGCATTGGTCCCACGATATTCGCAATTCGCTCATCGTTGAATTGATCGGGTATGCCTTGATGGTCAAGCCTGTTGGCTGCGGGAGGGCTTCCGGTGCGCCAAGAAGAAAATCAAGTCTCCGTGTCCATCTGGTTTCGTCCGTCATATCCTGCGCGAGGAGTGAAGAATGGCGTCCGATAACTCGGTTGATTGTTCCCTTGAACGTGGTCCTTCCGATTGGTTTGTCTGCCGTTACAGAAAGCGAATAGCCAGTGATTCCAAGGTCGATCGTGTAGTCGTCTTCAATGAAGCGATACCACTCGTGCATCTGGACGTATGTGAAGAAGTACGGCAGATCAACTTGCCCGTCTGGAGAAGGCTCTTGTAGGTCGTGGAGCGTGGCGTATGCAAAGTCTGTCGCCTCTGAAAGCGTGTCAATGTTCGTTCCTCTTTGCTCGACAAGTCTCATTTTGACGTCTAGCTTCGTGCCGTCGCCTGCGGGGATGCCGTGGCGAAGCCTGCTCGAATCGCTCTTAACGATGACAGACTTTCTCTCTCCGTCGGTCGTCTCTCTGTCGTGGTACACGACTTGGATAAGGGTTCTGACATCATCTAAATTTGCATCGATCTTCCGTGCGCGGAAAGCTCGGTCGAAGGTCGCATCTACGGGCCTCTGCGTCGCAACGAGGCTTGTCGCGGAACTGACGCCTACTTCCCAGTATGTTGAGTTCGGTGGCTGTTGCCCGGTGTTGGCTGCGATGCAGTGGTATACGACACCGCTGTAGTAAACCCTCTGACCTATTGCGTAGCCTGTCGCCACGTCCCACGTGCTTGCGCCAGCTACTCGAATCGGGTCGTACAGCGTGAGGAAGTAGCCCTCTGTGCTCGTGCTAAGTCCGCTGCCATCATTGAACGGGACTCCTGCCAATGCGTATCTGGAAGCAAGAATGTAGCCTGTCTCTGATACTGCCTCCTGCATAACGTCCCATGCCGAATCCTCTTCGCTTACGAACGTGTCTACTGCCTTCGCTGGATCATCGCGAATAATTACGTGGCCTCGGTCGCCCTTGAAGCCAGAATCCATAAGAATTGAAGGCAACATGGAGTTGAGCGTTCTGTCTCTGTAATCCCATTTCGTAAGCCGCTGGTCCGCTTTGTAGATGTGCGTGATGCCATAGGGTTTGAATGTGATCGTGTCGTTCATCGTTACGATGTGGACACAGTTTGAAGACATCGCGAAACCCTGCCAGCGAAGATCCCAGTCGGCCTCGCCTTCGTATTTTAGATAGACTCTAACCTCGTGCCTTCCCAATAGGAGAGGATCGAAGTCTCCGCTCGCGTCTTGATTGAGGGTGCTCGCTTCGTCCAACGGGTCGAGGCTCAAATTCTCCTCTACCCAGTCGGAGTGGTTCCGTAGCATGAGAGTAATCTTCTCATCACCGTCTCCAAGGTTTCCGTTAATCTTGAGCGAGTAAACCCGGTCGGAAATGTCGATGATTGTGCCGTCCGCGTGGTCTACCTCAACCCTCCATAATGTCCATGCTTGTAGTGTCCCTGCGGGAATGTACACAAAGTCCTCCTCGGATGTGATAGTCAGAGCGAGCGTGATATTTCCATTGTAATATACTGCGAATGTGCCGTAGTAGGAAGAGGCAGTCGTCAAACGCAAGACTACGCTTCCTGTGTATAGGAACGGGATCTTCTTATATGAAGAAGATACTCCGAGGTGCAGTGTTGCCAACCCGGTGTAAATTATCAGATCGACAAATGATGCTGCCCCTTCTGCTGTCAATGCCAGAACAACAGTTCCCGTGTATTTGAATGTAAGCTCTGCAACCTCTGAGCTTGTTGCTAGAGATAGTTCGATTGGTGCCAATCCGGCGTATGCAAAGTCGGTGATCGTTCGGAAGCTCTGTACCTCTCCGTAACTTGTTCCGACTGGGTTCGTCGCGTAGGCACGGTAGTAGTATGTGTTTTCTGTGCTAAGGCCGAAAATCTCTGAAGTAAACGGGCCTTCTACTCCTGCGCCGTCTTCTGCGTAGTCGTCTGATCCGGCTATGTTTGTTGGATCGCTTCCGAGCTTCCAACAGACTCCGTGCTCTGTAATCCTGTCTCCACCACCATCGTCGGTGATGTTCCCGTTTCCTCTTGCGCTAGTGTGAGTTCTGCGCGTCGCTGCTTGCGTTGTAACCGTCGGCAGAACGAAGCCTGTCGTGCTCCCCCTATCTGCCGTGGACGTCGCTTGTGTCGCTCCTGTGGCGTCTAGGACGCACTTGTAGTATCTCCCGTCTCCGTTTGCTGGGGCATCGGTGTCGTTGTGCGGGTCGGTCGTTGCCCCTGTTATGTTTGAGTAGGATGCGTCGCTGTCGGCTGCGCTTCGTTGCCACTGGTATGTGATCGCTCCGGGTGCTCGGTATCCTGTGTCAGTGCTGCTATCTGCTCCCTCTCCTGTGGCGTTCTTTGCCCGGACCTTGTAGGTATGTGTCGTTCCGTTCGCAACGCTCTCTCCGCTCAGAGATAGTTCTACATGCAAGTACGATGTTCCGTCTGACGCAGCCGCAGTTCCTGGCGTGATTACAGGGGCGTCCGCTCCGGTATCGTCTCCAGTTGCTACATCTCCAAGCCAGCCCAAAGGAGTGCCGTCTCGGTAGATCTGGTAGGCCGTTGCTCCTGTTGCCTTCGACCATGTGACTGTCACCTTGTCTGAGTGGTCTCCGTTTGTCGCTGCTACGTTCGTCGGGGCTGCGGGTTTGGTCTGTATTTGTACTGTCGTTCCATAGGTGGTTCCTGCGGAATCAATGGCGTAGGCGCGAACTCTGTAGCTTGTGCCGGGGGATAATCCTGTCAGGCCTTTCGTGTATGCGCCGACTCCGAACGATCCTGTATCGAATGCCGTGCTTTGTGCTGTTGTTGGGTCACCTGATATTCCTGTTGTATAGCAGAATCCGCGAGTAGTCGCGTTCCCCGATCCGATGGCAGTGATGTTCCCGTTGCCCGTCGCTGTCGTTGCTTCGACCGAAGAAGCAGCTTGCGTCGTTACTGTGAGCGGTTCGGTGTAGGTAACTTGGATGTAGAGGTGGTCGATTTCTGCGTATACCGAGTTGGAATCTGTTCTTCCTGCTATTATTCCAGCACCGAAAGCACTGTTATTGATCTGTGCGGGGGTCCATGTTGTTCCCCAAAGATCTGAAGCCCCTCCGTAGGTCTTAGAAGAAGGATATGCAATAGTAGGCCAATTCGTGTAGGTCGCTGCTTTGTTCGAGCCAACGTACGAACCGCTTTTCTGAAGCTGAACTGTCTTGTCTTTGACTGTTGCCGCAGCGTAAGACTTTGCCCGTGTGAACTTCAATGCGATCCCTGTTATTGTCGCGCCTGAAGGGATTGCAAATCCAAAATTCGTTACTTTGAGTGTATCGGTGTTGCCTGCTGCAACGATAGTGTCTCTGGTCGCGCTTCCGTATGTAAGTGCGCTTGGATTAACCCAAGCAGCAGACGAGCTTGTATTAACGCTCGCTGCTGTCCCTGGATATGTCCATGCTGTTGTTACTGCCATTCCTAACGCTCCCTAAACATCCTTCCTGTGTGTGTCTTCCCGTACTTCCGTCCGCTCTCGCGTCTGACTTCCGTTACGACCATGTCTGTAACTTCCTCGTTTCCGAGATAGACGTGGACCTCGCCGCCGCCTGCCCCCGCTCCTGCCATAGCTGATTGAGCCATCGCTGTATCGAGAACCGATTCGCCTGCGTGGACGACTGCGATTCCTGTTCCGAGAACGTCGCCGCCTTTGTCGAGGTATGGGATGTAAGGGATATCCATACTCTTCGGAAGGATAAGGTTCACAGCCCAGATCAGGCCATTCATAGCGAAGGCTATACCGTTGATAATCCCTTTGAAAATGATCCCGATAACGTCGAAAGCAAGCCCTACGAGTTCAACCGCGATCACCAATAGTTCCAAGGCGATAAGAAGTGCGCCTCCGACAATCTTCCCTAGCTGCTCAAGTGCCGGAATCAGGACTGGGGAGATCTTTTCCCATAGGTCGCCAAGGGCCTCTCCGAGCCTTTGGAACGGTTCCTTCAACGGTTCTAGTGCTTCAACGAACCAATCCCAAACTGCGATAGCTCCGAGGCCGAAGGTTGCCTTCGTCTTTTCCCACAAGCTCAATGATTCGGATTCCCAAATTACCTTCAATCCTCCTGCTAAGTCTCCTGCCTTTGTAAGCGTGTAGGCGTTGACCGTCTCTACCATCCCCGTCCACTTGCTGATAATGTTCGTGAAGAACTCTGTGAGGAATTGCGTGATGGTCGGCATATTGTCGTCGACCGTCGTAAATAGGTCTGAGAGTGCCCCCCCAAGCTGTGTGAGAGCCGCTTCGATAGCAGGCCAAACATCGGTCTTGAACGCAGGCCAAAATTCGTTCTTCAGGAACGGAAGGAATGTGCTCCCAATCCATTCGTAAACGTCCTTGAAGGCGTCGCCAAAGAACTTGAAAACGTCTTCCTGTAGGAAGGGGTCTACGTCTGTCGTCCACCACTCGTGGAAGCCGGAAGCAAACGCCTTGAAATCCTCCGCGAAAACGTCTTCGATCCATGATGCAATATCATCCATCACGTGCTCGAAGGTCGTGAGCGGTCCTTCTAGGATCTCTAAGAAGGCTGGGAAAAGCTGAACCCCTATCGCTTGCATCCTGTCTACGAAATCGCCGAACCAATCAAGATGGTGTTGGAATAGTCCGCGGAACTGCTCGATGGCCTGCTCCAACCAACTCAACTCTTGGTCTACTCCGTCCTGAGTCGTTTCTCCTATGTCATCCGTGTAGTCTCGTGGTGTCTCGCCGGGGCGTATCGCTGCCCAACGTACGCGGTCTTCTCTCCAAGACGTCGGTACATTCAGATCTGACATCGACTCCTCGGTTGCTTGTGTCTGGTCCGAGATGGCGTCCGTAACCTCGATAACCTTCCCTCCAAGGATGCGGAACAGTTCTCCGAGAAGCATAAGCGGAGACAGGATCGCGTTCATAAGCCTGCTCATCGCGCTTTGCAATCCGTCCATCATGTCTGACCATGCCTCGGTTGCCGTGATAGCTCCCCACAAGGATTGTGCGAAAGCCATTGCTGTGTCGCCTGCTGATGTAAGTTGGTCCTTTACGAACTGAACTCCCTGCTCGATAAGATCGAGAATCAACTCTATGACGGCTGCGGCTGCGGCTGCCTGCCCCCCTCCTGCGGAATCCATGGCTGCCATCTGTTCTGCTGAACCTTCTTCCATGCCAGCCGCGCTCTGCTTCATTTCGTTCG
>Ga0222697_1000395_pt1 | contig 19247 bp, 19 predicted proteins | sample AntAcemetage1402_FD_179835 | JGI IMG/M metagenome (GOLD analysis project Ga0222697, IMG submission 179835) | Saline water microbial communities from Ace Lake, Antarctica - #1402 | ecosystem: Environmental > Aquatic > Non-marine Saline and Alkaline > Saline | place: Antarctica: Ace Lake... | reverse complement strand
TAATCCAACAACTAATAGCCAGCCATTAGTTACAATTGTTTTGCGGACTTCTAATAATTCTACTGAAGGAGCAAGCTTGTTCCCTATATATTTACAAACAACTGTTTCGTCTAGGCAGTATACTAGATAAAGTATGTTAAAAAAAATAATTAAAAATCAAAAAGGATCTCTCCTGCTGATGTCCATCCTCATCTTATCTGGCATTATGACAACCGCTAGTAGTGTTGGAATTATTACTATTCAGAGTATTAAACAATCATCCTTAATAGATAATGGAATTCATGCTTTTTATGCCGCGGAAAGTGGAGTTGAGGATGCTTTGTATGAAATTAGAAAAAACGAATCCACAGTATTGAGTTTAGATGGAAATACTGGGCCTTTGTCTAATTCCTCAAGATGGTCTAGAACAGTTAGTTCAACCATAGAAGAAAGAATAAGCGATATTGCAGAAGATGATTTTTGGCAGATTGATTTATATAATGCAGATAGCTCAAAATCCGAGTTAACTAGCCCTATTAAGTCTCTAAAATTAAATTGGACAGGGGATGGTGCAGAATGGGTTGAAGTGCAAATTATTCCTTGGGGCACAGATGGCAATATTGGCAATCCTACTGAACAATTGATTAGTTCTGTTTCAAGCGGTGGAGCTATAGTTAATTTGCAAAATTTAACAAGTATTTTATATAGGGTACGCATTAAAGCATTGTATTCGGATATAACAGGTATGACAGTAAAAGCATATAGTGCAGTTGATGCTGGCGGCTCTCAAGTTGATGTTCCTGGGTATGTTACTGTGTATTCTACTGGTACATTTAGTAGGGTAAATCAGGTAGTTCGCGCGCAAATGTCTCATAGAGCACCACTCTCGGGAACATTTGGATATGTGTTGTTTTCTGAAGAAGATATGATAAAGTAACACACTTGTCTAAATATCGATTATGCCTTTATTGTCATTGCGAGGGAGGGTACTCCCGACCGCGGCAATCTTAACGTCGCATTGAGGATTGATTGTCGATATTTGTTGCTATATACACTTTATATTTTTATCAGTATCCCTCTCGACGTTAGGATTGCCGCGTCACTCTGAGTACAGAGCTCCTCGCAATGACAATAAATATGACCAAATCACAAGCCCAACAACGCATAAACAAACTTAAAAAAGAGATAAATCATCATAGGTATCTTTATCATGTTTTAGATACGCAAGAAATTAGCGACGCTGCTTTGGACTCGCTAAAGCATGAGTTAGATAAAATCGAAAAACAATTTTCAGATTTAATTACAAAAGATTCTCCAACACAAAGAGTAAGCGGAAAGGCTATTTCGGGATTCAAAAAGGTTACACATGAAAAGCGTATGCATTCGCAGAATGATGCTTTTTCGTTTGAAGAAATTGAGGAGTGGATTAAAAGAATGGAGCGACATCTTCATACAGACCTAAAAAAAGAATTTTATACAGAAGTAAAAGTAGATGGTTTAGCTGTTAGTTTGATTTATGAAAATGGCGTCTTTATCCAAGGCGCCACGCGTGGAGATGGAATAGTTGGCGAGGATGTAACAGAAAATTTAAAAACAGTTAATGCTATTCCTTTAAAATTAGAAGAGCATAGTATCAAAAAATTTCAAGGCGGGTCTTATGCTCGCGTTGAGGATGCAATTAAAAAATCAAAAATTGGCAAAGTAGAAGTCCGCGGTGAAATTTACATTAAGAAAAAAGATTTTGAAAAATTAAATAAACAACAAAAAAAGTCCAAAAGTCAGATATTTGCAAATCCTCGCAATTTAGCAGCTGGCTCAATCCGACAGTTGGATTCTAAAGTTGCAGCATCTCGTCCATTATCATTTCTATGTTGGGATGTTGCCACAGATCTTGGGCAGCAAACACATGCAGAATCGCACGAAATTGCGCGCGCGCTTGGGTTCCCCATTGCTAAGATAAATGAATTTTGCGGATCTATTAATGCAGTTCAATCATTTTACGAAAAAATAGATAAATCAAGAGAAAAATTAGATTTTAATATTGATGGATCAGTTATTATTATCAATGATATTAAAACATATAAAAAACTTGGAATAGTTGGAAAAGCGCCTAGAGGCTCAATTGCGTGGAAGTTTGCAGCAGAACAAGCCACCACAATCGTAAAAGATATTATCACGCAAGTCGGGCGCACTGGAGCAATCACACCTGTTGCAATTTTCGATCCTGTCCAAGTTGCGGGTAGTACTGTCTCGCGCGCGACTCTTCACAATGAAGATGAAATCAAGCGGCTTGATGTCCGTATTGGGGATACAGTCATTATCCAAAAAGCAGGAGATATAATTCCAGATGTAGTAGAAGTTTTAGAGCGTCTTCGTCTAAAAAGTTCAAAGAAGTTTGAAATGCCAAAAAAGTGTCCAGTGTGCAAATCTGAAGTGCGTCGCAAGAGCGGGGAGGCAGCTCATTATTGTACTAATCGCGATTGCTCGGCTCGCCATCGCGAAGGATTATATCATTTTGTTTCAAAAAAAGCATTTAATATTGATGGTTTAGGTCCAAAAATACTTGACCAGCTTCTTGATGTTGGCTTTATAAAAGACGCGTCAGATATCTTTACTCTAAAAAAAGAGGATTTACAAGAATTGGAGAGGTTTGATATAAAATCTGCAGAGAATCTAGTTGTTTCTGTTGATAAAGCCCGTGAAATCACGCTTGGCAGATTTATCTATGCTTTGGGAATTCGTCATGTTGGCGAGGAGACAGCTCAAACTCTTGCTTTGCGTTTTGGCACGCTTGATGCTGTCAAACGTGCAATATCAGATGAGCTTGCTAAAGTGTCGGATGTTGGTGATGTTGTGGCTGAATCAATAGCAGAATATTTTGCAGACGAGAAGAATCGTGATTATGTACATCAAATAATAGATAATGGAGTAAAGATTAAATCGGAAAAATTAATATCTCGTAAATTAGAAGGCAAGACATTTGTATTAACAGGAACTTTGGATTCTATAACGCGAGATGAAGCAAAACAAAAAATTCGTTTATTGGGTGGAGACGCCTCCTCATCCGTGAGCAAGGATACTGATTATTTGGTAGCAGGCGATAAGGCTGGGTCTAAATTAGAAAAGAGCAGAAAACTTGGAATTAAAATAATTGATGAGAAGGAATTTTTGGAAATATTTTAATATATATTTAAATATATATTAAAATATATATTAAATTAAAAATTATAGGTAGAATTTCGTCACCTTTATTTATTAAGTGTTTTTTGTTATAATCCAGTAATAATATGCCCAGTAAATTAACTAAAAAAGAAGTAGAAAATATAGCAAAATTAGCTCGTCTAGAATTAACAGATGAGGAAATTAATACCTATTCTGAACAGCTTTCGGATATTTTAGGATATATTGATCAATTACAAGAAGTTGATACAGAAAATGTTGAAATCACTTCGCAAGTAACCGGACTTTCAAACGTCATGCGTGAGGATAAGGTAGATGCATGTGATAATGCTTCTGAGATAGTTGGTATGGCGCCGGAGAACGAGGATGGGTTGATTAAAGTTAAAGCAGTGTTTTCAGCCAAAGGCTGACCAGCCTTTAGCTGGGAATAGTTAAATATGGATATACAAAAATTTACAATTAAATCTACATTAAATTCTTTACAGAACAAGGAATTTTCTTGCGTTGATTTAATTAAAGAAATATTTAAAAGAATCCGAAAGCACGATGGCGACATACATGCATTTTTAGAATTAACTGAAAAAGCTGCAATCAAGCAAGCAGAGGAAGTAGATGCAAAAATTGAACGAGGCGAAAAGTTGCGAGCTCTTGAGGGAATTCCAGTCGCAATTAAAGACGTAATCGCAACCAAAGGAATCAAGACAACAGCTAGCTCGAAAATACTTGAACAATATATTCCCCCATATGATGCTACTATTATAAAAAAGTTAAAGGATGTAGGCGCTATCATAGTTGGAAAAACAAATTGCGATGAGTTTGCACATGGCGCGTCAACTGAAAATTCAGCCTTTGGTCCATCGCACAACCCATGGGATTTGGAACGAAGTCCAGGAGGCTCTTCTGGAGGAAGCGCTGCAGCACTTAGTGCTGGATTTTGTTTGGCTAGTTTAGGGACCGATACAGGTGGTTCTACTCGTCAGCCAGGTGGATGGTGCAATGTTTATGGATTACGCCCTACATATGGTAGAATTTCGCGTTATGGATTGATTTCAATGACTTCTTCAACAGATACGCCTGGAATATTCGCAAAAACTGCTGAGGATACAGCATTGTTGTTATCTATAATGGCAGGACAAGATAAAAAAGATGCAACAACTTTGGGTGCAGAAGTTCATGAATACCACGAGCAATTAGATTTACCTCTCAAAGGAATGAAAATAGGAAAACCAAAAGAATTTTTTGAGGATTCGTCAGACGAAGAATCCGTAGCAGTTGTAGAAAAATCAATTAATAAATTAAAAGAGTTAGGCGCAAAAATTGTTGATGTATCTCTTCCTCATACAAAATATGGTGTGCCAGTTTATTATATAATTACACCTTCGGAAGTAAGTTCTAATTTAGGTAAGTTTGACGGAATTAGATATGGACATAGAAGTCCAGAGGCAAATTCTCTTTTTGAAGTTTATACAAAAACGCGTGGCCAGAATTTTGGGCCAGAAACAAAGCGCAGAATTATGTTAGGAACATACGCATTATCATCTGGATACTATGATGCATATTATAAGAAGGCGCAGAAGGTTCGCACAGTAATTACCAAGGAAGTAGAAAAAGTTTTAAATGAAGTGGATCTATTGGTTACTCCAGTGTCTCCACATGTCGCAATTAAATTAGGTGAAAAATCGGACGATCCATTAGCAATGTACCTTGAAGACGTGTTTATGGAAACATCTGTTATGGCTGGTTTGCCTGCAATTTCTATTCCAGCAGGATTTGCCCATGACATGCCAGTTGGCTTGCAGATTATGGGCAAGCAGTTAGATGAAGTACGAATCCTCTCTGTAGCGCATCAATATGAAAAAGTTACTAATTGGGTTGATAAATATCCAAAATTATAAAAACAAATAAATTATGATCTATATAGGAGCCGACCATGCCGGCTATAAACAAAAAGAAAAAATAAAAAAATATTTTGATAAGAAGGGAATTAGCTACTCTGATATGGGGGCAGAATCATATAATAAAGAAGATGATTACCCAGATTATGCCAAACTAGTTGCTAATAAAGTTGCCAAATCTCGTGATACTAGAGGTATTTTGGTTTGTGGAGCAGCAAATGGAATGGCAATAGCTGCTAATAAGATTTCTGGTATACGAGCTGCTGTTGCTTGGGATAAAAATAGCGCAATAGCATCAGTAAAAGACGATCATGCAAATATTTTATGTTTAGCTGGTCGCAACTTAAGTAGTCGTAAAATTATGAAGATTATTAAAATATGGCTTAAAACAGAAACCTCAAAAGCCAAAAGGCACTTAAGAAGAGTTAAAAAGGTTAATCAACTAGAGAAATCTAATTAAAGTTTTTATGGTCGAAGTTCTACCAGCGATTTTAGAAAAATCATTTGACGCTATCCAACAAAAACTTAATAGATTAAAAGGTGTTTCAAAATTTGCGCAGATTGATGTTGCTGATGGAGTTTTTGTTGAAGAAAAAACATGGAACGATCCAAAACAATTAGGCAAGCTTTTGAATGGAGTTAAGCTTGATATACACCTAATGACAGATAGGCCTGAGCAATGGATTCAAGATTGCAACTCAAGCCCTGTTTTTAGATTTACTTTTCATTATGAAGCAACATATGATGTTTTGCGCACTGTAAGAATTATAAAAGATTTAAAAAAAGAGGTTTGTGTTGCAATTAACCTAGATACTCCGGTAAGAGTTTTATATGATATAATTAATCAAATAGACGTGGTTTTGATTATGGGCATTAACCCAGGTGCGCAAGGAAGAAAATTTGATCCATTGGCAACAGATAAGGTGTATGAATTGCGCGAGCATGATGATAATATAAAAATTGCTGTTGATGGTGGAATAACCCCAATTGTTGCAGAATCATTAATTGATGCAGGCGCAAATGTCTTGATCAGCGGGAGTTATGTATTTGGTGAGGATGATATTAGTGTGGCAATGAAAAGCTTGGGAGGTGAAAATTAATTGTCATTGCGCCGATAGGATTTCCGCATCACTCGCGGATATACATTTCGTTCCTCGCAATGACAACCAACAACACATATATATGAATACAAAAAATAATCAAGATATGCCAGCCAGAGGCTGGTCGGCCTCTGGCCGAAAAAAAATAACAAATATAAAAAAATTAAACGGCATTGCAAAACAGATACGGCAGAATTTGATGAAATCTCTTATTCGCGCTCAAAGTGGTCACAGCGCAGGGTCTTTGGATATGGCAGATGTATTCACTGCTTTATATTTTGGTTCAGTTCTTAAATACGATCCAAGACGCCCAAACTGGAGAGAACGCGATAGGGTGATTCTTTCGGCTGGGCATATTTGTCCTGTATTATACGCGACTTTAGCTGAGGCAAAATATTTCCCCAAAAGAGAGCTTTGGAATCTACGTAAACTCGGGAGTGCTTTGCAAGGGCATCCTCATTTTGGAGAATTGCCTGGAGTAGAGAATACATCTGGCCCTCTTGGTCAAGGCGTATCTTATGCTGTTGGAGTTGCGTACGCAATTCGTTATCTGCAAAAATCAAATGAACATGTTTATTTGATTTCTACAGATGGAGAACAGCAAGAAGGACAAGTTTGGGAAGCAGTAATGTTCGCAGGAAAGCACAAGTTACCAAACCTAACAATGATAATTGATAGGAATAATATTCAAATAGATGGAAATACCGAAGACATAATACCTCTTGAGCCATTGGCTAAAAAATACGAAGCATTTGGTTGGAAAACACTTGAAGTAGATGGGCACAATATCGCGGACATTATTAATGCGTGCAATAAAGCAAAAGCAATTATCGAAAAGCCAGTATGCATTATTGCGCATACAATTTCTGGTAAAGGAGTTAAGTTTATGGAAGGAAATTTTGAATGGCATGGTAAGCCACCCAAAGGCGGGGAGGCGATTGAGGCTATGCGATTGCTTGGAGTGAAGAGTGGAATTTAGTTGTCATTGCGAGGGAAGGTACTCCCGACCGTGGCAATCTCGTCATCAACGCTCTGTGTGTTGGTGACGGGATTGCTTCGTCGCTCACTGAGTACAGCTCGCTTCTCGCAATGACACTGGAATCGCAATGACAAATTAGAGTATATTCTGACAGATAAATATGAAAATAAATAGTAAAATAAAATTAGTACATAATCTTTTTTCAAAAAGAATAAAGATGATTCCAACCAGGCAGGGTTATGGTGAAGGATTAGTTGAGCTTGGTAAAAATAATGAGAAAGTTATTGTTTTGTGCTGTGATTTAACTGATTCCACAAAATCAAATTTATTCGCTGAAAAATTTCCTGAACGTTTTATTCAAGTTGGAGTTGCGGAACAGAATATGGCGTCTTTGGCAGCTGGAATGTCGTCTGTGGGATTTATACCATTTATATCATCATATGCAGTATTTTCGCCAGGCAGGAATTGGGATCAAGTTCGGGTCTCAATATGCTATAATGATTCTAATGTAAAAATAGCAGGCGCGCATGCTGGTATATCAGTTGGTCCTGACGGGGCAACACATCAAGCATTAGAAGATATTGCAATTACAAGAGTTTTGCCAAATATGCGTGTTATTGTGCCAGCAGACAGCATTCAAGCTAAAAAAGCAACAATTGCCATTGGAGAATCTGTTGGGCCTGCATATATTAGATTTACGAGACCAGATTCCGAAGTATTTACAACAGAAAAAACTGAATTTGAAATAGGTAAAGCGCAAATTCTTACCAAAGGCGAAGATGTAACTATTATAGCTTGTGGTCCTTTAGTATATAAGGCATTAGAAGCTGCTCAAGAATTAGAAAAAAAGCATAAAATCCACGCTGAGGTCATAAATAACCATACAATTAAACCATTGGACACAAAAACGATTTTAGAATCAGTAAAAAAGACAGGTGCAGTTGTAACAGTAGAAGAGCATCAAATATATGGAGGATTAGGAGGCGCAATTGCAGAATGTTTATCAGAGCATTGTCCTGTGCCAATGCGGTTTATTGGAATGCCTGATTCATTTGGCGAATCAGGAGAGCCAAACGAGCTTTTAGAAAAATACGGAATGACAAAAGAAAAAATAATTGAGTCGGTATTAGATGTCATTAAAACTTAAATATGATTACTCAAACAAAGAAAATATTACAAAAAGCGCAAAAACAAGGATATGCTGTTGGAGCTTTTAATGTAAATAATATGGAGATTGCTCAGGCTGTTATAGAGGCAGCAGAGCGTGAAAAGTCTCCAGTTATTATTCAAACATCCGAAGGCGCTATATCATATGCTGGAATGGATATGCTTTTTTCAATCTCACGTCAAGTCGGATCACGCTCTGATGTTCCTGTTGCTTTACATCTTGATCATGGAAAAGATTTTACACTTATATCAGCCACAATCAGTGAGGGGTATGAATCTGTAATGTATGATGGCTCTGCTCTTGATTTTGAAAAAAATATTGAGAATACCAAGTTGATTGTTCAAAAAGCGCATAAAAAAGGAATTAGTGTAGAGGCAGAACTTGGGGCTTTATCTGGAATTGAGGATTTTGTAAGTGTAAAAGAAAAAGATGCTAATTTAACCAGCCCAGAGCAAGCTAAAGATTTTGTAAAAAGAACTGGGTGTGATTTTCTTGCAATCGCAATTGGCACTTCCCATGGCGCGTATAAGTTTGCAAAAAAATCTAATTTAGATTTAAAACGTTTGGAAGAAATCCGCAAGCAAGTATCTGTTCCTCTTGTTTTGCATGGAGCATCAAGTGTGCCAAGCAAAATTGTTAAAAAAATAGATAAGCTTGGTGGTAGAATCGGCAACGCAAAAGGCGTATCAGATAACGATTTGAAAAAAGCAGTTTCAATGGGAATCTGCAAAGTAAATACAGACACTGATTTGCGCTTAGCATTTACCCTTGGTATTAGAAAAGTATTAAAGAAAAACCCAGAGCAATTTGATCCTCGTAAAATTTTAAAGCCAGCTTATGAAGAAATGGTTGAGATTGCAAGATGGAAGATGAGGTTGCTTGGATCTAAAGGAAAAGCTTAATTTTCTTGTCATTGCGAGGGAGGGTGCTCCCGACCGCGGCAATCCTAACGGCGAAAGGGATATGGATAAACACATTAAGTATATATAGCAACAAATAACGATAATCAATCCTTATTGCGACGTTAAGATTGCCGCGTCACTCAACGAGTACATCTCGTTCCTCGCAATGACAATTTAGTTATTAAATTAGTTAAACAGAATATTATGTCAAAACCAACAGTATACATTACAAGAAAAATTCCTAAAGAGGGGCTAGAAGATTTATATAAGCATTGTAATGTAAAAATGCATGCAAGCCAAAATCCTCCGTCTCGCGCTCAGCTTTTGTCGTACGCAAAAAAATCAGATGCTCTTATGTCTATTTTAACCGAAAAAATTGACAAAGAAGTTTTTGATGCAAATCCTAACCTTAAAACAGTTGCTAATTATGCAGTAGGGTATGATAATCTTGATTTAAAGGCAGCAAAATTAGCAGGCGTGCCTGTTTCTAATACTCCAAGTATTTTAGCTGGAAATGCTGTTGCTCAGCATGCAATGGCAATGATTTTAACTATTTCTAGACAACTTCCGCAAGCAGATAAGTTTCTTAGAGAAGGCAAATATAAAGCTTGGGATCCTGCTTTATTTCTTGGTGGAGATATGAACGGAAAAACCTTGGGAATAATTGGAGGAGGAAGAATTGGCTCTGCTTTGGTTAATATTGCTTTTGAAGGATATGAAATAGAAATATTATATTGCGATATAGTACGGAATAAAGAATTAGAAAAAAAATTTAAAGCAAAAAAAGTTAATTTAAAACAATTACTTAATAAATCTGATTATATTTCTTTGCATGTTCCTTTGTTGCCATCAACTAGGCATATGATAGGAGCAAAAGAATTTTCACAGATGAAAGAATCTGCTATTTTAGTTAATACATCTCGTGGTCCTGTTGTTGATGAAAAAGCTTTGGTTAATGCTTTAAAATCTAAAAAAATAGCAGGAGCTGGAATTGATGTTTACGAGAATGAGCCAAAATTGACTCCTGGGCTAACAAAACTTACAAATGTAGTACTTACACCACATATAGCTTCTGCAACGCATGCTGCGCGAAGAGAGATGGGGGAGATTGCAACGAATAATATTTTGGATGTGTTGATAAGGAATCGTAGGCCTAGGAATGAAGTTAAAATTTAACTGTCATTGCGAGGGAGTGTAATCGCGACTGCGGCAATCTTAACGTCGCTAGGGATATGGATAAACATATTACTTGTATATAGCTATAAATAAGGATAATCAATCTTCGTTACGTTGATAGGATTGCCGTGTCACTCGACGATTACGTCTCGTTCCTCGTAATGGCAAAAAGGCGAATATGTTAAATCCACTCCACATATATATCCCATCCCCAATAGCGTTCCATATTGGACCATTGTCAATCCATTGGTATGGTCTTTTTTTAATGTTTGCGATTTTGATTGGGTATTTTATCGTGATTAAATTATCCAAGAAGTCAAATTTAAAAGAAGAAGAAATTTCATCGTTATTTATAAATGTTTTAATTGCAGGACTAATTGGTGCAAGAATATATCATGTTCTTGGCGAGTTTTCGTTTTATCGGAATAATCTAGGTGAAATTTTAGCTATTTGGAATGGAGGATTAGCAATTCATGGAGCAATAATTGGAGCCGTTTTAATGGTTTTGTATTATGCAAGATCTAATAAACAGGATTTTTGGAAAATAGCAGATATTTTTGTTATTCCATCAATTTTAGGACAAGCAATTGGAAGATGGGGGAATTACTTTAATCAAGAATTATTCGGCAAGCCAACAGATGCAGGATTAGGGATTCCAATTGATATAGCGCATCGTCCTATAGAATTTATTCAAAACACACATTTTCATCCTACTTTTTTATATGAATCATTAATTAATCTGGTTATATTTGGTATTTTGTTATTTGTTTTTAAGAAACAAACCAGCCAGAGGCTGGTCGGCCTCTGGCCGAAAAGATCGTCTGGCATGGTTTTTTGGATGTATATTGTGCTGTATTCTTTGGGTAGAATTGTGGTTGAGAGTTTGCGTATTAATCAGGCGGCAATGATTGGCTTAATCCGTTTGCCTTTATTAGTAAGCGTGCTTCTTGCTATATTGTCCGCAGTAATGATTTTAAAGACCTTGACCTTTAAACATAAAAAAGAATGATTTTAATATAATGCCAAGATCTAGCAACACAACGCTTACGCCATTGTGCGAGCGAACAAATTTTATGTAGTCATTATCTAGTTTGTGTTCTCCACCATGCTTGTTCGCGTCTAATTTGTGAATCTGCACAGGTCCGCTAAGACCTGCTTTTATTATTATTTTTCTGAATTCTCCTTTGTCAGTTTCTTTTTTAACATCACGTTCAATCCAAGGGCGCGGTCCAATCATACTCATATTATTGAATAGCACATTGAATAATTGAGGCGCTTCGTCTAAATAAAATTTTTTTAGTATATTTCCGATATAAGTCAGATTATTGAGGTTTTGCTCTAATTGTTTTGTGACTACTATTCCTCCGTTGTTTTGTGTTGGATAATATGAGGATGTTTTAAATATGCGGAATTTTCGTAATTTAAATAATTTGCCCGCTGATATTCTTTCTTCAGAATAAAAAATAGGCCCTCTATTCTTGCAAACAAAAATCCCCTCAATTTTGATTGCGAGGATTATGAGAATCAGGACAGGTGAGAGTATTGTGATGATTATGGATGAAATTATTATATCAAATACTCTTTTCGCAAAAGGCATTTTTACGGGAGTTGGTTGTTTATGCATAGTTTATTTTTAGCTAATCATAGCGTATTTTTATCAATTCTATAATCTTCAACTGAAAACATTTTGCCATGTCCAGGGATGATGTAGTCGGATAATTTAAGAAGTTTTTTTCGGCTTTTACATAATTGAGTCATGTTTTTTGCATAACAATCTTTATGTGATATCAAACTTTTTAAATCTGTTTCTTGTTTTTCTTTGTCTTCCCACCAAAATACATCTCCAGCAATAGCAACATTTCCTTTGTCGGTTTCAACAAGCAGAGATGCATGGTTAGGGTCGTGCCCTGGGGTTGAAATGATTTCAATGCTTGTATTAAGAATCTTGCCTCCATGCTGTTTGATTTCATCATCATGAAACACCTCGTCTATATCAAAAATAGTCGCATCAGGAAAAAGCCGTATGTTTATAATATGGTCCATATGAAGATGCGTGATGAAAATTCCATCAATATCTTTGGGTTTTAAATTTTCTTTTTCAAGAGCTTTTGTTAGTTTTTTTTTATTGGAGCCAGGATCAACTAGAATTTTTTTTCCATTGTCTTCAATTAAAACAGTATTAGGAGATGCGTGAGTTACATCGCCTTTTGAATTTGCGTATCCTTTAACTAGAATTTTTATTTCTACTGTATCCATGGTTGTTAATTTGCCCCCCTTCGCTCTGGATACAGAGCTACGGATGACACCCTTCTTTATTTTTTAAAATCATCATTTATTTGATATAATGTGGCCACAGGCCACCCGTAGTTATGTAATCATAACGAAGGGTGGCGGAGAGGGTGGGATTCGAACCCACGGAGACTTTGCAGCCTCAATAGTTTTCAAGACTATCCCATTCGACCACTCTGGCACCTCTCCGTAACAGAGGTAAAATATCATAATATAAGGGTTTTGTCTACTTGCTATTGATTTTTTAGCCTATTTAGTATATATTTCTATCGTTAGTTATGGGGGCGTAGCTCAGCTGGTTAGAGCGTCTGCCTGTCACGCAGAAGGTCGCGAGTTCGAGTCTCGTCGCTCCCGCCATAAAAAAATCCCGACATTATATCGGGATTTTTAGTTTGAGTGGAATTTGGTTTATTTTATAACTTCCTTTACAACTTTTGTAAATACCTCTGGATTATTTTCTGCTAGATCTGCGAGTATTTTTCTGTCTAATTCAACCTTATTCTTTAATAGGGAATCAATCAATTTGCTATAGGTAGTGTTATTTTCTCTGGCTGCTGCATTAATCTTAATCTGCCAGAGTGCTCTTGCGGTTCGTTTTTTAACGCGTCTGTCGCGATATGCATGCGCGCCTGCCTTAGTTATAGCTGTTTTAGCAATCTTAATTAGTTTTTTTCGGCCCCATTTAAAACCCTTGGCTTTTACAAGGATATTTCGTCTTCGTTTTGTGTGTTGTGTACCGCGTTTTACTCTAGGCATAATATTTGAATTTCGAGTTTCGAGTTCAGAATTATGAGATTTTTTAGAGATTTCGTAATTCGAAATTCTGAACTCTCAATTATTTACTTATGTGGTAATTGTTTCTTTATAACTTTAGTTGCTGATTTAGAAAGGGATACATCTCTGCGTTTATTCATTTTTGTTGTGCCAGATTCGCGTGAATTAAAATGTCCCTGGCCAGCAGTTATTTTTATGGCTTTGCCAGTTTTAGTTATTCTAATGCGCTTTGCTGCTGATTTATTTGTCTTTAGTTTAGGCATATTGTTTGATGTACCAGATTATACTAGTAGATTTTATATAATTCGTCAAGTAATATAAATTGTTGCATGGTTACATTGTTAAATTGTTGTTGGATTTAAGTTTATTTACTTTTTATCAACAACAATTTAACAATGTAACCATTTAGCAATAGATATAAAAAATACTAATTATGTGTTTTTTCTCTTTTAATTAACTTTTTTAGCTATGGTTAGAGACAATCTTCCTCCCTGCTTGGAAAATGGTTGTTCTATGAATATATCTTCTCCTAGGTCTTTTCCAAAGTCCTCCATTGTTCTTTTTGCCTCATTTGTGAATGCTTTTTCTCTACCGCGAAGAATAAGCTCAATTTTGACTTTGTGACCATCGTCTATAAATTTTTGAGCTTGTTTTCTGCGAGTTTCCAAATCATGTTCTCCAATACGAAGCGAAATTCTTAATCCTTTAATTTCAACCTTTTTTTGCTTTGTTTTTTGCTTTTGTTTGTGTTTTTCCTGTTCGTATTGATATTGTCCGTAATTTATAAATTTTACAATTGGTGGCTTTGCTTTTGGCTGTACTTCTACAACATCAAGATCTTTTTCTTTTGCCATTGCAATAGCATCTTTAGTGTCCATTTCTCCAAGGTTGTTATCATCTTCGTCAATAACTAAAACACGCGGAATTCTAATCCGTTCATTAATGCGCGCTGTTTGAACTTGTTGTTTGTCTCTGCGCTTACGATAGAATGAAGGTGATCGTCTTTGCATAATTAAATAAGATGTTTATTTCTAAAAGCCATTCCTGACCCTGATTTTAAATAGTTTTCAAATCTTCTGGCTTGTAATCTTTCTGGGAAGCTACAGAACCAAATTAGTTTTACTGGTCTATATCTTTGCGTTGATTTACACAATCCATTTTCGTGTTCTTTAAATCTTTTTTTAATATCAGGCGTTGATCCTGTATATATAGTGTTATTTGATAGTTGTAATAAATAAACGTAATACATTTTAGGCCCTCCTTCACTCTGAGTACAGAGTTACGGAGGACACCACCCTCCATATTTATTTGTATTTGACCTATGTCGGGCTCAAAGATGGCCAACGGCCACCCGTAGCCTTGGCGTAGGGTGGTGGAGATGATGGGTATTTCACCCATGTGGCTAAAAGAAATTACAAGTAGTGATACAATTATATTCCATTCATGTATTCAATACATTGCCTTAGAATAGAAAAGATAGCAATGTACGGTCTCACATAAAGTGTCGCTAATTAACGCGAGAAGTTAATTAACCAATCCTGAATTATATAACACCGCGGGAGTCCCATTCAGGCACAGAATGCACGATGGCTGCTGCTTAAATTAAGCTGCAACTGGCGCAAAACTAGGAGCGCTAAAAGCGTTCTTTATTTTGCTTAAAATGCTGTTTGCATTTAGAAGTTTCCTGAAATTTAGTAACAAAGCGTTCAGGCGCTCTGAATTGACTAGCTTGTAAAATAACATTTAGTGCGACTTAAGACATCCCCTTATGAATGACGAAAATGCGTTTAAAACGCGATAGTAATGTACCGTATTTTCGAGGAAATGTCAATAAATACAATAAATATCTTTAATCAGTAAATTTAAAATTTAGGAATTATAATTGTTACATGGCTACATTGTTAAATTGTTGTTGGTCATTGAGTATCTATACATAAATAACCATTTAACAATGTAACAATTTAACATATTCTATCTCCTTAGTTTCCGTCCAACATCGCGTTCAATATCTCTTTTTTTAATACTGTCTCGTTTCTCAAACTGTTTTTTGCCTCGCACTAGGGCTAATTCAAATTTTATAATTCCTTTATTGGAGTAGGCATTCAAAGGAACCAAACTAAGTCGTTTTTCTTTTAATTTTCCAAATAAAGATTTGATTTGTTTTTTATTTAAGAGTAAAATACGAGACCTGGCTGGATCATAATCATTTTGTATAGAATGTGCTGGCTTATATGGTGCTATGTGGCATCCTACAAGATACACTATTAAATCAGAGCCAATTGTTGCATAGCTTGTTTTAAGATTAATCTTGCCTTCTTTTGCCGATTTAACTTCGGGCCCTGTTAATTTAACACCCGCTTCAAAGGTCTCTAAGATTTCGTAATTCGCGCGTATTTGTTTATTGGTTGCAAGTTTTTTATCATCTTTCATAATTGATTTTAGTATACACCAGAGTGCTTAAGTTTCAAATTGCAAGTGTCAAGTTTCAAGTATTTATGTATCAAAATTAATATTTGTAATTTGAAATTTGACACTTGTAACTTTTTCTATTTGACTTTCCACGCGTATCTAGTAAAATAAAATCCATTCAGTACTATAACTTTTTGATAAATATAGCCAGATATATAGTTATAAAGAATTATAGTATTTGACTCACTATTTATTTAAATAATAATTAACATTAGGAGATAAAACACATGCCAGAACCTATTTCACAAGCGCCTGGACAAGCAGTGCCACCAGTAGCGCCATCATCGCCATCGCTAGGTACTATGCGCGGCCCTAAACCAGCAGCAGGGGGCAACTCAATTATAATGTCAGTGCTTGTAGTAATAATACTTGCTGCACTGTATCTTTGGTATAGCCAAACAACCCTCTCTGGATTTAAAGAGGATTGGCAAGCAATTTTTCTTACTAATGGACAAGTTTATTTTGGCCAAGTAGGAAATCAGAATTCATCAGAAGTTATTGCAAAAGATATTTATTATCTTCAGGTAACTCGCCCACTTCAACAAACAGAAGAAGGCGAATCAGCTGCAAACCCTCAAGGCGAACTCTCGCTTGTAAAATTAGGGAACGAACTTCATGGGCCAACTGATAAGATGTATATCAATAGAGGACATATTCTATTTATAGAGGATCTTAAGGAAGATTCAAATGTTGTTACTGCTATTAGTAATTACAAAGGCGAATAAAGAATTTCGAGTTTAGAATTTCGAATTACGAATAAAATCCCTTGCCAATTTGGCAAGGGATTTTTGTATTGTAAAAAAACATCAAACATCAAATAAATTACAAATACCAAACACCAAACGAAGAATTTTTTAGATTTTTAGATTTGTAATTTGGTGTTTATTTGATGTTTGATGTTTGATGTTTTTTTCGTGCCATGTGTGGATAACAATTAAGTGTTTTTATACTAATTGTGAATAATTTTTTGAATATTTTTCTAGCTCAAAAAATTCTTAATCAGATTCGCTAATATTAAAGGAATTCAGGCAATTTTTATAGTATTATCGGATAGTTAAAAATTAGTTAGATTGAGTTTAGAAATCCAATTTTAATAAATTTTTGCCTGTTGACTGTGTCTATGCTTTTTAGGTATAATTAGTTTAAGGATATCTACATATCCGATACTCCGAACACGAGTATCCCCATGCTGAAACAAAACAAAAAAATAAACAAGGGAAATGCTATCCCCCCTAATTTAAATGAGGGCTTTTTAAGTGTTTCCGAGATTGCCAAGCTTTCTCCATACTCATCATCGTATATTTCGCTAAGAATTAGGCAGGGCAAGCTTAAGGGTGAAAAAATTGGCAGGAATTGGTTTACAAAAAAGGAATGGCTGGATGAATACATTGAGAAAGTTCAAAGTACTAGTGTCATTGCGAGGGAAGGTACTCCTGACCGTGGCAATCCCGTGAATGATGCAGAGAGTGGTAAGGACGGGATTGCTTCGTCGCGGGGCAGTTTATCCTCCGTACTCGGGGGGCCTTCTCGCAATGACAAGGACGGGCTTGCCGTCCATAGCTCCGTATCCGGAGCGACGGACGGGGATGAAGATTTTAATGTTAAAGTAGTCGCAGGTAAGAGTGTATTCAAGCGCGTTGCGCCTAAGGCAATGGTGCCAACAGCCATAAATCAAAAGACCCCTATACTGCGTCCTATACGCCGAAGTTTTGATATCTTAAAACTAAAAAAGAAAACCAGAAACACAGTCACAAAAGTTTTGGTTTTTGGTTTGGCAATGACTGTTCTATTTGTATTTATAGCTCCTCCAACTTTGTGGGCGCATTGGGGAAATCAAATTGCAAACAAGGCCCAGGTTGTCGCAAAAAAAACAGCATCATATGTTTCTAATGAACTTCCTCTTTTTATAAAAAAAGAAGCAATAGCTTATTTGCCGGCGTTTAATAAATTAGCTAATTTGGACGTCGAAGAAGAGGTTGTCTTGACCGCAGATGGCACTGATTTCACAGATGGCGCTGATGGAGAGGGATCGGGAGAGGTTGCGATCGCAGATCTAGCTGGGGAATCAGAGTATCGTTCTGAACTTGATTCAGAATCGACTTCTAGTGATAAAAAGACCCTAAATCAATTTTTTGAGAATATTCGGGACATGGTTCAGGGTGACGGTTTAATTTCGGATGACTCTGAGGGAAAGATTCAGGGTATGAGGTTCGAGGTAGGAGATGAAGATGTAGAGAGAGTGGGAGAAGTTGTTATTACAGATGACACTGATGGAGAGGTGCAAAATACCCAGCCAGAGGATAATCATCCTTTGACTGAGAGTGACAAACTACAAGAGGATGCGGGAGAGGTTGTGACCACAGATGGCGTTGAGGGAGAGGTTCAGGGTTCCCAGCCAGAAGCTGGTCAGCCTTTGGCTGAAAGTGACAAGGTTCAAGTTTCGAGCGAAGAGGGAACGGGAGAGGAGATTATAGAAGACAATAAGTTTGAGCAGAGAAAAGAGGGGGCAAAGAAAACTTTGCTTTCGGGAATTGATCAGCTTAAGAATTTTTCTATCCCTACTCCAAGAGTAATAGGAAAATTAAAAGATGCTTTGGTTAATAAAATTTTAAGATTAGACAGAGGCGCTAATAAAGCAATTGAAGCAGTAAGAGTTGCAGCACAAAAAAGCAAATCAAAAGTTAGTGTAATATCTTTACCAGAACAGCCAGATATTTTATTTATAACTAAAGACGTAAAAAGAAGAGGAAGAGTAGCTGGCGCTGCCGTTCAAAGAAAGTTTTCTAATATTTTTTCTTTGTTCACAAGTATAGGTAACAATGCTTCTTTACCCTCAGCACCATCTTCGGGAACTCTTCTTAGTAAAGAATGGGGAGCGAGAGGTAGTGATTTAAGCACAGGAGCAGAGGCGGTTAGTAATGTAAATGAATTTTTACAACAGAGTCCAGATGCCATTCGAACTGCTTTGAATAATTCTTTCGATCCTATACGCCAAGCAATTTCATTCTTAAATCCAGGTAGTGCCAAATCTATTGTGGCGCGCCTTTCTGGCGCAAGTTCTGAAATAGGAACAACCAAGGTATATGTTAGCCCTCTAGAGAAAATATCTAAATCAATTACAAATTTATATTCTAAGATAGATTTAAGTAAAATTTTACAGCCAGCAGGAACTTATGTAGCACGTGTTACTGATTCCGTGTCATTGCGAGGAGACCTGTACTCAGGTCGACGCGGCAATCCCGTGACCGATGCAGAGGGCGACAATGACGCAGAGAGCGGTAAGGACGGGATTGCTTCGTCGGCGGATACGCCTTCTCGCAATGACAGTTCTAACCA
>Ga0222697_1000391_pt1 | contig 19344 bp, 26 predicted proteins | sample AntAcemetage1402_FD_179835 | JGI IMG/M metagenome (GOLD analysis project Ga0222697, IMG submission 179835) | Saline water microbial communities from Ace Lake, Antarctica - #1402 | ecosystem: Environmental > Aquatic > Non-marine Saline and Alkaline > Saline | place: Antarctica: Ace Lake... | reverse complement strand
CTGGAACGCCGGGTCCACATCCCGCTTGCCATCCTCTACCAGCCGCCCCTCCACCGGCCGCATCCAATACACGATATCATACCCCTCCATCCACCCCAAGGCCGCCGGCAGATAATCGTCAACCACCTCGTCTAACCCCGCCACATCGGCATACACCAGAGAATCCAGCACCGTCCGGTCACAAATGATATTATCCCCGGTGGCCGACGCCAGTAATTCCATCAGCATCTGTTTCAGCCAGATCCACCTCTGCGCCTCCTCGCTCGTATCCCGGTTAATAGGCCACGGACACTCCCGCGCAATACCGCTGATCAGCATCATACTGCCATCTCTACATTCATCCTTCGCCCGTTTAGCCATCTCCCTCGCAAACGTGCTCTTACCCGTCCCGTGCGTCCCCATAATGCCAAATTTCATATCTACTCCTCCTCACCTGTAATCACAATCATACCCACCCCTCCGTATCTTCCGGGCCAGCCACTCCGGGACCACCACGGCCCCCGGGAGGTAGCTCAGTTCATCCTTTGGCAGCCACGCCAGCTTCTTGCCGCCCCGCAGTATCACATGGATCCCTTTATCCGTGATCTCCTCGATCCCTTCGATCTCCACCATAATACTGGGTCGCCGGTCCATCTCATCTCCTGTTTCGCCGCCTGCTCTCCCTGGCCATCCTGTTGCGGCTCTTCCGCCGCACCCGGTCCTTGGCCGTAAACGACTTCCGGGCGCTATCTACAACGTCAGCCCTCGGATAAAAAAACCGGCCCAGTATCCTCTTGATATCCATTATCTCCATATTCCCAACCCTGCCCTTTCTCCGCCCTACTCATCAAAATTGAGCTCCACCAACCCCGCCGCCGCCAGATCCTCATCCTCCGCCCCGCACACAACATCCTCTGCATCCCTTACCTGCCGGTCATACCCATGGTAATAAAAATCTTCCGCATCCCCGTCCATATAGCCGGCGCACTCGTGGACCACGTACCTCATTACCCTATCTCCTTACGAGTAAATTTTCCCTGTGGTAGGATGCACCAAAACCACATCTTTATCATCCTCAGCCCGATACCTAACTGTCCGCCGGCGCCGCTTCACCACCTTCGGAGGATCGAACGGCACTTCGAGCAGTCCCTCCAACCACCGGTCCAGCACCCTCACATTATACAGCCGCAGCCGCCTGTTCCCCCCATGGGGCAGATCCGTGGACCGATCCTCAAAACTGGTCCGGCTGATCCCGCAGTATGCCGCCGCCTCCGCGATCCGCAACCACGGAGATTTGATGATTTTTGCACCCTCATCGAAAACAACCTCACGCATACCGTCGCTCCAGCAGCCTTGCAACCGCCCGGCCATCCTTCTGCCGGAGGTGGCTCGGATGCCCCGTGTTCTGCCGCAGCCCGGCAAACACCGCCGCTTTCCGTGCCCCCCTCGTTCGCTTACTCTTCTGCACCTTGCCCATCTGCGCCTCCTGGGAAAAAATCACGGTTTGCGGACATAATCACAAACGGGTTACCATCCAATATCTCCGGATGGTATAGTGCCGTATAAGCAGCCTTCAAGGCTGCCGTGGCCTCCTCCTCCGTTGGCTTCTTTTTCTGCCGCAGTCTGTCAAACGCCTTAACCGCCGCGACGATCTCATGCTCCCACAGTAGGATAACTTTCAGACTTGCACTGGCCGTTGGCATACACCCTCCTTCCATTAATTAAACGAAACCCACAAGTAATACATCGGTGGAACAAACACCCACGTTCCCGAATTCATCGCCTCTTCTCCTTTTTTTTCATTGTTCATCTTTCTTTACTCTTCTCCACCGCCTTCAGACACGCAACCGTAAACACCTTACACCACTGTCCGTCCCTCTCGAACCACAGCTTACCGTCCTTGTCCGACTCTGCGAATCTGATCCCGTGATACCCCAATGCGGCCTTAACACGGTCGCTGGCAACGTACCCGGCGGGGTGGACATACTCATAGGCCCTTACTATTGCCATCATGTGCCACCAATACCCAAGCGCCACCCCGACAAGCAATATACCCAGGACCAGGATCAACCGTCTAAGAATCATCTTTTCTTTCACAGTCTCCATTTTATGCCTCTTCACTCTCGGCAATCAACAATCAACAATTTTACCCCGTTAAATTTTTACGAAGTGAAACGGCGTAGCCGATTTAACCGGGGCATCAATCTAAATAAAGCTCCCATTCTGGCCGTATCTGCCGGGGGAGGGAACAGGCCCGCTCAATGGAGTCAATCTAAGGAGGTACGTCATGAAATCGGTCTATTTGTTGAGTTGTAGATTACCTGTTTTCACACCGGACACACTGCCACCCAGCCGTCCCCATACCTGATTGCTTTAATGTTCTTCTTGCCGCAACACTCCATAATCCCCTCCATCTCCTACAGCTCAGTCTTTTCCGTCAATGATAGCTCTTCCACTTTCGCTCCCTTATCTCACTGAAATCATTCAGGTGCACCTCGGTAATACTGACAAGGCAAAAAAAACTATGGTAAGCTCTCCAACAATACTGATACGACGCTTTCATATTGTTCCATTTTGTTTTTGTGGTGATAATGTTTACGGTAGAATTGAGCAGCGTCTCGCAAAAACTCAGATCGGGAAACATCATGTTTAAAGCAGAATTTTTGCAGGTCATTTTTCATGCCTTCTTTGAATTTTACGGTCACAGGAGAAGTTTCAGATTCACCCGTGGGGTCACTGAGATTGTTGACAACCACCTTACCGTTGACGTTCTCGAACATCGTTTGCTGCATCTCCCCTCCCATCATTTCTCCGAAAACAACTGTTCAATACTGAGGTCGAGCTTGGTAGCCAGGCCGGCCATAACGGCCCCATTCCGCCGCCGGCCTTTGATGGTGTTAGACACAGTCACAATGGACCGGCCGTCTGACAGATCGGCCAGCCTTATCCCGTTTAGCACCATCATCGACTTCCGGATCTCGGGCAATAAAAAGCCGTGCTCGAGCATACAGTCAAACACGGCTTTATTTTTGTTTTGAAAAGTTTTTAATTTCGTGCTATGGATTAATTTTTTCAGAATCCCCAACTTTTTCACCTCTCATGAAAGGAATCTTAATATGGCTGGCAAAGACCCGGACTTCGAGTATTCTTATCCGGCAGACACTGCGGCAGAGTCAGGACCGTCCTCCTGGGGACGCTTAACAAGTTTACACTGTTCACACAGACATTCAATCACCGCCGTATCGAACTGCATTGCAATTGGGCGATTCGGGTACCGCACAGTGATAATTCCGCCGGACTGGCATTTATCGTGGCGCCCCTGGAGGCAATTAGGGCAAACCATATGGGTTATGGTTGAACGCGCCGCGTCCAACTCCGGCTCTAAAATCTCCGCCACGGCGTTTTCATAATCCCGGTAGAGACCGGGCACTGCGGCGGGACTAACACTTTTATTGAGGAGCGCCTTGAGTATCTCTATTTTCTCGTTTTCGTGCATATTTACCTCCTGTTTAAAGGTTTAACCCGTTTGATTAATCTTAAATGATAAGGAGAACAAAAATGCAGCTCTCAGATGAACAAATCAAAACCATAACCACGTCCATTGATGAATTAACAGAACAAGTCTCCAATGTTGATCAAAGATTAACAGCTCTTTGCCGAAACCTTATGGCTCTCTCGGAAACAGTTAAGGAGTCTTCAATAAAACAGTAAATTGTGTGAATATGACTTGGCGGAGCCTTAAGGTATCAAGAATCTCCAATATATCATCGGCGTTCATTCCGTCGAAGATGGGGGCTATTTTGTCTTTAATGAAGGCCTGTCTCTTTTCTTCTGTCATATGATTCTCCTTTGTTTTAATGTTTTAACCCGTTTGGTTAATTGTTTTCTGTACGCCTGATTGTCGTTATTAAACCCCTTATGCGAACTTGTCAAGAAAAAAATGCGAACTTCGCAAAATAATATTGAAAAAAGTTTACACTCCCTCGCTTTTCTTATTGGCATTGAGCTTAAAAGGGGTTGGAAAACGGAACTCGCCAAATGGTTTGGTGTGCCGCTCAGCCTGCTCAGTAACTGGATAAACCGCAATGCTTTGCCAAAAGAACGGATGAAGTATATAGAGGATTGCGAATATTCCCGCGAACAATGGTATATCGAAGAAGAAATCCAGGAAGGATTGGCATTGGGTGATCAAGCCAGTGCAGAAGTCATGCGTGGAGGCGTCATTGTGCCCGAGGATCCCTGTAAGCACGATCCCGGGTGCATCCTTCCGCGCCTGGTGGCAGATCGCAAGCCTGACGGGCGTCAGCTCATCCCACTCCATGAAGCGGAAATTACAGAATATATGGAAACGGTACGGGAGATATTATCGTCAAACGATGTGGGAACGAGAGAGGCCCTGAAGGCGAACATCCGGGTATTCGCCGATCACATTAAGACGAAGGATAAAGTGGAAGATTTAGAAAGGGAGGTACGGCAACTAAAGAAATCTATCGCCTCGTCGCCCAATCCCGGGAAGGACGGGACAGACGAGGCTTAATTAGGCAAATAGGCAATATATCCTATGTGATTTTTTGACAACAAACAACAATCCAATGCCTGTCCATACCAAAAAAAACGGTCTTGTCTACTGCGTCTACTATGACAACGGTAGACGGGTGTGGGAGCCCTTTGGCCGGGGTCCCAATGCCCGACCTTCGGCAGAGGCCCGGGATATGGAGATCAAACTCGAAAAACAACGGGGGCAATGGGCGCCCATTGCCTGGGGCATTTCCTATGGCCGGCTTATGGAACAGTATATCATCGCCCGCCGCCGCGAGCTGGCTCCCAAGACATGGGACGGCATCCTTAGGGCCGTCGCCCAATACGCCAACCCGGTCATCGGCAAAGTGCCCATTAACCAGATCAATATGAATCACTGGCACCGGATCCAGAGCGGCATGATCGATCGCGAGATCAAAAACCGGACCATTAACACCTATTTCAAATATATCTCATGGCCCCTCACCTGGGCCGTCAACGAAAACGACGATCTCCTGAAGGAGCACCCCTGGACCAAACGAAAGGCCCTTAAAGAGGTTAAGTATAATATCGCCCTGTTCTCTCTATCCGATTTCCTCAAAATCATGGCCGTGTCCCAGCCCCACCTGGCATGGATCATCGAATTAGCATACTATACCGGGGCCAGACCCGGTCCCAAGGAGCTGTTCAGCCTTACCTGGGACCGCATCGATGACATCCGATCGGCCATCCTCATAGACAGCGCCAAGCAGACCTCACAGAACGGCAACCCCACCCGGTGGCAATACCTGCCCCCGGCCTATATCAAACGCCTGCGGCGGTACCAGACCCACACGCAGCGAAAATATCCCCACTGCCAGCACATCTGCCACTACCGGGGACGACCCGTCCGATCCATCAAGACCGCCTGGCGCCGGGCCAAAACAGAGGCTGGGATCACCGAACGCATACGCCTCTACGATATCCGCCACTATCACATCACCTACGCCCTGGCCGCCGGCGCCGACATAAAAGAATTAGCCGATCGCGTGGGTCACACCACCCCCAAAATGATAGACATCCTCAAAAACCAGCCCCACACCCTCCCGAATCTGCACCAAAATCAGCTCCCGGAGACCAAAATGGTAGACGCAAACAGTAGACGCAAAAAAAAGGCCGTCTCGAAAAACGGCCTAAGTACTTGAAATCTTTGGTGGAGCTGAGGGGGATCGAACCCCTGGCCTCATGACTGCCAGATAGGGTCGTGGGTGGCTGTGGGCGCTAAGTTGTTGAAATCATTAACCCGCCGTTGGAGACTTACCCGAAAAAACAGTTGAAAATAGGGTGGATGGTAGACCGATGGTAGACGGAAAACCGGTTACCCCTTGCTGCTCTTTGCCAAGTACCCCACCAATCCGCCGCCTATGGCGCTGACGACCTCTTTAGCGTCCGCCTTGAGCATTACCATAGCCAGCACAGCAATTGCAGCCAGGGCGACTATGGTAAGCTCTTCCGATATATCCTTTTTCCACCACGGATCATCAGGGTTCATCGGTTGCCTCTTCTTTGAAATAGTCTTCCGGGTCTTTCACACGATCCCGGAGCTTTTCAAAATCCTCAATCGTAGGATTGTCCATCTGCCAATCGCTGATGATCTGAAGTGCCGCCGGCACCCCATACTTCTGGATCATAGCCACTATCGTGCCGATAATTGCAAGAGCTTCCATCGGTTACTACCCCCTTTCTGTTTTTGACCGTCTTTTTATTTGTTGGCCTTTGCGATTGCCGCGTTAGTGTAATTCAAGACCTCCCCGAGCACCCTTGAGTATTCGATGAGGGCAGCCGTAACCTTATCTCTATTTTGGTCGGATTCTACCCTCAGGTACGCCTGGTTTGCATCAATGGCCGCATTATAGGCCGCCTCATAACAGGTTCCGAGTTCAACTGCTTTAGCCTTGGCTTCCTCTGAAATACGGCCCTGCTTATAGAGATCTCCGAGAGCCCCCATGGTCGCGTTGTACGTCTCGGCCGACACGCTCAACGCCCTATACGAGTCTTTACTGAACGTTGCGCAGGCCGCAAAACTCACCAGGAATACAAGCGCTATCGATACCGCTAACTGTTTTTTGAATACGGTTTTTATCATTTTCCAGTCCTCCCATCAGTTAAAGGTTGTCTATTATCAGAGTAGATAAATATATTCCCCACCCTTCCGGGGGCCAAATCTTATCCATAACCCCCTTGGCAAAATCAAACACGCTACCTAATCCCGTGATGTCTAATAATATGCCTCCTTTAATAACACTCCCGAATCGTGAGAGATGCCATACCGTGCGATTCCATAATTTTTAAAAACATCTTAAACGTCTTGCCGGAGTTAAGGATGGCGCGATCCCCGTTAAGTTTGCCAAAATGTTCGGCCAGCAAAATACAGCCTGAAGTGTTGTGGAGGGTGTTCCCTGCGTGAAACAGGATATTTTCCCTGCCAGGGACATCCGCAACCCGCCACGTTGGCCCGAATTTAGGTGAAGTATGTGGATAGCAATAATATTGCTGGGCCGGGATAGACGACCTGTCCTGCTCATTCAGCCGATCCGGGGGCTCCAGGGTTACGCAGAGCAACTCTTTGTTGATCTTCAGCATCCCGAATGTGCCGTACCGATGACGTTCTTCGAGTCGGACGATTTCGATACTTGGTTTCATTTGATTGTTGCTACTCCATCCAATTTAGTCTCAATCGCTGTCAGTCGCGATTCAATCTTTAGCTGACCTTCGACAAACTGATCCTTTGCTGAGTCACGCTTTTTGTCCATATCGACAATAAGGGCTTTGATCTCGTCAACCTTAACGACAAACTCATCCTTGATATGGTCGCAACGTTCCTCAGTCATGTAGATCGGCTGATGGTTTTTGGTATAAAGGGCACTACAATGTTTCTTTTCCATCCTCGTTATCCTTGTCCACATCCATCGCATAATTACACCTATTAATACCAATATCCCACCAGTCGTTGCTATCTCAGTGATTAGCGATTTCATTGTTATGCCTCAGTTAAAGGTCTACGTGTTTTATTTGAGCGCACCACTCGACATTGATTTGCCTGTTCCCTAACCACCCACCCGATGCACTCAAATTTAATCTCCGTAACCATCACTTCCGTAATACAGCTAAGAATTTATCAGCTTCTTTTCTGTAACTGTCCTTTTCTTCCTTAGATAATTTATCGTACGGCATACCCACCTGAATTGCCCATTTGTTTACTGCCCATTCTGGCATAGTCCATGTACCATTAGCGTTGAATGTACCCTTAGAAAAGAGAAATTCCATCCAATCAGACCATTGTTCATGTGCCAGTTCTGCTAATTCTTCTCTCATCTCATTCATCTTACTTTTATTCCCCTTCGTAGCCGTCCATTTCTCTCCAATTAACCCATCGACACGTGCGTTTCAGTAAATATCGTTTCAACCATTTACCCGTTGCTTCTCGTGACTTTCTCAAAACACTCACCACCACAGATGGGGCAGCATTTGTCAGGACTATCTAAAGTTTTCATATCATCACCCACAAAATAATAGTCGAAGCCACAAACGCCGCTGCGGATAATGCTATGGTTAGGTATGTTTTTGTCTGGGTCATCAGAGTGCCTCAATTTCCTCCACTTCGTGGCCGTCAGTCCGTCCGTCATCCAGCTCCAATGGATTATTTTACAGCCCCAACTTCGCCTTTTCAATACCCCCCCATACCGTGCACTCCTCGCACCAATCGAAATATTCCGAGGTCTCTGTTGTTGGCCCGGTGCGGAGTATCTTGAGCTCGTCGTTAATGTCGTACCGCTCGCGGATTTTTTCCACCACGCGCTGGTTGATCAAGTGCACATGTGGGGATGCTTTCTTGATTTTGTCTTTTTCGGCTTTCGTGAAACTAAAAACCTCATCCACTGTGTTTACTATAACAGCAGGCTGAAGAGGCAGCTTCACGCCGTCAGGCACAGAAACAAATGTCTCACCGTTTATGGTGCATAGTTCAGTGATCCGGGCCTCGCCCTCCTGAACATCCGGTTCCTTGAGTGAGTGCGTTGTAAATTTGTCTATAACCTTTCGGTATTTGTAGATCTTTGGCATTTTGGGCCTCCTTAATGATTCTCAGTAAATATGGTAACGAGTTAGTTTTCTTTGCATGGCCAAGCAACGAAACGATTGATTCCTGTTTTCCTCTTTTGAGAGAGCGTTTGAATTTATAAAGACTATATTTCCGGATAAAACGTTTATCCTGCCACGTTCTGTATCCTACAAAATTGACACCTTTTTTAATTTTTTGGATTGTCGATTTGGAAAGACCTAAGCACAGATTCCGTTTCAGAAATTCCACAATAATTCCTTTGTATTTTAAACACCCTTCCCTGGTTAATCCGATCAAAATAAAATCATCCACATATCTGACATAGTGCTTTATTTTAAGCACCCGCTTCACGAAGTGATCAAGCGGATTCAGATAGATCAGCGCATATATCTGGCTCAATAGATTTCCGATCGGGATCCCTACCGGACCTGCTTTTTCTGCGAAAATCATCATAACATCAACGAGTTGTTTATCCTTAATTTTGCGCTCAATCAACATCCGTAATATCATACGATCGATAGAGTAGAAAAACTTCCTGATATCCAGTTTCAACGTATAGAGATCTGCGTCAAAAGCCCGGAGGGTCTTCTGCGTATAGTCACTCGCCCCATGGGTCCCATATCCAACCCTGCACGCAAAACTCGTTGAAATAAAACTCCTGTCAAAAATGTCATAGATCACTCTGTAAATTGCATGTTGAACCACTATATCCCTGAACGCTGGGGCGTGAATCAATCTCTCTTTCGGTTCGTAAACGGTAAACTGAAAATATGGATCCGGCTTATATGAACCATTGTGTATCCTATCGTAAAGATCCATCAAATTAGCCCCAAGGTTTATCTCAAATTCAAAGCAGGCTCGTTTCTTTCTCTTCCCTTTCCGTGCATCGAGATAGGCAGAATATAAATTTTCCTTACTGAAGGCTTTTTCAAACAAGTTCCCGTATCTTTTCAATTTATTGATACCCCCTGGTCTTCGGTTTCCCTACCAAAAAGAAGGTTTCTGTTGATTTCGCTTAAAGCTGGATAATGCATCCCTGTAATTCCACTATTCCGTTTCCGGATTTGAGGTGAAATTGTAGTCGCAACGCAACCTGACATTGTTGTTCGAATTCGTCCGATTGTTGTTAAGATTCGAATACCAAACCCCGGCATTCGACGTGTTGTTCCAATTGTTGCACGATAGGACGCATATTGAGGCATTACCCATTTACCAATTCTTTTGTTCTTTAACTTTTTTAATCCAACCGCCTATCATTTTTCCTAATTCATCATTCAACCTGCTAATTGCAGCAAAGCGATGCTTTTCTAATTCTTCGGGCTTTTCATTACTTTGCTTTCCATCTTTAAAGCAAAAATATCCCAATTCGTAAGCTAAAAACAATTGCATCCTCAGCTTTTCATGCGTGACATCCAAGTTAGTCAAGGTGGTTTTTTTGAAATACCGCTTTTGGCCTTCGGAAACATAATCATAAACTTCATAAGCCGTGCTCCTTATTCTGTTTGCCAAAGCGTACTTCTCGTGTTTCGGAAAATGGTTCAAATATATATTTAACAATTTTGCAAATTCTATAAACTTTCTATTTAATCCGGCTTCACTATGTATCCCCATTTTAGCGACCTTCTTAAAACCGCCGGGTTATCACCCGGCTACTCAGGGTAACAGGCGCAACGCAACCCGACATTGTAGCCCGAAAACGTCCGAAGGTGGCCAAGATTCGAAGACCAAACCCCGGCATACGACGTGCTGCTCCAATCGGTGCACGACCGGACGCATAGCTCATTTCGAATATATTGATAGAAATAATCTTTCCCGAATTGATTAGTTCCGGTTACGTCAATCCCGTCCGCATCCTGTGGAAAGCCTAAAGCGGTGAGAATCCAGCCATCCCCGCTTACGGCTTCGCCCAAAACTTGATTGGCCCCTGATCCGTATCGTTGCGCAAATGCCCCGGCGGGGTCAAACGGCAGCGAAGCCATGGTAATTGCGTCCATCATGGCGGCTACACCGGTAGCGCCCCAGTGGTCAGTCGCGCCCGCACTGCCGCTATCAAAGTCCTTCATGGCCGTGGCTTCCTTGGCGACATAAAAATCCCCATAGGTCACAGTGCCTGCACTGGAATAGGTGGTGTATCCGGTAGAGTCAATCCCGTCCAAACTGAAGGTCGTGCCATTAATGACGGTAACCTTATACAGTTTATCGTTAAGTTGGGTCATACCAACCACAGCGGTTATCATGATCCAGTCCCCAGTGGTAAGCGCCGCTGTGCTCGCCACCGTAATCACGCATGGATCTGCCTCCGATGCCCCGGTAATGGACATCGTGGACGCAATACAGGTGATCCCGATAGAGACCTCATACATCAAACCATTCAGATCAGCCACGCCGCATGCCTGGCCGTTATGCGTTGACTTGGCAAACGGAACCCCTGATCCTGTTTTCCCGCAATTACTGTAGCCATCGGTCACATAGAGCAAATCGTCTCCCGACCCGGCACCATTGCTCACCTCATCATAGTCCTTTAGGGCGTTGTTATTGCAACCCTTGGGGTAGTTGTAAGTGGCGTCATACCACGCGCAGTACGTGGTAGCGCTCACCGCTTGAGCATGGGCCAGCGAGAGCAGTGCCAGTGCGGCATATTGAAATTTGCTGGCGCAATGAAAAATACTACTGGCGTTCACCGCCCCATCTACACCGTCACGGGCATGGGCTGCGTCAATGGCCTCGAAATAGGCATTTGAACCACAGGCCGTCAGATCAGCAATAGGATTGTGCGCAGCCGCTGTACTCAATGGCAGACCGCTTTTAATGCTGCTCGCGATATACCCGGTTCCCCAGGCAGTTTTTGAGCACATATACTTATCAGCAAAAAATCCCTGCTGATTTATTCCGCCGTCGATAAATGCCCTATGCATAGCATAACTGTCCGCATTGGCCTCAGCCTCAGTTGAATAGGTGTCCATCCCCTCGATGGTCACCGTGTTGGTCGCGATTAGATAATAAAAGCGGGGGATCCAGCACATAATAGACCCATCCGCATACTGATAGTTACCGTAGTTGTCCGATGCAGGGTCACTGTATCCGGACATTGGGGTCATATCCGCCGGTAATATATCAGCCGGACATATCCCTACGCCGAACCCGGCGCGTCCCGCAGTCCCGATACAATTGACCTCGGCGCCGGCTTGCATGTATCGCGGATCTGTAAAATATTTCCCCGCCCGGGCGACCCATCGCGTGTCACCGCCGTTCTCTGTGCTGAGGATTTCCAGGTGATCCACCGTATACGCCGAGCCCGCCGCCACATACTCATAAAGCGTCTCGGTTTCCGCGCAGTAGCACACCTCCCCCGGCCGGCCTGCAGCTTCCGCCGCGGTCACCGTATCAAACACTAAATCCTTTATTTGTCGCTGATTGAGCATATCCCTCCTCCTTTTCCGACCAGGCCCTTTTCAGGTCCATAGCTCGTTACGATTTCATTTTCCCCTGTCTACGAGGCCGGCACCTCGATCTCCACCACATCGTTTATGTCCATAATATAATTGATGTGAAACGTGGTCGCGCTGTCCCAGTGGACTTCATCGTCGCGGATCAACTGTACTCCATTCAACCGGATCCGGTTCTGGTCGTTGGCGTTAAACAAGGCCTCGCTGGCATCCAGCGTTACCGTGTCCCCGGTGTCATCCGATGTCCCGGTCCCGGCGCCTGCTCCCCCGGCGATCGTGATTACCTCATTGGCCGCAAACTGCGCCGTCACTACCAGCTTTCGCACATAAGGATCGATCCGTGGGGTCTCTAAGAGCATAAAGTCCACGTTCCCGCCTTCGAGATAGATGGTAGGGACCTGGCCTTCGAGGTAGATCTTGCTGGCCTGGAACTCGATGGTGGCCGTAATAGTGGCCAAGGTTACTGTCCCGTCCGCTGCAATATACACAAATGAGATCTGCGTATTCTCGGAGGCATTAGCCCCGACGCTTGCAGCCTCAGCTACGCCATTTGCACATTGGATCAGGCCAAACACTTTTCTCCCGTCGCTGGTAAGGATTTCATCGTGCGTACTGGCATCCCGGATAGCAACCAGGTTCAATATGTTCCCTAAACTGTCGGTATAGTTCGTGATAGCCGCAGTCCCAATGGCTCCCACTAATTCCGCAGCACAGATCCCGCCGTTCGTGATTGCGGTCACAGGCGGAGACGCATCCAGCACCGTCAATACCCCGGCCACCAGATGGGTCGTGGAATCCACCAGCACAAAGTCGGCCGCAGCCACAGCCACTTCCTGGGCCTCTACCCACGGCATCCGGATCACTTTTCTCCGGTTCATGTAGTCATCCAGAGTGGTGTAAACCCTGCTCGCATTGGGCCTCAATACATTAACCTGTCGTGCATTTATCATTATCCTATCCTCCGTTTTTTCGCAGAGCGCTAAGGGTATGGCGCTTGGCAAAACTACCCTCATCTCCACATATGTTTAATTTCCGCTAAGCGCTAAGCGTATGGCATTTAACTCAACACAATAATCTCGTCTCCTGAATCTACCGGCGTATCTAACTGAAACGAAGTCTGCCCCTTCCAGACCACACCCGACCCTTTCCATTTGAGCACGCCGTTCAGATACACCTGCGCAAACGGCGCCGCATGGAACCCCGGCTCATCGGCCCGCAGGTCTCCGTCGTCCCCCGTTTTGGTGTAATTAACGCCGTTCGACGTGGTGCTGAAGTTGGTATTGGCCGCAATGGTCCCGGTCACCGATATTTTTGTGGTATGTGTGGGTACGGCCCCCAGGGGCAGATACACAGCCGCGCCGGATGTATTATCCACCAGCAGATAGGCCCGTTTCTTATCGGCAGCCCAGGTGTCGATGATAATGGTGGGCACGTTGAAGTCGTCGTCATCCACCCCCGGCATGAGCCATCGGTCGGCCTGAAAATAATACCGGACGGCATTGCTCAAAACCCCGATTACGTCCTGGACGCCCGACAGGGCCGCATTGGCGATGGCCACCAGGTCGGTCTGCACCGCGTCCCCGGTGGGATTGAGCGCGGCCGATATGGTGGGGTAAGCCAGTGCAAAATAGACATAATCCCCATGGTTGAACGCCATTCGTACCGGCGTTCCCGACAGTGTCGCGTCATCGTAGGTCTTGATGACGCCGGGGGCGCCCAGGGCATCCGTCCCGGCATAGGTGGGATAGACCTTGAAATAATACGGGGTCCCGTCGTATTCCATCGCGGCCACCCGAGGGGTCCCTGTCAAGGCCCCGTCCACCAGCTTGTTGAATACCGCCGACAGATCGTTATAATCCGAATCTTTGAGTAGAAATTCGACTCCGGTCAGATCCAGTTCACCGGTCAGCGGGTTATATCTGAAATATTGCGGCATGATTTCTCCCTCCTAACTGTAGCTGTATCCGGCCCTGTCGTCCCAGACCTTATTGTAGTCATTAATCCCGCTCGCGAACTCCATAGCGGTCACATTATTGTTGGCGTCGAATGTCAACTTCTTGATCTGCCAGGCGGCAAGGCTGCTGGCCACACCGGGGTTGGCCCGGCCGATATAGAGCGGATTGTTCCCGTCGTATTCGACAAGGGTCATTATGTCTGCCGGGGTAAAGGGATATTGAACGGTCTTTGAATTTATAGCCATGGTAGGGCCTCCTTCCTGAAGTCTTCCCGCGAAGGCGGGAATCCAGTGTTTGTTGGGTTTGTTGGTTAAAGAGGCGATAGATAAAAAAAAGGCCGGTACGGGGAAGCCCCCATACCGGCCTTATAACCTCTATGCGCCCGGGCGGATCAAGCCCCGGCGCTTCTTTTGTCTATCTTGCTCTTTATGGTCTCATAATGATTTCCTGTTTGTCAAGTAAAAAACATCTCTCGCAAAGGCGCAAAGGCGCAAAGGTTAAAAGATTGTCTCTCACAGAGCACACAGAGATCACAGAGTTTTTTTATTTATAAATCTTTTCTCTGTGCCCTCTGTGCCTCTGCCTGCCCCGTAGCTCCGGGAGATGGTACTGGGGTGAGAGCCTTTTTCATCTTTTATTGGCCATTCTTCTCTTCATCTCACTCCTCGCCCTCTTCCTCGCTCCTGCGACAATCCGCTTTATCATACGCTCCTTCCACTCTTCCCGCCTATTTGCCCAGCCATGGCCTCCCATAAGCCGTTCGAGCCGTGGTCTCGCCAGGTTGCTGGACCTTTCGAGATAGATCTCGTACTGGGCATTGGTCATCTTATGCTTAACCGCGCCCCACGAAAAAGTCCGGCCTGAAGGCCCGGGCAAACTCGCGCCTTGCTTCAACATCCGGATCAGGGTCTCATAAACCGGATCTTTCCCTTTTTTCTTGACAATGGGCAGTATCGCGCCCGATGCCCCGGTCTCGGCTATTTCAGCCAATTTCTCGCGATATCGCCTCTCGGCGCCGGCTTTTTGCTCATCCGATTTCTGCGGATCATTCTTTATCCGGTACAGCTCCTTTCTTAGATCCTGGACATTCACCGCGGCAATAGCCCGGGTCTGGGCGGGACTTACCGCCACGATGTTAAACCCGAACCAGCGAGCGAAGGCCTGCGAGGGAGTGACCTTCTTATCCCATTTATCTCTGTCTCCCTCTACGGCCTTGATGGTGTATCCCAGGGCGCCCTTATCCGGAGACAGCATAGACGGCATCCACGTAAAGGCGAGAAACTGGACTACCTTGGCCGCCTTCATAGGCGCCGGATCCAATTGATTATATAACGGGGTGCCATAGAAAGGATGCTGCGGGGGCTGATCGCGCTTGGCCGATGCCACCATCCGGGCGATATCGAGATACGGGTTGGATATCCCCAAACCTTTGTAAATTTCTCCCGCGTCTCCCTCGGAAACATCCCTGCCGAGATTCAGATAGTTGCCCCAGGGAAAGAAATATTCCGCGTTCACCCACTGCCACTGGCCTTCAGGCGTTTTCCAGGGCAGGACCATCATGGATTCCGACTTTTTGATATAGGCCGGGAGCTGCTTTTCCAGATCCTCCCAGTCCTCATCATCGAGATCGAACATGGACCGGGTCAGCGCCTCCATGGCAAAGGGTACCGCCATAAACTTCGTGATCACCCAGGGCCGCTTTTTGAGCGATTCTGCGATGAGGGGGGCTATCTTATACTGGTATGATAGGAATGGTACGAGATGCCGTCTCAGGTGCTTGACCGACCTCGAAGCTAAGGAATAATCCATGCCCCACTTCATGGCCTCCAACACCGACTCATCGACGCCTTTGCCCGACTTGCGGAGCTGGCAATAGATAGCGTGCTTGCTGATATCATCGATCTTGCCGTACAGCCGGGCCACCTTCTTAATTGCCGTCAGGATCTTGAAATAATTCCCGCCCTCGGCCTTGCGGAATTCATCCAACACATCGTTTATCTCGGTAACAAACCAGTTGGTACTGAAGATCCCGTGCCCAAAGGCCTCCTCATAATATTTATCCTTGGCCTTCATGGATTTACACGCGGCCACCACATCGCCCGGGATCATGGCCAGGGGTCTCCCCCTCATGTTATTCTGCATCACATTGGAGATCACGTTTCGAAACGCGGTGGGGAAATTAAGCGCCACCTTGCCCATCTTAAACATGGCCATACCCTCGGCCTCAATCCGGGCCAATGTCTCAAACACCTTGCCCCTGTCCGAATACATATCCATCACCGGCATCAGGTCTTTTGCGATCGGCGTCTTCAGAAACGCCCCTGCCAACGGCCCGTAACTCTTGGTAGTGGGGAGCTGGGTGTAGTCCTCGGGTACGTTCTTTGTGTCTTCGATGGCCTTATCGAGCGCGGCCTGCAGGTAATCCCGTTTTTTCTTGATCTCCTCTGACGGAGACTTTTCCATCATCTCCTTATATTTATCCACCTCTTTGATCAGCTTGCCGATCCCAATCTTGACGGTGGGCTTCTGCCCCGGTTTCAGCGGATATCGCGGTACCTCCACCATAGAGGGCATCCATACCCATTTATCGTTTGCCGCAATCTTTTCGAGATAATCGAACTTGGCAATATCGGTGAGCGCCTTACCCATACCCACGGGAATGGCGATCGATGCGTCTTCGATCAGACCGAGGGCCTTTCGTTCTTCCGCTGTCAGGTCTTTTCGCTGTTTGGCATAGGAGAGATTCAGCTTGCCCGTGGACGTGGTTACAGACCCCAACTTATCCCCTAATACATGATACGCATACATATAATGGACATAATGCCCCTCGTTCGCGTCAAAGGACTCCTGGCTGATAATCTCCCGGTCCACTAACATCTGCCCGATGACGGATGTTTTTTCCTTCAGGGCCTTAGACAGATCCCGGGCCTCCACAGGCAGCAGTTTCTCGTCGATCTGCCCGTCCATAAAGCGGAAAAGATCCTTTTTCACCTCATCCGGAAAGGCGTCCAACTTCTCGTGGATTTTCTCGATATACCTCAGCGATCGCGCCGAATCACCCATCCCCTCATACCGGGCGAATAATGCCTCATCCCCCTCCGGCACAGTAGAAAACGGCTTCCAGAACTCCTTAAAATGCCGCCCGAAACTCCGCAAAGCCGACCGCTTCGCATCCCGATCCCCAGTCAACCCAGCCACACTCGCGGGCTTTACCTTTCCTTCTTTGCGGACTTTGGACTTCGGAGTCTGGCGCTTACCTGGACCTTCCCCTTCCGCCTTCTGCCTTCCGCCTTCCGACTTCCGACCTCCCCCGCCTGCCTCGCGTTGCGAAGCATTGCGGGCAGGGACCTCCGACTTCCGTCCTCCAACCACCGCCTCCCGAATCACCCCTCTTATATCCCCCTCCCGATACTTTGTTCCTAAGCCAATTTCCCGATATCCATATCTTACATTAATCCCGGCCTTACGCAGCATCGCCTTGACCGCCCGGATAATCCGATCCCACACGGTCTTTGGCAGGGTGTCATTGACCATCCCCTCCACAACCCACTCTTCAGCCGCCTCGGCCCGGCCTTTCTCCGTCTCAAGATCCAGCCCCCTGGCCTCGGCCACAACACCCACGGCCCCTTTATTCTCCTGATAAATCTTAGTCAGAACAGACTGCGCCCGGTCTCCCAGACCCGAAGCCACGCCGTCATGGAAAACTTCATGGACAAACACGTCTATCACATCCTGCTTGCTGTCCATAGCATCGGTAAACAGATAAATAGTCCGCTTTCCGGTCGCAGGATCGGTATCATACAACCCCCGCGTCAAGAAACCCGACGGCTCCTCACGTCCGGCCTTGGCCCGCTCCGCCACATCGGGATTCAGGTCTTTTTCGGAATGGAGTGTTACGATCTCATGGGCGCGGAGCCCTTTGAAGACTTTAGAAAGTGATTCGGAAAGTTTTTTGACAACAGGGACGGAGAGTCCCTTTGGGGATTTAGTGGCCGTTGGACCGATGGGACGGGACGGGGGAGACTCTAACTGATCTGATTCTCCCACTGCACGGCGTGGACGCCTAATTTGTGCTCCCTCAACAGGCTGCGCATAGCGCTGATCTTTTCGACCGGAGTACCGGGCGTTATACCGTCGCCTGCCACCTGGTCCCAGATCTTTAGCAGCTCTTTGGTCAAGTAGCCCTTGTAGTTTTTGGGTAAGTTTTTCTCTGGCATTGTCCGTCCTCGCATTATTGATTTCCCATATTTTATCCCGCATCTCCATACGTGTCAAGATATTTTTCAGAGATCCGGCCTTAATGGGAATATGCGCATTAGTTAAAGCCTTGTCAAGGGCTATGATGGTAGGCTTGTCCGGTTCTAATCTGGTGCCTCCCATGTACCCGGCAACCGTTTTTACCGGAATACCCTCGTCTTGAAGGGCGCGGGTAAAGGCCGCTACTGATCCGCCGGTGGTAAATATATCGTCAACCACCACCACCTCACGGCCCTGGGCGATTTCACGGAGCCGGTCAATATCAACAGGTTTGTAAATCCTTAGGTGAAACGGGCGCTCGCGCTTCGGCACTTTCTTGGACTGTTTCTCATGATGACCCTCGAAGAACTCATTACCTTCTACCATCTCCCCGCCCGTCTCCCGAGCCAGTTTCTCTGCTAAAGCGGCCGCATGGAGGTTGTTGCCTGACGAACTGGGCTGTGCGATAAGGAGGGCTTTTCCCGGATTGTCAAGCCGGGCCTTCAGCGCCTCGGTCTTCTTTTCATCCCAATGCTCCCCGGCAAACCGCCTGGCCGCCTCCGGGTCAGCCTCGTTCTTACCGGCCAGCCAATCGGGATTGTTGGACATAAGATGCCGATTAACCTTGACCCGATGGACTACGCCCTTCTGCGGCAACCGGGTTAATTCAGGAGTGCTCACGGAAACGCCTTTTTTGATGCGGGAGAGTCTGGTTTCACTCCCCAACTGGGCATCTCGTGCATCCTCTCCAAGCCGCCCGGCACCGTATTGAGCAAGCTCGCCGTCGGCATACGACTTCCCCTTTTCCAATACATCTAAAAGGTTTAAGCTCCCGAGGTTTTCCTCTACCAGTCCCTGGACATACTGTTTTCGGGCAGTGCTGTCCGAATCGTTCTTTATAATCAGCGTCGAGGCGTTAATCTTTTCTGCGAGTTTAAGTATGTCAAGGGTGGTCTGCTGCATACTCCGGCCCTTGACAAAGGGCAGAAATGCAACCGGTACATTCTGCCCGGTTAACAGCAAGATCCCGTCCTCGTTATTCAGGCTTTGATTAAAAAAGGGTATTACCTGTGCAGAGCTTGTTAGCCCCGGGACCTGTGGCGCATAGGCC
>Ga0222697_1000389_pt1 | contig 19354 bp, 19 predicted proteins | sample AntAcemetage1402_FD_179835 | JGI IMG/M metagenome (GOLD analysis project Ga0222697, IMG submission 179835) | Saline water microbial communities from Ace Lake, Antarctica - #1402 | ecosystem: Environmental > Aquatic > Non-marine Saline and Alkaline > Saline | place: Antarctica: Ace Lake... | reverse complement strand
CAGATTTATTGCGCAACAAATGGATTAATGAACGATGTTAATGTAGAAAACATTTCAGATTTTGCAGATGGATTATCTGAATATGTAGAACAAAATAATCCTGAATTATTAAAACTGATTGATGAAAAAGGTGAATTTGATGAGAAGTGGGAAGAAGGACTAAAAAAATCAGTTGATGATTATAAATCAATTGCTGATAAATCTTGGTTTATTGAAGATAAAAAAAATAAATAAACTTTTAATAACTAACTTAATTATATGAAAAATATAATATTTTCTCTTCTAGCTATTTCGGTATTAGTTTTATCTGGATGCACGGCTGTAGACAATCAAGTGTCTGATTCTTCTCAAACAGAAGGAAACCAAGAACAACAAACAAGCCAAGAGCATAATACTAACAATGATGACGAAACTTCAGACTGGAAAGTATATAAAAATACACAACTTGGATTTGAAGTAAAATATCCAAACAATTGGAAGGCATTGGAAAATGACAACAGAATTAACTTTATGCCAATAGACGGACAAGATGTAGCATTATCCTTTTTTGTTTATAACAAGTCCATTGAAGAGGCACAGAATTTATTACCAATATTCAGCGTTCCTGGTCGCAATATAGATTCTAGAACTAATATTACTATAAACAGTATTGAATGGCTCAAACTTGTTGTAATGGAAAATCAAATTGCTCAGCTCACACACCAAAATAGCAAAACATATGCAGCTCAATATTCAACATTTGAAAATATAAGCCCAAAAATAATCTCAACTTTCAAACTCACAGAATAAACCTATTTATGCCCGCAAACACCAAAGAAGTGCAAGAGCGCTTACAATCAATTAATAATACTAAAAAAATCACTAAAGCGATGGAATTGGTTGCGGCCGCTAAGATGAAAAAATCTGTTGATAGCGCATTACAAACCAGGAACTACCACTCTTTAGCATGGGGTATTGTTGATAGATTAATTAATTCACAACTTTGGTTTGCATCAATCAGCCCTGTAAAGAAATTCTTTAAAGAAGCTAAAGATATCAAGCACAGCACTTTGATTGTATTCACATCTAATAGAGGGCTTTGTGGAGCATTTAATTCAGGAGTTATAAAGCTAGCTATCCCCTATTTAAAAGAAAATCCTAACACAGAAATAATTACAATTGGAAACAGAGGCGCAAGCACTTTAACTGCAATGAAAAAAGAGATTAAACTTGCATATACAAAAGACGACACAGCTTTAGATGATTCATCTATAAGAGAAGTAGCAGATCATGTTTATAATAAATTTCGGAATAAAGAAACAGATATTGTAAAAATTGCTTATACTGATTACCAAAGCGCAGTAAACCAAAATCCAGTTATTAAACAACTTTATCCATTCAGTAAAACAGAACAAGTTGGCTTAGGAGAAAATAATACAGGACGAGATAAAGAAAAAATAGAACAAGCTCCAAAAAATTTAGAATATTTATATGAACCAAATAAATATGATTTATTAGATTATATGTCATTACGAATTGGGCAAGCAGAATTATATCAAGCATTACTTGAAAGCAATGCATCAGAGCACTCTGCAAGAATGGTAGCAATGAAAAATGCAACAGATGCAGCAAACGAAATGGCAGATGACTTGGTTCTTATATTTAATAAAGCTCGCCAAGCTGCTATTACGCAAGAAATTGCGGAAATTTCAGCAGGAACAGCTGCAGTTAGCTAGTTGTCATTGCGAGTGAACGTACTCGTGAGCGCGGCAATCTTAACGACGATGGGGAGCTTACTGCAAACAAAAAGCCTTATAGCGACGTTAAGATTGCCGCGGTCGGCAGTAGCCTCCCTCGCAATGACAATAATAACATTATACTATTTATAAAAATATACTTATGACAAATGGAAAAATATCACAAATCATTGGCCCAGTCGTTGACGTGGCTTTTGAAGAAGGCGAAAAATTGCCATCAATTTATGATGCTTTAGAACTTAAGCATAATGACAAACGCTTAGTTTTGGAAACTCAAGCTCATATTGGGTCAAACTCTGTAAGAACAATTGCCATGGACTCAACAGATGGCCTTAAACGCGGGACAGAAGTTAAACCAACAGGCGCTCCAATTTCTGTTCCGGTAGGAAAAGAAACACTTGGCAGGCTTATAAATGTCACAGGAGACATGGTTGATGGAAAAGAAGATATTAAAGATGCCCAACATGACCCAATCCACAGAACAGCACCTTTATTTACAGAACAATCAACAGAAACCGAAGTTCTAGAAACAGGAATTAAAGTTATCGACCTAATCTGTCCATTTGTAAAAGGTGGAAAAGTTGGATTATTTGGTGGAGCCGGAGTTGGAAAAACAGTTATTATTCAAGAATTAATTAACAACATTGCAAAAGCTCATGGTGGATATTCAGTTTTTGCTGGTGTTGGAGAAAGAACTCGCGAAGGAAACGACCTTTATCATGAAATGACTGACGCAGGAGTTATAGATAAAGTATCAATGGTATTTGGACAAATGAATGAACCACCTGGGGCTCGTATGCGAGTTGGATTAACTGGCCTTACAATTGCCGAAAGCTTCCGCGACCGAGACAAACAAGATGTATTATTTTTTATGGATAATGTTTTTAGATTTACTCAAGCTGGCTCAGAAGTATCTGCTCTATTAGGACGAACCCCATCAGCTGTTGGATATCAGCCAACTTTGGCAAACGAAATGGGACAAATGCAGGAACGCATTACATCAACAAAAGAAGGATCAATTACCTCTGTTCAAGCTGTATATGTTCCAGCTGATGACTTAACCGACCCTGCGCCTGCTACAACATTTTCTCATTTAGATTCTACAGTTGTTTTGAATAGATCTTTAACAGAACTTGGAATTTATCCTGCTGTTGATCCATTGGATTCTAACTCAACCATTTTGTCTCCAGAAGTTGTTGGAGAAGAACACTACAAAGTTGCCCGCGAAGTTCAACAAATCTTACAAAAATATAAAGATCTTCAAGATATTATTGCAATTCTAGGTATGGAAGAATTATCAGAAGAAGACAAACTTGCAGTTTCGCGAGCAAGAAAAGTACAAAAATTCTTATCCCAACCATTTACTGTTGCTGAAACATTTACAGGAAAACCAGGTAAATATGTAAAATTATCTGATACTATCCAAAGCTTTAAAGAAATTATTGAAGGCAAGTATGATGATAAAAATGAACAAGAATTCTATATGAAGGGTGGGATAGAAGAGGTTAAGTAACAACTGTCATTGCGAGGAAGGCTACTGCCGACCGCTGCAATCTTAACGTCGCTATAAGGCTTATTGCTAATACAAGGCCATCTCTCGTCGTTAAGATTGCCGCGCTCACGAGTACGTTCACTCGCAATGACAAGAAATATGAATAAACTAAACATCAAACTTATTACTCCAGCCAAAACTGTTCTAGAAGAAGAGGTTGATGAAGTTGTGGCCGATACTAAAGATGGACAAATTACTATTTTAGCAAACCATACTCCCCTAGTTTCTATATTAAAACCAGGCGAGCTTATAATCCGTACAGACAAAAAAGACAGACCTTTGGTTGTTGCTGGAGGCGTTATTGAAATGTTTAATAATACTTTAATTATTTTAGCTGATACTGCTGAGCATGTTGAAGAAATTGATCTTGAACGCGCCGAAAAACGGGCTCGCGATCTTGTTGAAAAACTTAAAGATAAAGAAAAATTGGATATTAATACATATAACAATCTTGAATACATGCTTGCGCGCGACAGAGCTAGAATTGGCGTATCCAAAAAATGGAAAAAGTAAAATAAAACTCGCCATCCTAAGCGAAGCAACTACCTGTAATTATAGGTTCGTTTCGCTCAGGATGACTCGACAAAAATGCATCCATATATACAAACATTACTGCTAGCTGCGACGCCAATCGGCGAATTGCGCCTCTCGATTCCACTTGCGCTTACTGCGTTTAATCTTTCAATTACAGAAGCGTATATAATCTCAATAATCGGAAACCTTATTCCAGTTGTTTTTTTGCTTCTATTCTTAGAAGAAGTTTCAAAATTTCTTATAAAACGCTCTGAATTTTTTACAAAATTTTTTGAATGGCTTTTTCAACGCACACGTAGACGAATTGAGGGTAAATATAAGCACTATGGTTATATTGCTTTAGTGATTTTAGTTGCCATTCCTTTGCCAATAACTGGAGCATGGTCAGGATCAGCTGCTGCATACTTGTTAGGCATTCCATTTTGGCGGGCATTTGGATTAATTGCATTAGGAATATTGATTGCTGGAGTTGTTGTTACACTTGCAAGCTTAGGAATTATCTCTATTGTATAAAATTTCAAACAACAACAAAATCCTCCGCCTATAAAGCGGAGGATTTTAAAATAATAATTTATGGTTTACTTAATTCCCCTGCAACAATGAATACACCAAATGCTATAAATACAACTGCCCAAATTGGAAAATCTGCATCAATCAAGCCCATTTGCTTTGCATATAGGAATATACCAACTACTATTAAAAATAATCCAAGTGTAATACGCATTGAATGCGCAAATATAGGTCTTTCTTTTGCCATATTATTTATTTTTATGTTTATTTAAATTCTAGAATGTGGACACGACTTATCCACAACACATATATTATAACACAAATCTAAAAATATAACTATTCCACACTTGGTTTATCCAATATAACAGCATTAACACCTGTTTCATCCCTTTGAGTAATTCGCATCACATCCTTATCTATTTTTCCAAGCTCCTTATAAGAAGTATTGTATGCATTAACTGTAGTAGATAAATGCCCACCAAGTTTACGCACATATTCTTCATAATTAATAATATGCTTACCCAACTGCTGTACATTTTTTCGAATCTCTTGTGCGTCTTTTTCTATTTGTAGAGCCTTAAGACCTTGAAGCACTGTCTGTAAATATGCAAGAAACGATGTCGGAGAAACAATAATAACATGCTTTTGCTTGAATGCGTATTCAATTAAATCTTCTGTAGAAATCTTAACAGCTCCTACTTTATTTATAAGCAAATCATAATAAATCCCCTCGCTTGGTATAAACATAAATGCAAAATCCATAGTTCCTTCACTTGGGCGTATGTATTTTGAAGTTTCATCAATTCGTAGTTTTAAATCGTTTTTAAACACTTTTTCAAACTTATTTCTATCATCATCGTTCTCAGCGGCAATAACACGGTTGTAGTTTTCTAATGAAAATTTTGAATCAACTGGCACTATTTTTTCACCAATAAAAACTGCAGCATCAACAATTTCTCCATCTTTAAATTTATACTGCATTTGAAATGATCCAGGAGGTAAAACATTTTTTAAAACTGATTCTAGATAATATTCGCCTAAAACGCCACGCTGTTTTGGATTTTTGAGTATACTTTCTAAAGAGCGAATTTGATCCCCTACTCCTACGACTTGCTTGTTTGTCTCGTCTAATTTAGTTAAACGCTCTGTTACATCTTTTAATATTTGATGGCTTTGCCCTGTTATACCTTGAATAACTTTGGATGACTGACCAAACTGTTCTTGCATTAGTTTTGTTGATTCCCCTAACTTATTATCCAAAGTTCGATTAAGGTCATTTAATTGGTTTTGCAACAATTGCATTGCTTGATTATTATCTTCGGGCTTTTTTGATTCAATAAGTTTTTTAACTAAAATATAAATAACTGCAGTAAATGCAGTTAAAAGAATAAAAATGATAAAAATAAATAATGCTGTATTCATATATTAAAAAAACGTTTTGCATTCTCTGTTGTAATCCGTGCTACATCATCATACGACATCCCACGCAAATTCGCAATACCGCGTGCTATGTGTTCGACGTAAAGCGGCTCATTCTGCTTTCCTCTCATTGGCTCTGGCGCGAGATAAGGTGAATCTGTTTCTATCATAAACCTATCGCTTGGAACCTTTTTTACGACTTCGAGCAAATCTTGAGACACGTTTTTAAATGTAACAACTCCTGTGAATGAAATCATTAAACCTAAATCTAAAAACTTTTTAGCATATTCCCATGTTCCACCAAAACAATGGACAACACAATTAAAGTATCCAAAATCTTTTATTATATTGTGCAAATGCTGATATGCCTCGCCAGACGATTCTGTCTTGTGATCACGAGTATGAAGTATAACCGGAAGACCCTTGTCTTTGGCAATTGTTAAGTGCTTTCGAAGAAGGTCTTCTTGTTTTTTCAAAATCGCCTCTTTTTTATCTTCTTGAACATGGTAGTGATCCACTCCAGTTTCCCCTATTGCAACCACATTTGGATTATCTGCTTGAGACGAAAACCATTCATAATCCCAGCCAGAGGCTGGTCGGCCTTCGGCCGAAAATTCTTCATCCTCTACATGTGTAGGATGAGACCCAATTGAGGCAAAAACACCATCGCACTCTTGTGCGATGGTGATTGATTTTTCTGAAGTTTCTTTTGCTGCTCCAACACAAATCATTTGAACATTCTTATCTATTGCTCTTTGTGCAACCTGCTTCCAATCATCATCAAAAGCCTTGAATGATAAATGACAATGTGTATCTATTAGCATTTATACTATTTAAATTTAAAAGTAGACAATATACGATCAAATATAACTCCCCTGCTTTCTGAATCTGCTGCGCAACGTCCATTCATTTTTACCATATTATCTGCCTTTACAATAAATGCATCCTTATATCCGCATATTCCAGGTGAAGTATAGGATATCTTTCTTGTTCCGTCCGAAGATGTATTATCTGATAATAAAACCATGAAATTTTTTTCATAATTTTTAATATTTTCAAGTACGCTAGTAATATAAGAATCAACATCATCAACAATAAATCCACGCATATCATAATTATAACAATCATCACCTCCGCAAGCTCCTTTAATTATTGGGCCAATCTTCATCTCCCAATCTAAAATCTGAGTTTCATTTGATGTGTAATCTAAAACCTCAATATCATCAACATTTTTTAACTCTGGCTTCAGCCATTCGCTTGGATACTCAAAACTAAAAAACGAACCATTATACATCTTTTCTCCTTCGGCCGAAACTTCATCCCCAGCAACAAACGTAAGCGTCTGTATAGTCTCATTACATGTTTCTAGCATTTCATTTTTTTCTTCTTCTGATAATAAATAAAATTTACAACTCGCCTTTATGTGATTTTTGCCTTCAGAAAAATAAATAGTACTCACCTCATTCAACTCTTGATTAAATGAAAATCTTCTTGCACCCGACAAACCTTCTGGTTCGCTTTCGTATGCAATACTCAATCCTGGCCACTCAGAACTTCCATCAAATTTTTTATCTCTAAATGAAATATTATACCTACTAGTATCATTTTTACTATTAACTAAAACTTCCCATAATTTTGGAATTTCTATTTGTAATCCATAAACTTCATTTTTATACGTATTCAAACCAGAAACAGAAATCTCAGTATTTCCAAGTATAGAATCATTCTGATTTTGATTAGCAATCTGAAGTTCAAGCTGTTCAATTCGCTCTATAAGCGCATTATCAACAGTCTGAACTTTTTTATTCATAAACCACCAAACTCCCCCACCAACAACTATAACTGTTAAAATAACAGCCAAAAACGTTATTGCCCAGTATCGTGGCTCATGAATTATCTGATTAGGTAAATTTTCTTCTTCTAAATTATCAGACTCTTCTATATTATTATCCATATTTAAATTATTTAATAAAAATTATATTAACGACTCTATCTGCCTAATTGCTTCTGGAATAAATGGCTGAACTATACCCGAAATCTGCAAAACAATTGGAGCAACTTTTGATGTCTCAAAAAATCCTTCTACAATAGAACCAAATGGAAAACGAGCTGCAAAATATAAAACTAAACCAATTAAAATTGATGCCTCTAAAAGCCCCAAAACAGCTCCAAGTAAGCGATTTCCTAATTTCATAAATGGCAGAACAGCAATTGTTTTATACATTTTCTCTACAATCGCAACTATCACAGAAACTCCATAATTCACCACAAACAAAAGCAGGATGAATCCTACCATTTTGGCTAAGTTCATGTTGTCTGACAAACCAGTAAATGGAGCTATAATTTCGGCTACTTCCTCAAAATAACGGCTTGCAAGAACAATTGCAGCAATAAGCCCAACTATTGCTCCAACAGCGCGAATAAGGCCTTTTTTAAAGCCCCAGAGCGTAAAGTAGCCAAGGATAGCAAGTAAAATTATATCTATAATTGCCATGTATATATTATACCAAATTTTGCTTACAAAAAAAACCCCATTACAGACACAGGGGCACACTCATAAATAATTTACCTATTAGATTTTATGTATAACTATTTACGAGGAAACAATGGCTCGCCTTTTTTAATCTCTTTATCGGTAAATTGTTTAATGATTTTGTCTGATGTTTCTGGCAAGAACGGCTGGAGTAAATCTGCAACATTTAAAATCTTTTGAGATAATGGTTCAAGAATTTCTTTTTTCTTTTTTACATCATCTAATTCCCATGGCTTTTGCTTTTCCAATGCCTCATCAACAAACGAAAGTTCTGCCCACAGAATAGAAAAAACTTCATTAAGCTTATAATTTAGCATTGCATTTTTAATCTTATCTTTTAATTTTTTGTCACTACCTTGTTTAATCTTTATGCTTATAGAATCTTTCTCAAGTAAATTCGAAACACGAGAAACTACGTTCCCTATTCCATTTGCTAATGCTGTATTATATTGCTCATCAAACTTTTCTGCTTTTACATCACCATCTTGGCCAAATGGAAATTGAGATAAAATTAAATACCTAGCTCCATCAACACCATATTCTTTTACTAAGTCATTTGGATCAATTACATTACCTAAAGATTTAGACATTTTTTGTCCATCAATAGTAAAATATCCATGAATAAATAATTCTTTAGGAACGTCCAGCCCAGCAGCTAAAAGCATTGCAGGCCAAAATATTGCATGAAATTTAAGAATATCTTTGCCAATCAACTGTAAATCAGCTGGCCAATTATCTTTAAGATTAGGATAATCGCGTGCAGTAATATAATTCAACAAAGCATCAACCCAAACATATACTGTTTGCGATTCATCCCAAGGCAATTTTACACCCCAATCAACTTTTTCACGAGAAATTGAAAAATCATCTAACCCTTGCTCTAAAAGACCAAGTGTTTCTTTTTTGGCAAACTCTGGATGAATTTTAAGCTTATCTTGTTCTATCAACTCCTTTATTTGTTTTGTATAATCAGACAATTTAAAAAACCAGTTTTTTTCTATAAGTTCTTCTGGTTCTTTTTTGTGATGAGGACACTTACCATCTTCTAACTCTTTTTCGGTTATAAAATTCTCGCATCCTGTGCAATATAATCCCTTATACTCTCCTTCGTATAAAACATCTTTTGCTTTTAAATCTTCTAAAAAATTCTGCACTTTTTCTTTGTGTCTTTTTTCAGTTGTGCGAATAAAATCTGAATATTCTATATTTAAATTTTTCCAAGAATCTTGAAATTCATTTGCAATCTCATCTACAAATTCCTGAGGATCTTTATCAACAGCTTCTGCTGATTCTTGAACCTTTGCTCCGTGCTCATCTGTTCCTGTTAAAAAAAACACATCACTGCCTTGTGATTTTTGATAACGAGAAATAACATCCGCAACCAATGTTGTATAAGCATGGCCTATATGCGGTTTTGCATTTACATAATAAATTGGAGTGGTTATATAAAATTTTGACATATTATTTTATCCTGTCTAACACTACAACAAATTCTCCTCTAATTTCATCATCTGGCATTGCATCTATCACGTCTTGCACAGTGCCGCGATAGATTGTTTCGAATTTTTTTGTAAGTTCGCGTCCCACCACAATTTGTCTCTCACTACAAACCTCAATCATAGATGTAAGCGCCTTTTTAATACGATGTACTGACTCATAAAATACTACCACCCTTGCCTCCTCTGTCAACTTGCGAAAAAAGGTTTCGCGCCCTTTTTTGTGTGGTGGCCAACCCATAAAAACAAAAGAATCTGCTGCAAAACCACTTATTGATAAAGCAGACATAATTGCTGATGCACCTGGAATTGGCTCAATTTTAACATCTGGCAACTGCTTTACAACTGCTTGAACTAGCTTTCCGCCTGGATCTGCAATGCCCGGAGTTCCTGCATCTGAAACAAGAGCCAAAGATGAGCCATTCCGCAAAATATCAACTATGCTTTCTATCTTAGATAAAGATGAATGATGATGATAGGATTGCGTTGGTTTTTTAATTTCAAAATGATTCAAAAGCTTGCGAGTAACGCGTGTATCCTCACAAAGAATCATATCAACGGATTTTAGTACCTCAAGCGCACGCGAAGAAATATCGGAAAGGTTTCCGATTGGAGTGGCTACGATATATAATGTGGATTTCTTATCCATAAAAACAAAAAAGTTTCAAGTTACAAGTTTCAAAATTTGCACTAGAAGTAAACATCTTGAAACTTGTAACTTGAAACTTGAAACTTATTTTTTCCCACGAACCTCATCAACAACAACTCCAAACCAATCACCCGAAACAGTCATAATTGCGACTGCAACTGGAATCGAAAGAAGTGCTCCTAAAACGCCTGCGATTTTTGCGCCAAGAAGAATTACAATAATAACAACAATAGGATTTAATCCAACTGTTTTTTGCATTACTTTTGGAACAAGAATATTTCCCTCAAGCTGTTGGATTACTAAATACAAAACAACAACCAAAAGTGCTTTAACCGGCGAATAAAAAAATGTAAGAATAACAGCTGGGACAGCGCCAATGATTGGACCAATAAATGGAATAACTTCTGTAATTCCAGCAATCAAAGCAAGTACTAAAGCATATTTAACACCTAAAATCATTAATCCTATCCAAGTAATAAAAAATATAATTCCCGAAAGCATCAATTGCCCGCGAAGCCAAAGCCCGAGCTTATCTTGAATCCTGATAAACATATTCATTGCGTATTTGTGATATTTTACAGGAGTAACTGACTGTATAAAATATCTTAGTCCTTCTTTTTTTACTGAAAAATAAAAAGTAAGAACAAGGGCAATAAAAAATGTTGCTAAACCGCCAAATATTCCAGAAATAGTATTAACAACGCTACCTGTATAACTACCTATTGTCTGCCCAACTGATTGTAAATTCTGTTGAAAGGTTTCGCTTATATCGGATTTTACCTGTAAATCCCCAAACATTTGCAAAAACTTTTCATAATAAACTGGGAATGATGTTGCTAATTGATCTATCTGCTCTGTGATTGGCGGAATTATCATTACAATTACCAAACTCAAAACAAATAGAACAAGCGCATAAACAAGTATAATGGCAACGCTTCTAGGAATTTTCTTTTTCTCAAGCCAATCAAACGAAGGCCCTAAGGTTGCTGCAAAAATAAGAGATACAAAAAGCAAAACAACAATGTCCCATACAAGATATAGAAAACCAACCACAACTAAAACAGCAAGTACTTTAATAATACTTAATGAAGAAATGTGGATAGTTATACTATCCTTTGGATCTGTTAGAGGGTTAGGCATATTTCTTTTTTATTATACTAGAATTTCAAAAATTTGCCAAATCGCTTTATATCTTTAAATGGTCCAAGTATTGATAAAACTGCCTTTTTTGGGCTTAGAATATCATTTGCAACACATTGTATATCTTTAATACTAACTTTTTCTATTTTCTTAAAAATCTCATCTGGTGTGGATATCTTTTCTTTAAGCATTGATTGCTCCGCATAAAATGACGCAATATCAAGCGAATCTTCTTGGCTTAAGGCCATCTTGCCTTTAATATATTGCTTTGCTTTATTTAGCTCTTCTTTTGATACTTGATTTGTTTTTATGTCTTTTAATTCAATTGAAATCGCGGCTAAAGCTTTATCTATCTTTTTTAAGTCTAAACCTGCCTGAATACTAAAAATTCCAGTATCTTCCATTGCTTCTGCTGATGCTCTTATAAAATAACAAAGACCTAATCGCTCACGCACTTGGATAAAAAGCCTAGAGCTCATATTCCCGCCCAAGATGATTGAAAGAATGCCTAAAGCATATCTATCTTTTGAATTATAATTTAATCCTTCAAATCCTAAAACTAAATGCGCTTGGCTTGTTTTTTTGTGATGCGCGCTTAATTTTGGAGCAGATGCTAATTTTGCTTTTTTTGTGATTGTATTTCTTTTGCCAGAATTAACTTGAGAAAATTTTTCTTCTAATATTTTTAAAACTTTTTCTTTTTTAAAATTCCCTGCAATTGAAATTATAATATTATTTTTATTATAATGTTTAGACCAATAATTGATAAGATCTTTTTGCTTTATTGATTTAATAATTTCTTTTGTTCCAATAACATGCTGGCCTAAGGAAGTATTTTCCCCAAATAAATCTTCCTCAAAAAAATCCCCTATTTTTGACATTGGATTATCCTCGTACATATTTATTTCTTCTAAAATTGTTCCGCGTTCGCGTTCTACTTCTGCTGGATCAAATATTGAATTTGTTAGCATATCAGATAACATATCTGCTATTAGTTCAAAATTTGTTGATTCTGCTTTTATATAAAAACCTGTTTTTTCTTTACTTGTAAATGCATTATAATCAGCGCCAATTGAATCGAGTTCTTGGGATATCTCCAAAGTTGATACGCGTTTTTTTGTGCCTTTAAATAAAAGATGCTCAACAAAATGAGATACTCCATTGTTTTTAGAATTCTCAAACCGAGACCCAACCTTAACCAATATCAAAACAGACACTGCGCGTGTAGATGTTTGTGGAGATAAAATTACTTTTATTTGATTTTTAAGTTTTGTTTGGTGGTATGGCATAGACTTGTCATTGCAAACCATGTCATTGCGAGCAAGTGTACTCACGAGCGAAGCAATCCCGTCACCAACGCTCTATGTGCTGGTGACGGGATTGCTTCGTCGCTCTATGAGTACAGTTCGCTCCTCGCAATGACAGTTATTCAGGAATGCTTAAATTTTCCCAAGTTGGATTAAAATTATTTATTAATTCTTCTTTTTTTGCCCTAGAACCTGATTTAATCTGTTTTTCTCTTGCTATGGCTTCTTTAATATCACTATAGTGTTCAACATAGATAAGTTTTGTAACATTATATTTTGAAGTAAATCCTTTGATTATTTTATATTTATGTTCGTTTGCTCTTCTTTCTAAGTCATTTGTTACTCCTGTATATATAGCAGTATCTCTCTCGTTTGTCATCATATACACAGAGTATTCTTTATTATTCATATTATTTGGTTTATTCACGGGATTGCCACGTCGCTCACTGAGTACAGTTCGCTCCTCGCAATGACATGGTTTGCAATGACAACTATGACATTTTGTCTCTCAAATAATCACCCAACTCCTCAATCTTAACCCTCTCCTGCTTCATAGTATCCCTGTCCCGAATTGTAACTGTTTTATCTTCTAAGGAATCAAAATCAACTGTTATACAGGATGGAGTGCCAATTTGGTCTTGTGAATAATAGCGTTTTCCAACATTTCCCCTATCATCCCAAGCAACCATAAAGTCTTTACGTAGATTATCGTAAATTTCGCGAGCTAGTTTAACTAATTCTGGCTTATTGCGCATCAAAGGAAATACTGCGACCTTGTATGGCGCAATCTCGGGTTTTAGTTTTAGGACGACTCTATCATTCTCTTCGGTATATGCACTGCATAATACAGCCAATACTGTTCGATCGACTCCTAAGGATGGCTCGATAACATGAGGCCAGTATTCTTCGTTTGTCTGTTGATCTCTAAATTTTGTATTTTCACCAGAATGTTTTTCATGAGTCTTGAGATCAAAATCAGTTCTGTATGCTAACCCATATAACTCGTCTTTTCCAAATGGAAAATCAAATTCAAAATCAATTGTTTTTTTAGAATAATGTGCAAGTTCGTCTTTTGGGACATCAAGCTCATGAATTTTATCTTTATCTATTCCAACTAGATTAATCCACTCATGTAAATTCTTAACCCATTCATCAAAATACTTTTCCCAGTCCTTATCGGATTTTGGCTCTGGAATAAAATACTCAATCTCCATCTGCTCAAACTCGCGAGTCCTAAAAATAAAATTGCCTGGAGTAATCTCATTGCGGAATGCTTTACCGATTTGTGCAATACCGAACGGAGGTGTCTTGCGTGAGGTTTGCAATACATTTTTAAAATCAACAAAAATTGCTTGCGCGGTTTCGGGGCGAAAATAAACAACCGAAGCCTCGTCCTCAACTGGGCCCAAAAAGGTTTTTAACATTAAGTTAAAATTTTTAGGCTCTGTATAATTTTTTTTAATTATTTCTTTTGTTTCTTCATCTATTAATTTAAACCCAGTTGATTGACTAGCTTTCGGATGAGATTTTATAGTTTCTGGATGCTTATTTAGAATATGATCGAACATTTCTTTAGTAGATTCATCTGAATCTGGATCGCAACGAAAACGCTCATGGCATCTTTCGCATTCGACTAAGGGATCAGTAAAACCTGCAATATGTCCACTAGCTTCCCAAACCTTTGGATTCATAATTAAAGCAGCATCAAGCCCGACCATATCATCGCGACTTTGAACAAAATTCTTCCACCAAAGTTGCTTAATATTATTCTTAAGTTCAACCCCAAGAGGACCATAGTCCCAAGAATTCTGGAGCCCACCGTAAATCTCTGAGCCTGGATATATAAATCCACGCTGTTTTGCAAGAGAAACTATTTTTTCCATCTTATTTTCTTCTTTGTTCATATAAATATATTATAACTTGCCTTTCCTAATCGCGCAACGAATTTCGGTCATTAACTGCATATAAAATTCAAGATTATTTAGTGTGGCTAAACGGATTGAAAGGGGTTCTTTTGTTTTAAATAGATGATGAAGATAGGCTTTTGTATATTCTTTTAATTCTGGAAGTTTAGATTTAGTATTAATTGGTGAGTGGTCTTTGGCGAATTTAGCATTGGCAATATTTATAAATGCGCTTGACTTCAATCCACGACCCTTAATAATAGTCGTTGATTGATTTGATGTATATAAACGTCCATGTCTGGCTTCTCTTGTTGGTATAACGCAATCAAACAAGTCCCAACCCATTTTTACAGATTGGATAATATCGCTCGGAGTTCCCATGCCAAGATTAAACCTTATCTTGTCATCTGGAATTAGACGCGCAGTATAATCTAAAATATCTTCTAAAAAATTACCTTCATCATCAACAGGCCTAGCCCCGAATCCATATCCGTCAAAACCAATTTCTAATAATGCATCAGCACATTTTTTTCTTAAGTCCTTATCAATTCCACCTTGAATAACTCCAAACAAAATTGGAGGATTCTTTTTTAATTTTCTTTTTTTAATTTGTAACTCAAATTCTTTCTTGCATTCACCAGCCCAAGCAATAGTATGCTCAATAGATTTATCCATTTCAGATTTTTTAACGTTATGCGGAGGCACGTCATCAAAACAAATTATTAAATCTGTACCTAAATCAAACTGAATTTGAATTGATTTTTTTGGAGTTAAGCGATGTTTACTGCCGTCATAGGGAGATCGGAACGAAACACCAGAATTGTCTATTTTACTGTCATTGCGAGGAAGAGTACTCGCGGACGAAGCAATCCCGCCCTTACCGCTCTTTGTGTTATTCACGGGATTGCCGCGCTCATGAGTACATTCGCTCGCAATGACAGGGTCGGCAATGACATGAAATTTATTCCTATGAACCAGCGAAAAAACCTGATATCCCCCACTATCAGAAACCAATGGGCCATCCCAATTCATAAATCGATGAACTCCTTTGGATTTTTTAATGCAACCAATCCCTGGCTGAAGATATAGGTGGTATGTATTTACAACCATTGATTGCAAATTAAGACGAATTAAATCGCCAGAAGTTAAGCCTCGAATAGAGGCGCGGGTTGCATCCGGCATAAAACACGGCGTGGATATGGATCCATGTCTTGTTTGTATGGTGCCGATTCTTGCGTTAGATTTTATTGATTTTTTAGTAACTTTAAACATAAAAATTACGAGTTATGAATTACAAGTTACGACAAAAAAATATAATTATTCTAAAATCTCGTAATTCGAAATTCTGAACTCGTAACTTATTGGGTATTCCCAATATTTATAGCATTACCAAAAAATTCTAATTTTTCATTAGCAGCAGCATCTGTAACAGAAATATCTGTTTGTTCTAGTAATTTTGTACTGTTAGTTGCCTGAGAGGCAGGTGTTATACCAACCATAAATCGAACTTCAATAGGCAAATCAAGTTTTGGAATCCTGCTTGCATTCCAAGAAACTTGCCTTGATTCAACATCATAGCTAATCTCGCCAACAGAATAATTTGTATCTCTTTTGTAAACTACATTGCTAGGTAATTTGGCAGAATATTCTATGTCCTTAAGAGCGGACGTTGTTGGCCCTAAAACCCAAATAATCGCATAAGTTGTCTCTTGTCCTGCAAGAGGAGGATTTGGACCTGTACCCCAAGATATACCCTCTGGGCTCTTATACCAACCTGATACATCAAAATCAATTTCAGCTAATACGTTTATTTTATATTCTGAACTTTCAACCGAAATATCCTGCTCTCCAAATTTAGATTGAACAGCTGCTTTTACAATTATACTTGGTTTTCCTGAAAAACGTTTTGGAGGAGTTGATAATGTCTTAAAACCAAAATTTAGATTAACTTCTCCGTCGGGCCTAATAGAATCTAATTTGCTTGACGTATTGCTATCCCATATTATTTTTCCTGATTCAAAAAATCCACCACTGTTAATAGACATAGAGCTATCCTCCCAAATTTCTTCTGGAGAAATATCAACGCTTACAATAACATCACGAGCAACATAACTGCCCTTATTCTCAATGGATACTGTAAAATTAACCTGCTCTCCCCATTGCAATTTTTTGCCTTGAGCAGGTTTTGCATTAATAGAGACATCAATTTCCGCGCTTTGAATTTCAATAATTTTTTCTGCAGCCACTAAAGCGCCAGATTCTTGTTCGCGTTTTATGTAAGCAACAAACCTTTCTTTGTCTCCAATTTTTGCACTTAAAGACCCTTTAACACGCACAGACAATTGTTCTTCGCTGCCTAAGTCGCTTAATTTCCAAACTTCTAATTCCTGCTTTTCTTTTAATTCAGGCATTAACTCAGTAACCGAAAAACTCTCTGGATATTCAAAATACAAAGACATTTCATCCTTATTGCCCTCTTTAATACCATTAATTTCTATATCAAGAACAATATCGCTTTCTTCGGATGCTGTATCTGGTCCAGAAATTTCTAAATCAATAGAAGGATTCCCTAAAGAAAAATCTTTTGATTTATTCAAAACAAAATCACTACTAAAACCTCTTGGCCTGAGAGTTAAGGAATATGGCAATTCTATAATATCCCCTTCGTGCCCAGAAAACCTAACTTTAAAAATAAATTTCTTTGTTTCGCGAACCCCAATGACTCCTAAATCCCATGTGTTATTATCCTCAGAATTTGGCTCTAGTTCGGACGACACAAAAGAAACAGAAGTATTTTCTAACAAAACTTCATAAGCAGACGGCCAATTTATAAAAAGCTGAACTTTATCCAAGGCAACATCCTCTCTGTTGGTTATTTCAAGAGAGTATTCTTCGTCTTGGGCTATCTGTGGATTTTGAGAACCATTAAATTCTATTTCAAGGCGCTCCCCTGTAAAACTATCAGCTGTTGTAGTAAACAAATACATACCCCCAAAAACCACACTTGCAATAGCAAGCAAAAGCAAGCCAATTCCCCAAAGATAAAGACGTTTTGCGCTTCTTTTAGGACGCCTATCAAATCTACTAGGGTTAAAATTCCCTGTTCCATAGATTTGTCGCATTGTGCTTGTTATATTCTTTTTTCTCATATATTTTGAAAAAATGACAAACTTTTCAATTCAGCATGATCTACTATCTTGCTCCAATATCTAGTAACAATATCAAAAGATTTTTCTGATAAAATATTTGATTCTAGTAATTCTTTTTGTATTGTTTTATCTATCTCAAGAGCAAATATATCACGATTTTTGCAATTATTGCACAATATTCCACCTCCTTCAAGGCTAAAATTTGAATTATCAGATTCTCTTCTACAATTAATACAATTCCTTAATTCTGGAGCAAACCCGCTTATTGCCAATAATTTCCACAAGAACGACCCCACTAAAACACGCAAATGATCCTGTGATATATTTTCTTTTTCTAAAATACGAAAACCTGATTTTAAAAGATTAAATATTCTTATATCTTTGTTTAGTGGCTTTGTAATTATTTTCACTGCCTGAGACATAACTGACGCAGATGCAATTGATTCAATATGATTGCGGATTTCGCACTGTGGATTCTGTGTTCTACTGCCAGCAAGGATATCCCATCTTCTGCCATTGGCTAGTAAAAGTTCGGTTTCGATAAACTGCTCCAGATGCCCTGCTAATTTTGATTGAATTTTCCGCGCGCCTCTAGCACGCGCTTCCATTTTTCCATATTCATCGGAGTAGAATGACACTATACGATCATACTCTCTATATGGATAGGAGGATAGGATTATTGCGTGGGTTTTGTATGTTGCCATGAACCAGTGTCCTTGAATCCCAGAATACGAGAATCCCGGTGTAAGACCTAAATAGAAACACTCACTGGGATTCCTGGATTCTGGGATTCAAAAAATTATTTTTCAATAAAAATATTAAGTGACTCTCCATTAACATCAATTTCTTCTGCGTCATTATCCTGATTAATAATATCAGATGCTATTACAGATTTTTTCAAATCGTCTGAATATTTATCAAATACTTTCTTTAATTCATCTGAATTAGTTTTATATTTTAATGTCACAATGTCCCCAGGTGTTAATCCTTGTTTTTTACGCATTGAATTTATGGAACGCACTAGTTCGCGGAGGTGGCCTTCTAGACGAAGTTCGGGAGTAATTGTGCCATCTATGTCCACTTGCAATGTGTCACCAATTTTAACTTCGTCTAATACTTTAATATTTAAATCTTTAACGTTAAGTTCGTCTTTAATTAATTCAGCACTGTCGCTAGGTATTTCCTTCTTTATTGTTACAGTGCTTGATTGTAATGGCTGACGCACTTTAATCTTCAAATCCGCGCGTACAGATAATCCAGCCTCAACTATATTTCTAACAGTTTCCATTTCCTCCAAAACACTTTGATCAACCTTTCCTGCCTTTGGCCATTCTTGAAGATGCACAGATTCTTCGTGACTAAGCTCTTGCCAAAGATGCTCTGCTGTAAATGGCATTACTGGAGCCATTATAAGGGATAAACGCT
>Ga0222697_1000377_pt1 | contig 19668 bp, 15 predicted proteins | sample AntAcemetage1402_FD_179835 | JGI IMG/M metagenome (GOLD analysis project Ga0222697, IMG submission 179835) | Saline water microbial communities from Ace Lake, Antarctica - #1402 | ecosystem: Environmental > Aquatic > Non-marine Saline and Alkaline > Saline | place: Antarctica: Ace Lake... | reverse complement strand
TCGTGTCTGGGAGGGGTCGTGTGTGTCGCCTGAAGGCGTGCTGTTGCGCAAGTGCGACTTAGCAGAGAGATGTCTCTACATGACCAAGGTCGTGGTCATTAGGTTGCAACAAGTGCGCGCGTTTTCGTGCTCCGGACTTTCCAGATGGAAACCCTCGGGGTGGGAGATATCCCTTACCCGCTCTTGAAGGTGGCCGTCTGGTTGAGTGCGCCGTTGTTCAGCCGTCTGGTCTTCCGCTTGGACGCCGCCATTGTCCACTCGGTGCTACCGCGAATATTGCTGTCCATGGCGTCTGTCTCCCTGGGAGGCCTTTGTTTCTGGTCTCCTCTATCGTGGGATCAACATGGTTGCTGGTTCTCCCAGATCTTGAGAAAAGCAGCATGCGAGTGGTGCAACACGGTAAATAGTGGGCAAAGTAGCTCCGATAGAAGCACACCAAAACCGTGGTTGTGCGCAACCAAGTCCGCATGGTGCAGAGCTTGATTGATTTGAGCGTGTGAAGCTTGAGCTTCGTTCAATGAGCATTGTGTGCCCTGCAGTCTTAACAAGAAACTTATTGTCAGTGTCTGCAGGGCACTGTCCTCGTCGCCAGAAAAAGTGTGGGAGGGGAAAGAGTGCTGAGGTCGGGGGTTGGGGGTTGGGGAGGGATTTGTGATTGACGACGAGAATATTGATTACCTAAAAGTATATAATAATTTTATTTCTTTAACAATTGAGTTATCAACAGGGCATGCGCTCTGCAGGCAAGTTGTTTATTTTTAGAATTTTATTCAAATAGCTAGTATTTTTGGGGTTTTGGTGATAGAATATGGTTATAATGTAGCAATGTAACCATATAAATTATATGCAGAAATTGAATATAATGGGCGTGGAGGTTTCGGATATTAGTAGGGCAGAGGCGCTTGCACAAGTAAGGAATTTTGTTGAAGGTGATTTTCAGTATTATATTGTTACGCCAAATCCCGAAATTGTACTTAAAGCAACAAAAGATAATAATCTTCGTAAAATTCTTAATCATGCGGATATAGCTCTGCCAGATGGAATTGGACTAAAGATTGCATCAAGAATTCTTGGAAAAAATTTAAAAAACAGAATACAAGGTGCTGATTTTCTAGAATCGATCTGCTCGTTTGCGGAAGAAGAAAAATGGCCAATATTTTTACTTGGAGGAAGAGACGAGAAAATTGTGGAGCAGGCAGCATGGAGGATAAGATACGAATATAAACAATTAACAATATCAGGACATGCATCAGGAGGAGTGGTGGAATTTAAAGAAGGCAAGTGGCAATCAAGCGATGAAAAATTAATTGAAAAGATAAATAATTCTAGAGCTGTAATCTTATTTGTTGGATTTGGATGCCCAAAGCAGGAAAAATGGATATTTCAAAATTTAGATAAGCTGCCAAATATAAAAATAGCAATGACAGTTGGTGGAACTTTGGATTATTTAGCAGGAGTCCACAAGCGCGCTCCAGAATTTGTAAGTAAAATTGGATTAGAATGGCTGTGGCGTTTGATTATAGAGCCAAGTAGAATTAAAAGAATTTGGAATGCGTGTTTTGTTTTTATACTTACCGCTTTCAAGTGGAAATATAGAATGATGTTTGTGTATAGAAAAAATGTCGCAGCATTTATTATAAATAATAAAGATGAGGTTCTATTGGTTCAGCGCGCTAATGAAAAAGATGTTCATTGGCAGTTACCGCAAGGTGGAGTTGAGAAAGGAGAATTAGAAGAAGAAGCTGTTCTGCGAGAAGCAAAAGAAGAAACAGGTTTGCAAAATTTAGAGATTATAGGTGTAAATCCAAATAATCATACATATGATTGGTCTCAATGGCATAAGTTAAATGGAGGATACAAAGGTCAGTCCCAATCTATATTTTATTTAAAATACCAAGGCAATAACGAAGATGTTCATCCAGACCCAGAGGAAATCTCGCATCATAAATGGGTTTATGTTGATGATGTATTGAGTTCTGTGCATGAGAAGCGCAGAGAAATGACTGAGATTGCAGTTGAGGGATATAAAAAATAATAATTACATGACAGACAACAATAAACAAATAAGAACCCGCTTCGCTCCTTCCCCAACAGGTGCCCCGCATGTTGGAAATATTCGAACTGCGCTTTTTGCGTGGCTTTTTGCGCGACACAACAACGGGCAGTTTATCTTAAGAATCGAAGATACAGATCAAAGTAGAAAAGAAGAAGGCAGTTTAGAAGCGATTTTAAAATCATTAGATTGGCTAGGTTTTGATGTAAACGAAGGAATAGTTGGTGAGGAACCTAATGGAGAATGGAGATTAGCAGGAGACAAAGGCCCTTATTTTCAGTCCGAGCGTTTGGAGATTTATAAAAAATATGTGCAAGAATTAGTTGATAAACAAAAAGCATATTATTGTTTTTGTTCTCACGAAAGATTAGCTGTATTGCGAGAATTGCAAAAATCAAAAAAAGAACCACCTCATTATGATGGCCATTGCAAATCTTTAAAAAAGAATGATATTAGCGCGAAATTAAAAGCAAAAGAGCCTTATGTTATACGAATGGATATTCCAGAGGAAGGCGAGACATTTTTTAATGATGAAATAAAAGGCAAGGTTGCAGTCCAAAATAGCACAATTGACCATCAAGTTCTTATGAAGTCCGATGGATTTCCTACTTATCATTTAGCTAGTGTTGTTGATGATTATTTAATGGAAATTAGTCATGTAATCCGAGCAGATGAATGGATTCCTTCTACTCCAAAGCATGTTTTGTTATATGAATATTTTGGATGGGATCAGCCAAAATGGATTCATCTTCCAATTATTTTAGGCAATGATAAATCCAAGCTATCAAAGCGCCATGGCGCAGTATCGGTTTTAGATTATAAGAGTCAAGGATATATTCCTGATGCTCTTATGAATTATCTAGCTTTTTTAGGGTGGAATCCTAAAACAAATCAAGAAATAATATCCCGCGAGCAATTAATTGAGGAGTTTGATATATCAAAAATAAATAAAAATAATCCTATTTTTGATATTACAAAATTAAATTGGATGAACAAGCAGTATATTAAAACAATGGATCCTGATAAGTTGTATGAATTAATTCATGAGCTAGACGAGCTTTCTGATAATGCTGTTGTTTTATTTAGAAACAAAGATGTGTTTGCTAAAACTTTAAATTTGGTTAAAGATAGATTAGAAAGATTAACTGATTTTGATGATATGGTTTCCTATCTTTGGCAGTTAAAGGATTATGATGCTAAGAGCTTAATTGCAAAAGGTTTAGATGAACCTATGTCAAAGCAAATGCTTGATGCTTCTTTTTCTGTTGTAAATGAAATTCCAAAAGAGAATTGGTCAGAAGAGGTTTTACGTCAAACCTTTATGGATTATTTAAAAAAGAATGATATAAAAACAGGGGACATGCTTTGGCCTTTGCGAGTCGCAATTACAGGATTAGAAAAATCACCTGATGTTTTTGGGAGTATGGATATTTTGGGTAGAGAAGAATCTTTGGAAAGGATTAAAAAGGGGATTGGGAAGTTATAAGTTTATTTCCATAATTCTAGTTTGGGTTATTTTTTTGTGGTATAATATACTTACAAATATGAAAAAGATAACCAAAATAAAAATAATTACTTTTTGGCTAATTTTGGGATTGACTATGGTGTCAAACCCTGGTTTTGTTGTGGCTCAGGGTAGTGGGGTAACAGGAAAAGATTCAGAAATACAGGATATAGCGCAAGAATTAAAAGACCAAAGAGAATCCATTGAAGCATTGCAGGCAAAAGTAGATGCATACGAAAAAAAGATTCAAGCAAAGCGCAATGAATCATTAACCATAAAAAATCAGCTAGGAGGGTTAAGTGATGAGATTGATCAAACAAAATTAGAAATTGAAATAAAGAGAAGAGAAATCACAGAAATTAATCTTAAAATAGTAGAAACAGAGCACAGAATAGAGATTAAAGACGAAGAAATAGGATCGCAAAAAGAAAAAATAGCTGAATTTATCCGTCTACTCTATCACAATAACAAAAAAAGCTATGTTGAAATTCTTTTAGCTAATGATGCATTTAGTGAATTTTTTGACCAAAGCCAATATTTAGAAACAATTGAGGGAGATTTATCAGTTATACTTAAAAAATTAAAAGCAGTTCAAGAAAGATTGGAATACGAACGCAAAGATTTAAAAAGGCAGCATGAAAAATTAGAGGAATTGCGAGATGAATTAACTAGTTCGCAGGTTGGATTAGAGGAAAGGATTACAGCCAAGAATGTGATTTTAGAAGCAACACAAGCAGATGAATCAAAATTTCAAAAATTGTTAAAGCAAGTTCGGGCAGAACAAGCGCAGATTAACGCGGATATAGTTTCTCTAGAAAAGGCCTTGCGCGCAAAACTTGAAGCAGCTGGCGACAAAACATTGTCAGAGCTTTCTGGACAAGGATTTATATGGCCAGTGCCAAGTAGATATATTACAGCAGGGTTTCATGATCCCGATTATCCTTTCCGAAGATATTTTGAGCATCCTGCTATTGATATTCGAGCAAAACAGGGTACAGCTCTTAAGGCTGTTGGTTCTGGTTATGTTTCAACAGCTCGCAATGCTGGTATGGGATATAGTTATATCTCTATAATCCACGCAGATGGCTTATCAAGCGTGTATGGACATGTAAGCTGTATTCTTGTGCAGGAAGATGAATACGTTGTTCAAGGGCAGGTAATAGGATGTTCTGGGGCGACTCCTGGTACTCCTGGAGCTGGTAGATTAACTACGGGCCCACACCTTCATTTAGAAATTCGATTAAACGGAATTCCTGTTAATCCATTAAATTATTTGCCATAGAAATATAGCTTGACTTATTTTATGTTTTTGTGTATTATATTTATCCTACCAAATGGTAGGATATTTTGATCTAAACTCTAACAAGGGGGATAGCTTTGGACGGGGCAAAGCCAGTTAAAGCTCATCGGCATGCAGTCCAGGGATGCATCTATGCATGCACAAACGATCAATGGAAAAGGGTTGTTCCATTCCTCGCGAAGAAACTCGCTGATTCAAAAGAAGGGGACGTGATTTGGGTCTCCTTGGGGCAGTTTAATCGCGAGATGCAGGCTCAGGGTGGTCAAGTAAGCGCTTACGGCAGAATGGTTGCTGCCGCATGAACAGCGCCTGACACTGTCGCGATATGCCGCACAATAGAACATTCCAAGGAAGAGGATTTGAGCATAAAGAGCGGACTGTGTACGTAATCACGGCCCGCTTTATTTTTGTTTTATGTAAAACCTATTGTGTTTATCCTTTGTAATTGATTTTTTATACTAGGATTGAGTAGGGAATAAACCCTGCCACAAAAACATAAAACCCTTACAAGATTGAATTTTCTGTAAAGGTTTGTAGGGTAGGCAGTATTTATATTATAGAGAATTAAACAAGCATTGAATAAACATACGTAGAGTCGTACAATATATCTTATGCGACGCTTAATATAAAAGGAGGGCAGTTCATGTGTTTTTATAGTGTATTGAATTTTTGTATTTTTTTTGAGACAGTTTGAGAGGTCTTGGGGTACCTGTGGAATCATTTAAAATATACACGATCTTTAACACGAAGGTCTATGTACTGCAGATTAGACCTATTTTCCTTGATTTTCTCCTGTAGGGCTAATTCAAGCTTCTTAATTTGTGTTTCTAAGGCAATATCAGAGCTTAAGAAGCCCTGCCAGCCCTCTTTGGTCGCAAAAGTGAGTTCATCATCAATTTCGGAATTATACAAAACATAATTTAATTCTAAACCTTCTTTGGACTTACCTATTACCTCATATACAGAGAATATATACTCCACCTTTTCTCGGTCCATTATTATATCCCCGGGTTTTACAAGGGTTTGACTGTCAAACTCCATCTCGATTATGGGAAGAGTAGTGATATCTTTATCTGATATATTTCCATGAGAAACAATTATGCCATTTACATCTAAATAAAAATAATCTTCTGTGTATGTTGGCTCTGGCTTTTCCTCTTCCTCCTTCTCTGTATCCCCTTCTTCCTCTTTATCATTGGAATCTGTGGAATCAGCGTCATCTACGGTAAAATCATTCTCTTCTTCTTTGTCTGTAATCTCTACTAAGGTTCTAGTTCGTAGAATCAGGCGGGCAAGTTTTTCTTCTATTTTAATATTAAGTTCAAAGGGAAATTTTTTATCAATAATAATATTTTTTACAATGTATTGTTCGCTTATACTTTGTTTTAAATCATCTTCAGAAAAAAGAAGTATGTTTTTGTTTGGAATAAAAAACCAATGTTTTTTTGCTAAACAATTTTTGGTTATTATATTTAGCTCTTCTATTGGAATATTTTCATTTCCTTCAATAGTGACTGTTTTTATAAAAAAATTATCAGATAAAATAAAAAAATAACCAAACCACAGCAATGAAGTAATAAAAAAAACAGTGCTGAGCATTTTTTTAACAACACTTGTATCTATATGGTTTTCTTTTGTTTCTTCTGTTCGAGGTCTTTGTTTTTTTTGTCGCAGAAGCCTAACCTTATTTAGATTTTGTTTTGTCTTGTAAAATCGGTGTCTATTAATCATATATACCATTCTTCTTTTGGCGTGTATTCAATTTTAAGTTTCTTTTTTTCCTGCGCGCGTTCAATTGCTAGTTCAATAAGCTCATCTAAAAGTTCTGGATAAGATATTCCTGTTGCTTCCCAAAGTTTTGGATACATACTAATTGAAGTGAATCCTGGAATTGTATTCAGTTCATTAAGATAAATTTCTTTATCCTCATCCAGTAAAAAGTCCACCCTTGCCATTCCTTCGCAATCTAGTGCTTTGTACGCTTTAATAGCCATCTCTTGGATTTGTTTAACTTCTTCATCCATAAGGTCTGCTGGGATTTTAGCATCGCTTTTTCCATCTACATATTTTGCATCATAATCATAAAATTCATTTGAAGGAATGATTTCACCTGGTACTGATGCTTTTGGCTCTTGATTTCCCAATACTGCTACCTCAATTTCTCGTGGATTTTTAACTCCCTGCTCTATTATAATCTTTCTGTCATATTGCAGCGCTTGTTCTGCTGCTTGTATCAACTCTTCCCTATTGTCTGCTTTTGAAATGCCAACAGAAGAGCCAAGGTTTGCGGGTTTTACAAACACAGGATATGCCAAGCTAAGTTCGTCCAGGATTTCGTCTTTTCTTGCTTGCCAATCTTTTGACCAAAACCAAATATAAGGTGTCTGTTTTATATCTTCTGATTCAATAACTTTTTTTTGCATTACTTTATCCATACACACAGATGACCCCAAGACCCCACATCCAACATAAGGCAATCCAGTAAGCTCCAAAAATCCTTGAATAGTTCCATCTTCACCATATGGTCCATGTAGTACTGGAAATAGAATATCTATCTGTGAGGTCGCAGATTCCAAAATTCCCTCGCCTGTACTCGTGAGAGGGCTAGGGTTAGGGTCTTGTTTGGATGATGTGTTTATAAGATTATCTGTCGGTTCCGCAGGAATAATCATATTGCTCTTTTTTGGAATATTATTAGACTTCAACAGCTTCATGCTCTTATCCCCTGCTATCCATTTACCCTGCTTTGTAATCCCAATCGGAATTACTTCATATTTTTTTTTATCTAAATTATCTAAAACCGATTGAGCCGAAACAAGCGAAACTTCGTGTTCGCCGCTTCTACCGCCGAATAGGACTGCTACTTTGAGTTTATTTTTTAATTTAGACATATTTAATCGACAATTATTTTTTCAATCTTAGGATTAACCCTAGTTACAATTTCATAATTAACAGTGTCTAATTTTTCTGCAATTTCTTCTGCCGTAATTTCTTCATCTATTTGTGCGCCAATAATCACAACCTCGTCGTCTCTGCGTGCCTTTGGCAAATCAGTAACATCTGCCATAGACATATTCATACATATTCTGCCGATTATAGGACATTTTTTGCCATTAATTAATACTTCTCCTTTATTTGATAATCCACGATCGAATCCTTCGTAATATCCTACTGGAAATATTGCAATTTTAGTTTCGCGTTTGGTTTTATGTGTACAACCATAGCCAACAAATTCTCCTTTTGGATAATTTTTTACTTGGAGAATTTTTGTTTTCCAAGTTAAAGCAGGTTTTAGCTTAAAATCTGGATGCGCAATATGTACGCGATCAATCAATTTTTTATCTGGCAATAGGCCATATAATCCAATCCCAAGGCGCACAGCATCTAAATGCGATTCCGGAAAGTCCAAAATTGCTTCAGTTTTTGCCATATGCCAAAGAGGTGGCTCGATTTTTTCTTTAAAAAGTTGAAATTTAATATTCTCAAATTTTTGCAATTGCTCTTTTGCGTAATCTTTGTGATTCACAGCATCCGCAAAATGGCTCATTATTCCTTTTATTCTTAAATGTGGTAATGCATTTATTTTTTTAATATATTCAATTGCATTTTCTATCATTATGCCCATTCTACCCATGCCTGTGTCAATTTTTACATGAATTTTTAAATCTTCAGCCCCACCTTCGGAATCTTCAATTATTTTTGATAAACGCTCTGCATGAGTCAGGCTATTAACTACAATTTCAACTTTTTCTTGAATTGCCCAAAGAATATTTGCTACATTCTCGGATGTGTATCCAAGAACAATAATAGGTACCCGAATATCAGCTTCGCGTAATTGCATTGCCTCATCCAAATTTATTATTGCTAAATAATCAACTTCATTCTCAATTATATTTCCTATCTCGCAAAGGCCGTGTCCATAGGCATTTGCCTTTACAACGCCAATTAATTTAGTATTTTTTCCTAAAAGAGATTTTATTTGAATAATATTATCTAGCAAAGCAGTTTTTGAAATTTCAAGCCAAGTGTTTTGCATAATCTACTCTTTCGGTCTTAGAGTTGGGAACAAAATAGATTCTTTGATATTGCGTTGATCTGTTAATAATCCAACTAATCTATCAATTCCCATACCCATTCCAGCTGTAGGTGGCATTCCGTGTTCTAGGGCTTCAATAAAGTCCATATCAATTGGATGTGCTTCCTCATCACCTGCTAAAAACGCTTCTTGTTGCATATTAAATCTTTCTAGCTGGTCAACTGGATCATTTAGCTCTGAAAAAGCATTGACAAGTTCTATTCCCCCGCCACAGACCAATTGAAATCGCTCTACATATTTTTCGTTATCTTGTTTCTTTTTCGACAAAGGAGAAAGTTCAAAAGGATGTTCTGTAACAAAAGTTGGTTGGACTAAATTTGGCCTAACAAATTCTTTATACATCTCATCACAAATTTTGCCTCGAGAATCTTTTGGTGAAACATCTTTTAATTCAAGTTCTTTTGCTTTATTATAAATTGATTTTTGGTCAGGATAAGCTTCTATATCAATATTAGCTGAATCTATTAAAGCTTTTCGGAAAGTTATTCTTTTGAATGATTTTTTAAATTTAATTTTTTGGCCTTGATATTCAACTTCCTTAGAATCCATAACTGATTTTACAATATGAATTATAAAATCTTCAATAAGATCCATCATTCCTTCATAATCCATATATGCTTGATAAAATTCCAGCATTGTGAATTCTGGATTATGTCCCCAATCAATCCCTTCATTTCTAAAACATCTACCAATTTCATAAACCCTTTCATATCCGCCAACAACTAGTCGTTTAAGATATAATTCTGGAGCAATTCGAAGAAAAAAATCATTGTCCAAAGCATTGTGATGAGTTACAAATGGCTTAGCTAATGCTCCTCCAGCTAAGGGCTGCAAGATAGGAGTTTCAACTTCTAAAAATCCTCGCTCATCCAAAAATTTTCTTATGCTGGATATTGCCATTGCGCGAGTTATGAAAGTATTTTTAACATTTTCATTAGAAATCAAATCAAGATATCTTTTGCGAAATCTTGCTTCAATATCTTGTAAACCATGCCATTTTTCTGGCAAAGGACGCAAAGCTTTTGAAAGTAATGTCCATTTTTTTATAAGTAAAGTTGGTTCTCCTTTTTTTGTTTCAAAAAGTTTTCCTTCAACCTGGACAAAATCACCTACATCCAAAAAGTCCTTCATTTCTTTATATGCTTTTTCTTTTACTTCGTCTTTTTTAAAATAAATTTGAAAGTTTCCAGTATCATCCTCAATATTCGCAAAAGTTGAGCCACCTTGTTTTCTTAAAGATCGCAGACGCCCAACTAAAGTTACCTTTTTTCCTTTTTTTACAAAATTCTTTTGGTCTTCAAGAATTTCTCCAATAAAATGAGTTCTTTCACTTTTTGATGGATATGGATTTATGTTTGCTTTTTTAAGCGCTTCAAGGCGCTCTTTTCTGCTTGTGATTTCATCAATTTTATTATTCATAGTGAATATATTATAGGTTATTTAGGTAAAAAAATCAAAAGTACAAATAAAAAACCGCCATCCCAATAATATGGGATGGCGGTAGTATATAATTTAGGTCTTTATATCGATAATTTTGCATTTAGATTCACCTTTTGGACAAGGCGCAGTAAATTCCTGGTTTTTCTTTTTCCCAAGAAAAGATTGGCCCAAAGGAGATTCATTTGAAATTTTTCCGTTTATTGGATCTGCTTCATTGGATCCTACAATTCTATATTCTTTTTCTATGCCATCTCTATCAACTGTAATTGTATCCCCTATTTCAACCTCATCAGGATCAGAATTTTTATTTCCAATAACTTCTACTTCTTTTAGTATTGCTGATAATTCTAAAATTCTGCCTTCAGTAAAAGATTGCTCATCTCTAGCATCAGCATATTCCGCATTTTCAGAAAGATCGCCAAGTTCTTTTGCTTCTTTTATTCTATTCGAGATTTGCGGACGCCTTGTCTTTTTTAAATATTCAAATTCTTCTTGTAATTTTTTGTAACCGTCATCAGTTAAATATGTAGTATTGCCCATACGATTTTTGTTAAATTTTATAAGAGAATCTTTAAAAAAATAAAGAGTGAGTAAAATAAAAACTCACAAACTTATACATATAATACTAGAATTTAATTTTATGTCAAGTTTTGGTGTCTTCGCTAAAATAATATTCAAATATCTTTTTTGCCAAAGGCGTTGCTGTGATAGTTCCTCCTTCTCCTTCTTCGATAATTATTGTTACTACAATTTCTGGATTTTTATATGGAGCAAAGCCAGTAAACCAAGCATGTGGGTCTTTTATACTAGAAAATTGTGCTGTACCTGTTTTTCCTGCAATATCAACATTTAAGGTTGAGAGAGAGACCGCACTTCCGTATGTTACTGCTGCCCTAAGCCCATCTCTAATTATATTTACAGTATTTTTTGAAACAACTTGTTTGTTTATAATTTTTGTTTCAAGCTCTAAAATATGATCCTCGCTTTTGCCAAAACCGCGAACAATTCTTGGTTCATATAATTTTCCATTATTCGCTATTACTGATGTAAAATTTGCAACTTGTATTGGAGTTGCCAAAATATCACCTTGCCCAATCGCGAGGTGATAAGTATCTCCAAGATACCATCTTTCTTTTTTTACTTCTTTTTTCCATTCTTTGCTTGGTAAAAATCCAGATCTTTCGCCAACAAGATCAATTCCAGTTGGTTTGCTTAAGCCAAATTTTTTTGCGTAATCTGTAATTTTTTCAACTCCTAATCCATCAATATGTTCATATCCTCCTCCTATGGCATAAAAAAAGGTATTAACAGATTCAGCAAGAGCATGAATTATATTTGTTTGGCCGTGTCCTCCATATTTCCAATCTGGGAACCAGTACTCGCCTACTTTTATTCCGCCAGAACTAAAAATTGAAGTATTTCTTGTGATATTTTTTTCTTCTAAGGCAGCGCTTCCAACTACAATTTTAAAAGTAGATCCAGAAGCATATTCACCAGAGATGGCGCGATTAAACAAAGGATTAGAAGCATCTTCGAGCAAAGCTTTATATGTTTTAGAGTCAATTCCTTTGGCAAATAAATTTATATTGTACCCAGGAAAGTTTACTATACTTAAAATTGCTCCATTTTGTGGGTTCATTATAATAACAGTTCCTCCTGGTGTCCCTTTTTCTATAACAGTTTTTTTAAGCTCATCAAAAACAAATTTTTGTAACTTTGAATCAATAAATAGATATATATTTTCTCCTTGCACTGCATTCACCTCTTGCAATACTCTTTCTATTCTTCCAAAAGAATCAACTTCAACAAATTGTGTACCCTCTTTTCCATGTAGCTGTTCCTGATATTCTTTTTCTATTCCAATCTTTCCAACATATTCCGAAATTGCGTATCCTTTATTTTTATAATTTTTATAGTCCTGTTCCGACATTTTTCCTGTGTATCCAATTACATGAGAAAATTCTTCTGCAAAATCATATGCCCTTTGTTCAATTGCTCCAACATAGATACCTTGCCATTGCTGTGATTTTCTTTTAAGGAGAATTGCTTGCTCCTGAGACAATCCTCTTGCTAATTCAAAAACATTAAGGCTCTCTCTTGGAATTTCGATAAAAGATTCAATTAAATCAAAATGATTAATTTTTATTATTTCTGAAATTGTTTTAAACATCTCATCCTCTATGTCTTGGTCTTTTGGTAAATCAGCTGGCACAAGAAAAAGCGCAAAATCGGGAACATTATAGGCAATTCTATTATTTTTACTGTCAAAAATAACTCCCCTAGGAGGAATTATGCTTATTTTTCTAACTCTATTTCCTTCTGCTACCACTTGAAATTCATCACCCTTTACAATTTGTAGGTAATAAAGTTTTGAGATAAGCATTAAAAAAAGCAGAGTACATATCAAAAAAACAGTATTTACTTTTTTTATTGTTTTCCATGTATGGCGTGGATGTTTCCTATATGAATCAGCAACAAGTATATCTCCATCTATTTCTAAACTAGATGCAACAATTTTAGCATCTGAAAAATTGCCAGATTTAATTATAAACGGATCTTTTGCCATAATTGGTCTGTCATTCTGCCTGCCAATTTGGCGGGTGAGAGTGACGCAGTATTATATCCTACTTGTTGATTTTACAAAAACCCATTTTTTAATAAAATCAATTAATATTTTACTAAAGTGGAGTATAAAAAATAATAGAATAATATTTAAAACTCCGGAGATAATTATTTTTTTGAAAGAAATAAGAAGTTTAAACGAAATTTCAGCATCTGCAAAAAAATAATTACCCGCCCAAATTCCAAAATTAAAAATTAAAATGTAAGCCATGCTTGAAATAAATGCAATAAACAAGACAGATTGTCTTTTACTACTTATAAGATTATAAATAAATGGACGCAATATGAGCCACATTAAAAAATGTATTAATAAAAAAATTCCAAAAGCAACATTAATAATTATAGTATCAAGGAATAATCCATAAAGTATTGATGTGAACAATGCAGCATTTTCGTGTCTGTAAATTAAAAGAATAATAACTGCAATAATGCCTGTATGTATATGGTATATATCTGTTAGACCTGGAATTAAAAAAATATCAATCCAAATCGAGAATAAACTTATTAATAATATAGTAATGCTCATAATATTTATGGGATTATAATCCCTACTGTAGAAACATTAGATACAGAAATAGCTGGTTCAATTTGAGCTGTTTTAAATAATTCTGCTTCAATATATTTAATAGATGCGACTGTTCCAATTAAAAGTCCTTGCGGTGTGTTTTCTTCTAAAATAGAAGCAATAACTGAGTCACCTACTTTAATATCCGCATCTTGAGGAATTAGCTCCATAACAAGGCTTAATCCTAGTTTCCCTTTTATAATTGAATGTATTGATTCGTTTTCTAAAATAGTTACCGCAATTACACTGTTTGGACTTGTAAGAATTCTTGCAATTGAGTTATTTGAGGAAGTTTTTATTATTTTGCCAATTAGTATGCCTGTATTTGTTATAACAGGAAAATTTTCATTTACTCCATCTGACAACCCCTTATTAATATAAATTACTTGCTCTCCAGATAATTTACTGTATGATATTACTTTTGCTTGAATTGTATTTATATTTAATGTTTGATTTGTTTGCGCAAGAATCTCGGCGTCTTGTATTTTTTTATCTTCAAAAGTATTTTTTGCATTTTTGGCTACTAAATTGGCTATTATTTGCTCTTGCTCTTGCACTTTTTTTTGCAGGGCTTGGCCTTGAGTGAATCCAACCCAAAGATTATTAATTCTATTTCCTGCATTATAAAAAATAGAACCTATACTGAATAAGGGTTTTTGTGTGGTATTAAATATTTTTTTAATTGGAGTTGCGTTATAAAGAATTATAATTACAATTATCACAATTAAAATATTATATGGTTTTTGTTTTAGCTTTGATAGATCCATAAAAATTTATGTTCAGCAAAAGGAATTATTTTTTCTCATTGCCAGGAACTCTGTACTCAGAGTGACGCGGCAATCTTATCGTCGCAATGAGGATTGATTATTGTCATGTGTAGCTATACAAAAGTAATATGTTTATCCATGTCCCTTTCGACGTTAAGATTGCCGCGGTCGCGGGTACTCTCCCTCGCAATGACAAGCATTAAGATAACGCAAAATTACCCAAGGATTCTACTTCCTTTAAAAGATTATCATCTTCTAATAAAATTCCAGTGCCACGGACAACTGTAGTTAATGGATCGTCAACACAATGAACAGGCATTTGAAGTTCTTTTGATGTGAGTTTATCAAAACCGCGCAAAAGAGCCCCTCCACCACTAAGTAATATTCCGCTTTCATGTAAATCTGTTAAAAGCTCTGCTGGCGCATTTTCAACTGTTGTGCGGATATATTCAACAATTGTTCTTACAGAGCGCTTCATTGCTTCTCTTATTTGATTGTCATTTATAGTAAATTCTTTTGGCAATCCTGTTAAGACATTTCTGCCTTTTACTTTTAGCTCAAGGGGTTCATCTAAATTCATGGCTGAACCTATTTTTATTTTAATCTCTTCTGCTGCTTTTTTCCCAATAGTGACATTAAAATTTTCACGTATATAGGATTGTATGTTTGCGTCAAATTCATCTCCTGCAATTCGCAAAGATTGCCACGAAACTATTCCCGAAAGAGATATTATGGCAATGGATGTTTTTCCTCCTCCAATTTCAACAATCATCCTGCCATAAGAATCTTGCAAATTTAAGCGCGCGCCTATTGCTGCAGCTATTGGCTCCTCAATTAAATGAACTTGCCGCGCTCCTGCAGATGTAATTGCATCTTGCACTGCTTTTCTTTCTACTTCTGTAATATCAAGAGGTATACTAACAACAACTCGTGGTCGGGGGGTTAAACTAAAGCTTGTTTTGTGGATTTTTGAAATCCAATGCTTAATAAGTTTTTCGCTTATTTCAAAATCCGAAATAACTCCATTAACTATTGGCGTGATTACTAAAATGTGCGGGGGTGTTTTTCCCATCATTTTTTTTGCGTCTATTCCAACTGCAAGCAACTGGTCTGTCCTGGTATTTATTGCGACATAAGTAGGCTCATTTATAACTATCCCCTTTTCTCTAACATAAAACAAAGAATTAGACGTGCCAAGGTCTATGCCTATATCTTTTGATATTTTTCCTAGTAAATTCTTAAACATAAATAAATCTTTAAGTAGATAAGTATACTAAAAAATCTGCAACATTACAAATCAATATGCAGATTTTGTAGGTTTGAGGATTTTTTAAATTCTTTTGCACAACGTTTGCGGATATGCGAAGTGGCGCCATCAGTCATAGTATTACGCTCTCTATCAATATATTATCCCAGTAGTTAATATTCCTAGTCCCTGCCCAATTACCAACACTAAGTCTTTTTGTAATATACTATGTACTGTCCAGAGTGAATAAGCAATAATGGATAAAATCATAAATGCCGTAGAAAGACGTTCTGTGGATTTACGATTATGATTTTTTCTAATTTGATCTGACAGTCCTATTATTTTAACCAGTATACCAATAGTAGACACATCTACCACTCCTAAACCAAATCATACATTATATATGCAACAAGACAAGGATGTGGTGTTTTTGTTTACGTCTTTGTATATATTTAAATATATATTAAAATATATACAGCAGAAAAATAATTTTTACATTTAAAAATATCTCCTAGATTTCTAGGGGGTATTTTTGTGTACTTCACCTAACGTATGCGCATTATGAGAAGTTTTTGCGCAGCGTACTCGCAAGCAAAAATTTGGGAGAGTAAAAAAGTGACACATTAATCTTATCAAAATTTTCACTTTTTTACGAACCTCATATGCGCTGTTAGGTGATGTATTTTTTTAATTATTTTTTTTTCTTCTCTTTGCTTTTTGTCTTTAATTTAAAATTTAATTTTTGTAAAGGCGGAACACAAGAGGGGTAGGGGTGAATTGTGTTCCGCCTTTACACCTTATTGTATTTTTCTTTTTCTAATCGCTGATAGCCAAATCAAAATATGGAATAGTCTATCTGATGCATCGCGACTGAAAAATTTCTTTTTTTCAAGTCCGTGCGCAAAATCATTTCGTAAATTCATTCCTAACTTTTCTATAAGCACCATCCTGAAATAAAATAATAGATCTTTTCCTGATTTTGAAAAACTATTTTTTATAATTTCTGTATTATTTTCATTCCATAAGAGTTTGGAAAGTGTTAATTTTTTATATCCATTAAGTTCATTAACATCTATCCACACACCATTGGCAATTTTAATCAATTCTCTAATTCCACTTTCAATTAATGGATTAAAAAGATGCGAGGAAACAAGATAATCATTGCACCAATACGCAGAAATTGCTCTTTTTAAATAATCCTTATTCTCATTTTCAAAAATTACTGACTCTTCAAAGTACGTAACAATGTTTTCTTTAGCAAATCGTTTTTTTAACTCGTCCATTGTGAGCGAAAGAAAAAATGAGCCAAACTGTAAATATTGAAATGTATGGTTTTTAAAATGATTATCTGGTTCGTCAGTAATAGATGAAAGTTTAGCAATCGGTATTTTATCTTCAGAAAGGATTTGCTGAACGGCTATTAAATTAGTTATTGATTTGGAATATTTTTCATCAAATTGTTTTTGTAGATCATTTTTTTTGGGTAAATGGTTTACTGCGATTTTCGCCATTATCATTTTCAATTCGTCTTTTTCATCATTACCAAAAATTGATTTTATAAAACGGTCAATGTCTTCTTGTTTAATTTTGGTTTCTACGGATATTTCTTTTAGAGATTTGTCCCAATCCAAATCAAGTTGCCCTATCTCCTGTGAAATCCTTTTCTCTGCTTTCTCTGCCTCAGTGAAACGATTTGCGTACTTACTATATATATCGTGTATTTGTTCGTAGGCATGCATTTTTAATAATGCTTCAGAGTTCGTGCGCTCGTTTATTTTTAGCGATTTTTCCAAAACACTTAGAACTCGCATGAGATTATTTACATCTTTCTCAGCCGAGTAATATTCCGCAAGTAGAGAAACAGCGTTTTCTATAAGCCACGCATCTTTTTTTACTCGTTCCAATCTTTCTTCAAGAGTTTTGATCAATTGATTTTTTTCGTTTTCTTCAAGTGTAATTTTTTTTGAAAAATCCAGAAGAAGCCATTTAAAAGCAAAGCCCCATAATCCAGGCTTATCATCTTTCGCCTCATTATTTTCTAGGTTGATTATTGCTTCTTTTACTTTTCTGATTCGTTCTTTGTCGTATTTATAAATCGCAAGATCTATTGCCCTTTTGATTTTTGTTTTGCAATCAAGAGGATCCGCAAGAGATTGTTCGCAAATTATTATATTTGAATCAATAACAATTTGGAATAATTCAATGTTGGCATTTTTATTTGTAATTTTTGGTGAAAAATCAACCACTAAATCAGAATAGCGTGATTTCAGTATAGGATTATTGCTTTCCTTAGCTCTTTTTGACCAATATTCCAACATTTCTCGGTCTATTCGCTTGATACTTGGGTATTCAACCATTTGTCCTTGATTATTCTGATACACGGACTTAGGGCCATGATAAATCTCCCAACCTGTTTTGTCGTTTGGGTAGTCTGCCATAAAATCAAAAGCCATTTGTTCTGCCATATCTTCTTTAGTTGGCTCATAGTCTTTGTCTTGTTTCAGAATATTTTTTAATTTTTGAGCAATGTCGTGTTCACCATGAAAAACAAGAGGCTTTTGTTCTTTTTCTAGGGTATCGAGATATTTTTTTATTTGCTCATTGAGCATGGCTTTCAATACTTAAAAATTATTTTTTATTTTTAGATTCTTTCTCGAATTGGTTGTATTTTTCTTCTGTGGTTACAAGCGTTACAAAAAATACCGTATTAAAAAATGTGGAAGCCCACATTGATTCAAATGAATCCGGTATAAAATTGTATCCATGAAAAAAAACTTCCTTATTATCTAAGTTCCATTTATTTATATGTTCGAGCATGTTTGTATGATTTTTGTTATTTTTGTCTCCAAAAATATGTTTCATGCGGTGGTCTTCAGGAAAGCACGTCTTAAACTCGTGAAAAAATAACCCCTTTATATACTTGTCTAGAATGTTATGGTATCTTTTCCAGTCGTCTTCAGAAATACTGATTTTAGTTTTTCGACCCAGATATATTCCACTTTTTGAGTAGAGGTTTACCAGCTCCATAGAATCCATCGCTTTTTTGTGAATGGCTGGGCGTCTTTGCATTGAACGTTTTATTTTTGAGAAAAGTAGATTTCCTGCTTCCTTTGAAGATTCTATAGAAAGCGCATTAACAAAGTTTCTAAAATATTCTTCGTCTTTTGAATATCCATTATTACAATCTCTACAGACTGGAACGATTATTGGATTTTTCTTTAAGTATCCTTTTGGAAATAAATTTCTAGAAATCACATGCTCTCTAGTTAGAATTTTATCGAGCATACAGTGTGTACATTTCCCTAATTTTTTATTCTTAGACATAGAATTGTTTTATAATTGATCCGTTGAGTTTTATTTACTTATAGACTAATCAATTTTAAGATTTTTCATATATTTCTGGAAATTAAAAAAGTTCTTGAATTCAGAATTAACTTTTGTCTTCGTGCTATCATTACTACAGAAAAAAGAAAAATTAAAATGATATTTACCTTTGTTGGAGGTGTTTGACTCCCATTTTTTTATACATTCAGCAAACTGGTCTACTGTATCTGTGGTGTTTGCAATCTGCCAAAACCACTCAAAATCATCCAGGTTTAAAATTATTGGTTTGTACTTTTGTAAATTTTTAAGTCCTTTTTTGTTTATATTGTTTGAAATAAAATTATCGAAACGATCCAATAGGTCAACATCTCCCAAGTAGTTCTCTGTTACTAAAACTGGAATCACTGTTTTGTTTTCGTCGTCATTTTTTTCTATATACTGATTAAGATTTAAAAATTTTCCTTTCTCCTTTTTCCCTCTTGCTTTTGGATCTTTTTCGCCAGAGTTAAATAATAATCGGTGCAAGTCGTCTTTTAATTCAGATATTTTTTCATTATAAATAGATGTAAAAAGGTAGTATTCAGTAGTAAACTCTAGTATTATTTTGTAGTTGGCTGTTTCTAGAATGGCGTCAGGATTTCCGTCTGTTGTGGGTTTTTCAACATTCTTTGAGCCAAAAATTTTCTTTAACAATTCGATAAAATAAAATTCTAAAAGATCACCATACTGCCCTTTAAATAATTGTAGCCCA
>Ga0222697_1000373_pt1 | contig 19754 bp, 25 predicted proteins | sample AntAcemetage1402_FD_179835 | JGI IMG/M metagenome (GOLD analysis project Ga0222697, IMG submission 179835) | Saline water microbial communities from Ace Lake, Antarctica - #1402 | ecosystem: Environmental > Aquatic > Non-marine Saline and Alkaline > Saline | place: Antarctica: Ace Lake... | reverse complement strand
GATCACGTTATTGGGATCGTTGCGAAAGAAGGTGATCACCCGCTCACAGGCACAGAAATCGCTCGTGGCACTACTGGAGAGCTATCTAAAACACTTTACAGCATCACAGATACATTAATGCGAATGTTCTATAATCCCAAACCTGAGTAGCAACGATGCTACTCTAAACTTGATTAAAGGAGTTTGAAATGGCAGATTATTACGTTGTTACAATGACAAAAACATGTGCGGAGTCGTGCTTTTACTGTCAAGGAGTTGCAACGCAGGAAGAGGCTGAAACACTCTACGGTAAACTAATGATGGGCGAGCTGGGTGGCTTTTACGGAGGTTTTATTGCTGGCCCAGGCCTAATTCGTTACCGAGAGATATTTGATACACGTATTGAAATTGAAGGACCTTACGAATTGAACGTAGTATCCGTCAACGGCAGATATGCTTGTTTCGAAAGTGTTGGGAGTGGTGTAGAAGCCGCTACAAAGAAGGAGGCCGTCGATAAATGGCTAGAACGTGCTAACGGATAATCGCATAGCAACGATGCTACTGAGCCCCTGTGCTTTCACAGACAGGGGCTTTTTTTATTGACATAGCATCAATGCTGCGCTATAATACCTTTATGCGCGAGGATTTTGATAGACTTAAAGAACAGGCCCTACGGTACGCAACACCTGCCCAACGGCGACATATCGAGCAAACAAGACATGACTGGTGTTTGGTCCACGGCCAAAACTCTATGCTTTTGGTGTACGTACCCGACACCCACCCGGAATTTGTTTCTGTTGTCGAAATTGCAGAAGAACTCGGTCTCTGTGGACGAGGTATCGAATATATATTAAAACCCCTCGAAGATGCCGATAATGATTGGCCCGGGAAACTTCCTCGCGCTCTGTGGGATATTATTTATGAACGCAGAGAGGATGCGAAATGTCTAAACGAGCAACGAAAAAAACTACGGCTGTTATCACAAATTGTTTAACTGGAAAAGTTAAAGTAGTCAAGGCCGCTTCCACTAAATCCCTCGTCAATAAAATCCTGGCAAATACTCGATGACGGATCTCATATTTGATCCAGGTGTTACCACAGGAATTGCTGTGATGAAGAACGGCGCCGTCCTCTGGACCGATACAACCGATCGACTCCTCGGAATCGGCAATGCTTTGGACTATGCTAACCTGATGTTTGGCATAAATCGCATTATTTATGAAGAATACATTATCTTTGCGTCCAAAGCCAAAGCACACATCAATAGTCGCGTATATCCGATTCAAGTTGTGGGTGTGATTCGATATCTTTCGTACATACACCACATTCCCCTTGTGCCGCTTCAACCTCGTGTAAAAGCCTCTGTGCCGCTTGAACTTTTCGAGCAAACCCTCCCCAAAGATAGAAAAATCTCCGAGCACGAAAAAGACACACTTCGCCTGGGGCTGTACCAACATCTTTTAGACCAACAAATCACGCGGAATTCCCTTAAAAACGCTTGACATACGGCCTCTTTTATGGTACAATAACTGTATTGATATCAACTTCAGCGGAAGGACCTCTGCGTGATACTCCACAGTGATGATCGTAAACTCTACGTATCTTTGCCAATCCAACACCGTCATGCTGCAAAAGCTATTCCGGGGTATCGGTGGGATGCTGATCGAGTTGCGTGGACTTGGCCTAAATCGCTTGTATCCTATATCAATCTTCGGGAAGGATTTCCTGAGCTTGAAGTTGATCGTGACACGAGTCAATGGTTGCGTACTGCTACGACGACTTCGGATTGGTCCAGTCTACCTCAGCCGTCCGTCGATCGCTGGGATGATCTGCGAGATTATCAGCAAGACGGCGTAAATGCTTTACTGTCTAAAAAACATGTTCTACTGGCCGATATCATGGGCACGGGTAAGACCGTACAGGCCTGTGCAGCCATCAGCGCCCTCCCTTGTCAGCGAGTATTGGTCCTTTGCCCTAAAAGCACAGTCTATCCGTGGTACGAACATGCACAGGAGTGGGCCCCGGAATACTCTGCGTACATTCTTGATGGTTCTACAAAAAAACGCAAGAATTTCCTCGATCATCTGTGCGAAGAGCCCCCTAAACCATTCATCGCGATTACAAACTGGGAAGCGGCGCTTTATGTTGACTTTTCCAAATATCCTTGGGATATTGTAATCGGTGACGAGGCTCATCGTGTGCGTAATCGCCAAACCAAAACCTACAAAGCAGTTTCTAAAATGCACCCCGAGCGTCTATGGCTACTCACAGGAACCCCCCAACATAACGGTCCTCAAGACATCTGGGCATTGTCGCATTGGCTGTACCCAACGGATTTTTCAAGCTACTGGCAGTTCTACGAGGCGTTTGTCGAATATACCGAGGGTTACTGGGGCCGTGAAATCATTGGCGCCAAAAATTTAGACAAATTGTCCAAAGTCATTGCACCGTTCACGTTACGCCGAACAGAATTACGCGGCTTGCCGGACAAATTGCCACCTATCCCTGTGCATCTTCAGCTCGGCCAGAGAGAGCGAGTTTTGTATCAAAAAATCGAACATGATATCCTGATCGAGCTAACGACAAGTGAAAAACTGTTTATTCCGGGAGCTTTGGCTAGATTGACTCGGCTGAAGCAAGCTGCGTTAGATCCCGCATTATTCGGTGCTGATAAGTCGTTTCGATCCCCTAAAATGGATGCTGCGATTGATTTAATCCAGGATAATCCAGAGGAATCATTTTTAGTATTCAGTCAGTATGCTGAGGCTGCTAAGACGATATATGCTCGATTGCAAGAATTAAATGTTTCTGCGGGATTGCTTATTGGTGCAACCTCGGGTAAGGAACGACAAGTTCAAGTCCAGGCTTTGCAGGATGGTAACATCCGTGTTCTATGCTTAACGCTTGGTGCTGGCGGCGAGGGCCTGACCCTCACAGGAGCGAACAACGCAATTATGCTTGATGCAGCCTGGAATCCTGCTGTGATGGATCAAGCAGAAGCTCGTATTCATCGTATCGGCCAAACGCGAATTTGCAGGATCTATAATCTTATCGTAAAAGATACTATTGATGAAACTATCCAGGCTATTTTGGCAAAAAAACGTGGGAGCGCGGATGCTGTGCTAAGTCCGCTGACGGTTATTAAACAACACTTCGGGCTAGGGGAGTCTTATGAAGAAGATTAAGTTAGCGAATAATCGCGGCACTGCTCTAGTAGATGACGATGATTTCGATCGAGTAAGTCAGTTTAAATGGTGTATCTTAGAAGGATTGCACACGAACTATGCACAGACAAGTATTTACCCTAACGGTAGACACACAACGGTATCAATGCATCGTCTTATTATGAATAAGCCCAAAAAAATGCATGTAGATCATAAAGACGGTAACGGTTTGAATAACCAGCAACAAAATCTGCGGTTGTGTACAAGGTCTCAAAATCTAGGTAATTCCCTCAAGCGAAAAGGTTGTAGTAGTAAGTTTAAAGGAGTAACTTGGAACAAACGCGATAAAAAATGGAAGGCCCACGGATGTTTGAACAGTTGTTTCAACTACCTAGGTTATTTTGATGATGAGCAAGAAGCAGCACAAGCATACAATGTTTGGGCTGTAAAAGCATTTGGCGAATTTGCACAATTAAACAAACTGGAGGATTCAAATGCCTAAACAACGTTGTGGAGATAGTGATGGGTTTAAGCGCTGTAAAAATCCTGGGCAGCATCAGTGCTGCGCGTGTGGTTTGTCTCTCTGTGACAAACATGCGTACTTTTACCCAGATCCGCTTGAAAAAGGTAAAACTGCAGTCTATTGCGGACGCTGCAAGCCTCGGGGAGCCTGGACAAAATGAACAAACGTGTAAGTGATGAGGTGCTGAAGGAACACCTGGACGCCTGCGAGGGGTGTCTAGAGTTAGATGGCTGCGGGTGTAGCGACATGGTACGCGAATACAATGAGTCCAGCCCTAAGGAACAGGCCAAATGGACGGACCCGCCAACATACTGCACAGAGTGCCAGTGGTGGATAGACGAGAAAGCACTGTTCGTTGAGCTGCAAGAGCGGCGGGCTGGGGATGCGGAGCGTGACGCCGAGATCGAGCGGAAAAGTCTTGTAAACAAAAACTTGCGTATGTCAATTGAAATTATGCAAGACAATGCCATGGCCGAGATCGCCGCGCTCAAGGCGGAGATTGCCAAGCACGAGGCGGCGGCACAATTATGCAGCACAGCGCGACTATCCGTATTTGTAGAGAAATGAGGCAGTATGAAAGTATCTATCAGTAGTTACAAGCAATGGCAAAAATGTCGTAGGGCGTGGTTTTTCCAGTATCGCCTTGGTCTAGAACCAAAGACCCCGAGTACGGCACTGTTCCTGGGGTCAGGGGTTCACGAAGCTCTGGGAATGTACTACCGGAAGAACTGCACCGGATTGCTGGATGAGTACTTCCGAGATTGGGCAGCCGAGGCAATCCATAACATGCGCACTGAATTGGCGTTCTTCTGGCAGATTTATGAAAGTGATATGTTAGAACAAGTTGAACTTGGTGCTGCTATGTTACGACATTATCAGCAGTATTATGCGCCGCAAACAGGCCGCGACGACTTTGAGATAATCGACTCGGAAATCAACTTTGAGCTCCCTATCTGTGACGATGTGAGTTTTCGAGGGCGCGTGGATGGGCTAATTCGTTCAGACAATGGCTTGTTGTGGGTCTTTGAACACAAAACCGCCAAGAACCTGAACCGTATTGATTGGACCAGCTACGATCCACAGTGCACGGGGTATATCTGGGCAGCACAGGAACTAAGCAGCAGTCCTGTGCAGGGTATGTTGTACAATTTTATGCTTAAAGATGTACCAAAGGCACCTAAAATGCTTAAAAGTGGTAAATACTCAACTGATAAGCGACTAAAGACAACCTATGAAGTTTTTCGGCAAACTCTTTTGGAGCATGGTCGGGACCCTTCGGCCTATTCTGAAAGATTGACAGAGTTGCGCCTACAGGGTAATCCTTTCTTTGCACGTATCTGGGAGACCCGCACACACAACCAGCTTAATCGTTGGCGCAGGTACATGCAAGATACTGTTGCAGATATGCTGCACGGTAAGATCTGTCCGACATTCGGGTATGACTGTTCCTGGTGCTCTTTTAGCACCCCGTGTCATGCGCTTGAGCTTGATGCGGATATTGATTTGGCCTTAGACGGTTATCAAAAACGTCATAGAGATGATGAGGAGGCAACCGCGTATTTACCCGCATCAGAGATTGATTGGTCTCAAGTCTAAGTTTAAGTAGTGAAAGGAGTCGTATGTGAACAATATCCTTCCCGTTCACAGCATTGCTGAAAGCGGCAAGTTTCTAAAGTTGTTGGTTTATGGCGAATCTGGCGTAGGTAAAACCCACCTTGTAGGTACTGCAGCAGAAGTTCCCGAATTAGGGAATGTATTGATCGCGGATATCGAAGGGGGTTTGGCTACACTGGCAAACGCCGCTTACAAAGAAGAAATAGATGTTGTGAGCATTCAAAATTGGGATGACATGATTAATACATGTCGATATCTCGTAACAAATCCTGATGTGTACGGTACGCTTGTGATTGATTCTCTTTCCGAATTATGGAACCTTTGTATGCAACAAGTAGCCGGGGATCACTTCGATCTCCCAAAGTTGCAGGACTGGGGTAAAGTCAAAAACACTTTTATCAGGTTCATTCGCAAACTGGTCCAACTCCCGATGAATATTGTGTGTACGTGTTTGGAAAAGACGGAGCAAGACCCTGTTCGGGGGTTTACCAAGGCAACCCTGGAGATGCAAGGTGCAAGTCAACGACTTACACCAGTGCATTTCGATACGGTCGTAAGGCTACGAGTAGCGTGGCCCGATGGACGCGACAAAGATCCCCAGCGAGTTCTTGTCACTGCTCCGAACGGGATGGATTTGATCAAAGATCGCTGGGGACTCCCCCGGTTGATCGTAGAACCAACAATGGCTAAGATTTATTGGAAAATTGGTACAGAAAAAGTAGAAACCTTGGAGGAATCAAATGAGTGAGGAAACAACCCTAGATTTCAGTGATGTGACCCTAGATTTCAGTGATGTCCGTGACGCCGACGAGGCACTGCCTGCGGGGATTTACGGCCCCTGTGCCATTGTCGATGTAAAGTCTAGTCAAAGTTCTAACGGTAATCCGATGTTGACTCTGCGATATCGCGTTCAGCCCGAGGCTCCCACAGGAGCGGGCGAAAACTTTTGGGGCCGTTTGGTCATTACACCAAAAACAATGTCGATGGTTAAGCGAGATCTTAATCGTCTGGGCGTGGATGTTACCAAGCCTTTCCAGATGTCCGATCTCCCAGGAATGCTGCAAGGTCGCCAGTGTATGCTGCGCGTAATCATTTCTGAGTGGGAAGGCAACCGTCGCAACGAAGTTAAAGAAATCATTCCTGTGGACCAAGGCCTTCGTGCTGCTGATGACGTGTTTTAATGACATACTATGAGTTTGGAGATTCTCGTACTTACACAGCAGAAGCTGTTTCTGATGATCAACTCTACCGCGCTATGCGCGATATGGACTGCACAGTAGGAGGGGTCTATTCGCGTATGGCTGTTGAGTTGGCAGCTCGTAGACATGCGGATACTCAACCAATTCCCGCATCTACCAACGAACGTATTCAACAACTACTCAATAATTACCACGAGTCCACTGTTCGGTTTGAACTAAGCGACGACGGCAGGGTTTACCGCGCTGTATTAGCTTGTATCATTGATACCAAAAATGTGAGGGGCAGCGGTAGTAGTACAGAATCCGTGGACGGAGCCCTAGACCAGCTAGATCGAATGTTACTTGAGATGGTCGAGGACGGTATACTTTAACATGAGGGCTTTGTTTGTGACGACGATTGCAATCGCGCACCTGTACGGTATTTCGCCCAGGCTACTTCATAGGATATTCTTTCTGGAAAGCGGTTACGGCAAAGTTCAGGTTAGTACTACTGGTTGTTGTTGGGGGCCGGGGCATGTTTACGCAGAACAGTGGGGCGTGTCCAAAGAGCTATTACTAGACTTGGCGCCTTCCGTAGATTGCTCGGCACAAATTCTATCGCTATTGTTGAATCGTTACAATGGCGATACCCGAAAGGCTGTGGCTGCATATACCGGCGGTTACAACTATATTGATCGTCTGATCAAACAAAGCCCGTTAGACTGGTTTAGGTTACTAGACCCTTCGATACAAAACTACGTCACCTATGTCTTGCAGCGTCCCCAAGCGGGGATGCTGCGAGGCATCGCCCTTTTTTAACCCAAGGAGTATTGCCATGTCTAAACCTCGAAAAGAATACGTTCCTCTGATGCGTCTATTGCGCGAAATAGACAAATATGGCAACAAACTGCATTTTACTACCCCAAAAAGGAGCTATATTGCCGGGAAAGGTGTGGGACATTATTTTCTCGTTGCATATGTTGAATATAGTAATCTCCCTGAAATTTCTGGGGAGTTTGAAGACCTGCGAGAGCTTGCTTTGAGGATGCGTGAAATCGGTAATTTGAGTGCCTGGAGTCGTAATCAATGATAACATCTACGACATACACTGAGCTAGTTGATTTTTTCAATCTCGTCGTACCCCAAGCACTTATCGAAATACGTGTCGTACACCCCTCCGCAGCAGGTACAAATAATGCACTCGTTGCCCGAGATTGGTTTAGCACCTCTGAAAATGCCGCTGCTTTTGCACAGGGGACTCACTTTGAATCTGAACACGTATACTTTGGTGCATGTCCGCGCAAAACACGTAGTGGCACCAAAGATGCTGTGCGTAATGCCTGGGTCGTGTGGGCTGACGTAGACCTACCGCAACTTCCCGATAAAACATGGGCCCTGCCGCCTTCCTGTGTTGTTTTCACAGGGCACGGATATCACGTTTATTGGCGTTTGAAACGAGCTTACACAGAAGTAGATTTTGTAGAGCAAGCAAATAAAGGTATCGCACTGCTTTGTGATGGCGATAAAGTTGCAGATATCAGCAGACTTTTGCGGGTACCCGGGACATTTAATGTTAAAGACGACACTCCTATAGCATGTGAGATCACGTACTTTGATCCCACAGTCCAGTACGACCTTTCGGATCTTTGTGCAGTGATGGCTGTGAATCCTGTAATCTGGTCTTTAATTCGTACTGCTGACTTGGGCAAATATGCTACCCGCTCTGAACGAGATTGGCGTATTATCACAGCCCTGGTCAAGGCAGGTTTTTCGGATGACGCAATCAAACTCATTTTCGATCGTAATCCTATCGCAGATAAATCTACCGAAGATAACGGACATTATCTGGAACACTCTTTGACCAAAGCTCGTAAGGAAATTACGGCCCCCGGAGCTTCGGGCGAGGCCGACTACGGTATTTTTGAACGCAAAGGCGAAGGTTACTATAGACAAACCGCCGCTGGTGGCGAAGCTCGTTTAACGACTTTTACACTACATCCTACTGCTGTATTGGTCAGCGACACAGGCGAGGAAATCCTTCAGGTAGATCTTTCCTTCAATAATACCACTCAAAAAAACGTACTGATTCCTAGAGCAGCTTTTTTGAGTGTGTCATCTTTAACAAAACATCTCGGATCTTTGGAAGCAACTGTTTTGGGGACTGATCGGGATGTGCGATATCTTTTGGCCTATCTTGGTATCAAGTTACAACACATGCAACGTCAATCCTATGTCACTGCTGTGGGGCGGCACGATGATTATTGGGTTGGCACAGATATCGTATTTGACAAAGATGATCAGTGGGATGCACACGCAGGGCCTTTGATTTTCGCACCTGCCAGTAGTGTCTTTAACGAAACCTTATACATATTTGAGGATACATCTGTTTACAACGCCAAATTACGGAAGTTACTGGTAAATCTGTTACATCTTAACAAGCCCGAGGTGCTTTATCCTGTTTTGGGGTGGTACATGGCTACTCCGTACAAACCTGTGTTGCAAAAGCTACACGTCAGCTTCCCTATTCTGAATATTTATGGAACGCGGGGTGCCGGTAAAACGACGATCGTCCGGGAAGTGTTTCTGCCGTTGATGGGTATCCAAAATGCCCAAATCCATGATTGTAACACAACTCAGTTTGTGTTGTTGACACTCATGGGCTCTTCCAATGCAGTACCTGTAGCGCTTGCGGAATTTCGAGAATCCAGTTTGTCTACAGCACGTTACAACGGCATTTTAAGAACGGTACTTTTGTCTTATGACACAGGACGAGATAGTCGTGGACGGGCTGACCAGAGTATTGCAGAATATCCTTTGACTGCTCCAATGAGTATCGATGGCGAAGATCCGCTAGGCGACCAAGCTGCCAAAGAACGTGTTGTTGCGGTTTACATGACACCCACCAACATTGCGCCGGGAAGTACGTCAGCACAGGCCCTAACCGCACTAATGCAGCAGGACCTTAACTTTTTTGCAGCAGAATATTTGCGGTGGACGCTTACACAAGATGTAACAGCATTATTGGTCAAAGCAACAGATTGCGTAGCACTTGCCTTCCCCATGCACCTACCTCATAGAGTCCGTCGAAATGCTATTGTAGCTTTTTTAGGCTTACTTTCTCTAGAAAGCTTTTTAAAGGAGAGGGGGATGTCGGACCTGTGGGTTGCACCAAATGCGAGTATCTTCAAGAGTAGTCTTGAAAATGTAGTGAATCTACAAGGTCACAGCCAAATGTCCGCAGATTCGTTTGTTGAAGATGTCATCAACCACTTTGCTTTAACAGGGGGTGCGGATTTTCCTGCAAAGTTACACTGTGATACCCAGCGCCTTAATTTCCATCTCAAGACTGCATTCCAGTGGTGGGAAACTCGTTTCAGAGGAAGTTCAGGCCCACCCCTCTCCTACCAAGCAATTAGGCATCAAATGCAAGAACGCTTTTTTGATGAGTCCGCAGAATCTACTGCGCGTGGCGACTATGTAGCAAAAACAAATACCATTATTCGGTATAGCGGACACGTTTATAACATGTATCAATTGGACTTGCTTCAATGCCGAAGTTTTGGACTAGAGATACCAGAAGAACTACGAAAAGGAGATTGGGATGAGATCTTATAGCGAAGAACTCGAAGAAAATAAACAACAAGTGCTCCTCGAGATGCATCGTGTAAAGGTAGAGCTCGCAGGACTTGGGCAGGAATTCCAGGAGATCACAGCAGAGTTAGACCGTCTCGGATACAGTATGTTCGACGCTGATGACTTGCCCGACCATACTACCGTTGAACAAATACTTCTTCGAGCAGTCACAGTTCCCCAAGAATACGACCTCTTGAGTTACGCTAGATTTACGTCAGATACAGGACTTGAACTCGTTCCGGAAGGGGGGGTTTTTCGCACCTTAGACGGTACGGGGGTTGTGATCTGCCGTAGATGGAGCGAAATCATCGGAAAAGATGTGTGGGACCCTGCTTGGCGTGAAGGTACCAATGAATTCCGCTGGTACACACTTGGTGGCGGCATAAGATATTACAAACTATCTGAGGTTACAGTAGAGCTTTCTCCAGAAAAGAGGTAGGAAATGCCTAAAGCACCTTACGCACTCTGTTCAGAATGTCCTTTACAAAAGGAACCGTTCGTTCCCTGTGAAACACATCCAGGAGCAACCTTTGCTGTTGTAGGCGAGGCTCCAGGGTATCAGGAGATTGCGGCCCAGAAACTCTTTGCTGGGGATGCGGGTAAAATATTGGATGCCTTGTGCAAACATGCAGGGGTATCTCGAGATACTCTTCATCTCACCAATGCAATTTTATGCAAAACCCCCTATAATCGGGCGCCTACCAAGCAAGAATTAACATGTTGTCGAGGTCGGTTACTTTACGAGCTAGGAGGGCTCTCTGTGAAACGTGTCTTAGCGCTGGGACTCAGTGCTACGCATTCTCTTTCGGGTAACTTTAATGTCTCCTTAAAATCGTTACGCGGAGCCTACTCATTGATTAAAGAAATTCCAGGGCTGTATTTTTTGCCCACATACCGTCCTGTGGCAGCATTACGTAATGTACGATGGTTTCCTATCTTGAAACGAGATATGGAACGATTTTTTCGCAGGGCTCCTGTATTAACGGTGCCTGAAATCTCTTATACGTTTCTCAAAGGCATTGCTATGCTGGAAGAAATGGATAAACAAGAAACTCCTGCATGGGTATTTGATGTTGAAACTGACTCTCTCGAGTGGTACAAAGGACGGATGCTTTGTATCGGATTAGGTCCAGTTGACTCGGATGAAATTTTTATCGTCCCAGAGAATTTATTGTACCAGCCACGCAGCCGAGCATTTCTTAAAACGTTTTTTAGCAAGCATCAATTCATCGGCCATAACGCTAAATTCGACGCGCATTTTATTGAAGCATGGCTAGATGTGCGAGCCGATGTTTGTGACGATACGATGCTAATGAGTTACGTATTAGACGAGCAAGGCGTACATGGTTTGAAGGAATTGACCCTGGATTATTTCGGGGTTGAATATGAATCAGCTTTGAAGGCCCACCTCCCCCGTTTTCAGTCAGCCAAGTATGGGCCAGTACCTACCTATCGAGATGTCCCTTCCGAGATACTTCAAGAATATCTTGCTCGAGATATTGACTTTACTCGCAAGCTATACCACCTTCAACGAACGCAACTCCAAAAAGCACATCTATGGGAGCGCCCCTATAAAACCCCCGTGATGTGTATTGCTAAAGTTATCACAGAGATTGAAAATAATGGGCTTTGTATGGACCACGAACGTCTCGAAACACTAGATACTGAGCTCGACGCAGCAGTGGTAGCTTTCACAGCAGATCTACGACGAATAGCCAATAAGCCAGACTTGAACCCTAACTCACATCCCCAGATCCGCGAAGTCTTTAAGGAACGAGGTATTCACCCAGGCCAAAGAACCAAAGGCAATAAACTATCGACCGCTGCCGATGTACTGAAGAAATACCAGGAAAATACTCCCGAGATATTTATCTCTACTTTGCTGCAGTATAGACGAGTTAAAAAGATAAAATCTAGTTACACTGCACCGTTGCTTGAGGCAGTGCAATCCGATCGAGTTTATCCGACATACTTATTACATCGTACTGTCACAGGACGTCTCTCTGCAGTAGACCCTGCTGTAATGACACTGGCTAGGCCCGAAGACTACTGGACAGAATCATTGCGTAAATGTATCAAAGCTCCCCCAGGAAAATCGTTTATCTATTGTGATTATAGCCAAGCTGAATATCGCGTAATCGCACAGATCAGCGGTGACACAAATATGATTCAAGCCTATCGAGATGGATCTGACCTGCACAGCCGTGCAGCAGCCGCATTCTTTGGAGAAGATTATACAAAAGCAGATCGTTCTCTGACTAAACGTTTCAACTTTGGTTTTTGGTACGGGGGTGGGCTCAATACAATTGCAACCCAAATTGGCCTTCCGAAAAATGCTGCCCAGGAACTCATGGCTCGTTACACCAAAATATTTCCGCAAGCAATCGCATTTCGTGATGGACAGCTAGAAATTGCGCGGAAGCAGGGTTATGTCGAGGAGCCATATTTTTTGCGAAGGCGTCGTTTTCCTTTGCTGACTCACGATAACCTGGACGATGTACGTAAACAAGCCGCAAACCATAAACCTCAAAGTCTAGCGAGTGATCTCACAGCAATGGCGGCATATGAAATGATGCAGCAAGAACCCCCCGAAGCCTGGGAACTAAAGTTGGTGCTGTTTATGCACGATGCTGTAGGCGTCGAGTGCGCTACTGCGTATACCGCTGAAGTTGCTGCGTGGATGATTAAAGTAATGGAAGAGACACCGAAAATATGGATACCTGATTTGCAGGTTCCGTTCAAAGCAGAAGCAGACATAGGAGAGTATTGGCAATGAAATTTACAGAGAATGACCTACCGTACATGCGTGAGGATTCGCGTTTTGTGGCGCCTATCCCTGCAAACGTTGAATACAGGCTAGTTGCGATTACACCACAGTGGGTTGAATTTATATCGGGTAATGAAAAGATTTATGTACATCCTGACAAAGCGATCGAATTGCTAAACAACCATCTTCAAGCTAGTCGTAGCCTAACATTCGGCTAAATTTAAGCACAAGAGAGCGCCCTTCTGCGGAGGACCGGATGTGGGCCGGAGCAGCATAAAGCTGCACAGAAGGGCGCTCGCTTTTACTTTAGGAGCTCCGCAATAGCTCCTGCTAAAAGAATTTGGCCTAGATTGTCCAAGCCCTGTGTGGGAGCCTTTGGACGAGGCCTCGGGCACCAATTTTGGGGTGTACCGGAAGTCTTGGAAGTATCAACAACTACAACAGATAGACTAGAATCACACTCATCATCAGCAAGCTCACGTACTATCGCATCTATCATTGTGCGTCCGGAAGATCTATACCGATTTCTCGCAGGTTACTGACGATGCTACCTGCGATACACGCAACAATAGCAAACCACGATAGAATGACAAAGCCAGGGTCTACAAAATAAGCAAAGTCCCCCAGCAAATCTGGTGTAGCAAACTGAGCTACAAGCACGATCGCCAAGTACCCCAAGACAAAGGGTACCACGTTAGTTTTGTAAAACTCCCCGACGTGGCCCCAGTCAAATACTCCTTGCTTGATTGCTGCACCAACCCCTGTGATCAAGTCAGCCAATACCAATACACTGATGGTCATAATAAATGGTTTGGCCGTATTCCAAAACGCTGCCATAAACGCATATACTTCAGTCATTTTAAACCTCCTAACTAAAAGCCCATTTTGCAATCTCACTTATTGCTATACCTGCAATAGCAGCCACCCCTGCCCAGCTTGCTACTTTAAGTTGAATATCGTGAATTGCTCCCTGCAATTGAGAGATCTTATTTTCAGTTTCTTTCAATCGTACTATATTGTTGGATGCGCGTGCAATATCGGAACGATACGGACATCGTAATCCTTCGGTTTCGACCAGCGTTTCAATACGAGCAAGCCGATCCATTATTTTATCAATTTTAGTTTCTACTGTATTGAAATCTGGCATCATTGTAAACTCCGAGATTAATGTGATTACTTCCGAATGATCAAGGTAAGTTGCTGTACATATACAAGTCCCGGAGAGTTTACGTATACATCACGCATTGATACCGCAGCAATCCTAGTAGGTGTACCGCCAAAAGACGGTACTGCAAATGTTCCAAACGTCCAAGGTGCAGTACCATATCTCTCGACTGTACCGCTCCAGTCAATGTATTGAAAAGCGCTCAAAGTTGTAGCGTGTGTTGTGTCGTACAGCGCAATTTGTACAGCAGTACCATCATGGGCAATATCCTGACTAAACACACCTTTTGCAAAAATAGTACAACCTGCATAAGTCTCGTCATTCGATACCCAGAAATCACGCGGAGTTGGGTTAGTAAATTCAGTAATAACTGTCGAAATAGTTACCCTCGTTGACCCTACTAGATCTATTAAAGGGTAAACAACTTCTCGAGGGCCTTGGTTTCCTATAACATCTGTGCGAAGATTGTTGTATTGTGATGCGAGAATGGTCATACCAGTTGTGACTGTACTTGAATACATTAACGTCTCCTAACTAAGCGTTAAGCGATACTCAAATGCAATATCATAAAGAGCCGATCCGTTATTAAAATCAATCGTAGCTCGATCAAACATGATACCCGTATTTGCAGTACCGTTAGCAGTATTATGTCCAAACATACCAACCTCGAGAATCGTATAGGGTGTTTCTGCTGCAAAAAATCTAGTCGTCCAAGTAACCACACTACCAACTCGATGATCGCTTTGAATCTCGCGACGTAATACTTCTGCAGCTAGAGCTGTTTGCGATGTAAGAGGTTCGGAGGTGGTTGTACCGATTGCACAATAAGTTAATCCAGTATCGTATTCATCTACATCCCGAAGCATGTCTCCGATAAGTCCTTGACCTGCGGATGTAATGATATTATGTGCTCGTACAACTTTCACAGGAACACCGTCGCGTTCCAACGTTATCAGGAATTCCCCATCTAGTTTAACACCACACGTAAAATCCATTTTACCCCCAGAGAGCCGTATCCCAAATCCCGAATCCGTAAATATTGTCAGCAGACTCACTTGTTTCGTAAGTAAATGTTCCCGCCAGAGTAAGCCCACTACGAGTTGACACAAAATCGCGAAGTGTTTCGGAATCATCATATTCAAAGTCTACTTGCTGGCGATCATAAAGGTTACGCAATAACGACAATAGTGTAGGATTATATGCGCCAAACTTGACATCATACTCGAAATACCACAAGGAGTAGGCTTTCATCGTTACTGATTGAATCAGATAGTAATCATCAACTCCTGTGGTTGAATTAATAATCCGGATACGTTGCCCTGCACGAAGCCCTGAGCGGTAACACTTTACTTGACCCGAGACTGCGGCATAAGAATGCTCTGCTAATTGAGCATCTGCGATATCTACCGCTTCTGAGGTTGCATGAATCCCTGCATCTACAATAACATGATCAAACCACACACTCCCGTAAGTTATATGAGATGAAACATTCTGGCGCCGCACAATCACAGGAAGATCATATCCGTAATAGAGCAATAAATTAGAGGATCCTCCGTAATAAGGAAGAGGTGCCGTACTTGGAAACGAAAGTACACGTTGTTCTGTATCAATTAAAGCATCGTATCCATCGGAAAATTCGTGCGTTCCTACAGTCCCTACCCGTAAAGGATCAAACCCCGGTGCGTAAATCACTGCAGCAACATCATATGCTTGGTAGGCTGTAGTGAAAAATAATGTTGTACCATCCCCCTGAAACAGTTGCCTAGTTCGTGGTTGAGGCTCTTTGCCGCCATAAACATAAATCTGATTTCGGATAGTGGTAGCATCTTCGCGTATAGCCAAGGAGCCTTTAGCAAAAGCAAACAATGTTGTGTTATTCGGGGCATCGCTTAATCCAAATGGCGCAGCATTAGTCAAGTCAGGAAAATAATGCACCGCTTTATCTGCATCAACGTACCAGGAATACCCTGTGAGCAAACACATTTCACGTAATACATCCGCAATCGAGCGCCTACTTACAACTCTACGCACAAACGTAATTCCTGCATCTTCAACATATGTTGTAGCATCGTATACTGGAAGATACTTTGCTACGAGAGTTGTAATAAGTTGCCCGTCAGTAATGTCTCGGTAGGCATCATTAGCTGTAGTTCGCTCCAAAACAATACCCCAGCTAAATGCCTCTACCGCATAAACAGCCGCATCACCGCTACTGCGCAGCGTACTACTGCTAACATTGGTGATTTTACCGCCAAAAATAGCTGTGCCATCCATCGTAATCGAAACATCTTGCCATACACCCGGCACAAGGGTTTGATCAGGATCATACCACGTAAATTGAAATTTATCTAAAGCGTTTGTAACGGTAGACTCAAAAGACGGCCTGGGATTGAACTGCACAAAGGCAGTCCGATCCTCGCCATTAATGGTATAAACCAGCGGTGTCGATTCGACGTGTGCAGGAATAGTCATCAAGCCCCCTGCAGATAAGGCGCCAATTGACGCTCAAGCATATCAATAACTCTGCGAGCGGTTTCAGTGTCATCTACCGCAAACTCATTTTTGAGGTTGATGATTTGCGTTCTAGCATAGTCACCTACGGACGGCACAGGGGGCGTGTTTGAACTGCCCGAGCCGCCGGTACCAAAAAGATCTTCCGGTGTGTAGACATGACCTTCACCGCCCGGAACCTGCATGATTTTTGAAGCCGTTGCAGTAAGATCTTTCAGCGATGATGGCATCGAGCTGCCTGTAGGCGGCGCCTGAAAAGCGGTTGCGGAGTATCTCAAACTATGAAAGGCTTGCTCGGCCTGTGCATTCAAGTCTTGGATAATCGGATGGAACATGCTGGAACGCTCTTCCTGACGATCCTCCGGCCACGTTGTTGCTGAAAGAACCTCAAGTCCACCCATCGCTGCGCTAAATGGTGTAATCGCTGCCATCTCATTATAAATCCCTGCAACTATCGCACCAGCTTTAGCTTGTAACGACCCCGCGACATTATCCATACCTTGCTCGACACCGTACAGCATATCTTCGCCCAGAGGCACGAATAATTGTGCGGGTGAATGCGCGATAGCCGCACTTTCAGCAGATCCCAGGATACCCTGGATTACATCTTGAATTGCGGTATAAACAGAGCTTGCGGCATCTCTAATACCTTGCTGAATACCCGCGATAATATTAGTACCGATTGCTATTGCTGCCACGAGTGCATCAGTTGCTAACTGATCAATATCCCCTATCACACCAGCGGTCCACTCACCGAATTTTGTAAGTGAATTAGTCAGAAATGTAACAATAGTTTCCATTTGTTGTTTAGCCCACAAATGAAGATTCTTATCAGTAGTTTCTACAAACAAGTTAATATCTATAATAGCTTGTCGTTGAAATAAATCAGTATTAATAAGCCCTTCGCGCCTAAAATCAGTAATTAGTTTTAGATTGTCGTCCTTCCAATTTTGAAAAGAAATACCTGTATCAATTGTCCATTGATCAATCCCTGCTCTAGTCGTTCCAAGACCTGCTACGATTATATCGATGATTAAATCCCACATAACGCCGATCATTTCTTTAATGGTTTCCCAGGTTGTTGAAGCTATTATTTTAATCGTTTCCCAGGCACCATCCCAATCCCCTGTGATGACCTGCATTCCCAGCGTAAGGAACAGACGAAGCATCTCCATTGCCCAGGAAGTTGCTAATTTAATTTCCTCCCAGATTGTCAGCACAACACCTGACATCATAATCCACAGATTATTCCAAAAACGTTCTACCACAACCATAGTCTGTGTAATTAAAGGCAGATTAAGACGGTACCACATTAAAAACTTACCGATTTCGGCTTGAGCAAATTGTATGCCGTCTGTGCCTAAACGCTCAAAGAGCGCGATCACTTTAGGAATCTCTGTTTCGGTTGTGGTTCTAATACCACCAAGGTCATTTTTCCAGGCGAGATACAAGAGCCCAATTCCTACAATTAATAGTGCAATTACACCTAATGGCGTTGCAAGAACTGCCGCAAGACCTCCAATTACTTTAATCACTGTACCTAACACAAGTAGCACAGGGCCAGCGGCTGCGGCGATCGCTGCAATTCTAAGTGCTAGGGTCAATGTTTCGGGGGAAGCCTCGCGAGCTTTGTCAACCAACTTAGTGAGCTGTGCGATAAAAGGATCAAATGCAGGTCCTGACGCGTCTTGCAGAGAAATCGCGAGGTCCTCTACAGAGGCCTTTAATATATCAATATTGGTTGCGTCGGCTTGCATAACCTGCTCTAAGGCACGGTCAGTCGCTCCCGCAGCTTCACCAACAGCCTCAAGACCCATCGTCAAGTTATCTAGATCATTATTAAGTAAAGCAGTTGCTGCAGTCAAAGATTGCTGTGTAGTAAACAACTGACCTAACTTTGTGATATCGCCGCCAGTTGCGTCAGCAACTTTTCTCATAAACCCAGCAAGGCCATCTGCTTCAAGCGCCGCAGCACCCCACTCAAGCCCTAATTCTTTAGCAACTTTTGTAGCAGCTTTAGAAGGTTTGATGATGTTGGTAATCAAACGGTTTAACGCAGTAAACGATTGATTTTCACCTAATACCTGAGAAGTAGCGATTAATGCAGCTTGCAATTCTTCGAAACTAAGACCCGCAGCATTAGCATTAGAGATGACGTAACCGATACCGGCCCCGTAATCATCCATTGTAAGAATACCACGGTCAATCGTCTTGAACATCAAATCCGAGACATACCCTAAATCTTCAGCCTCGTACCCGTACGCCTTCATCACACGGATTAATGTAGCGTTAGCAGTTTCTAGATCAACATATCCTGCTCGAGCTACGCGAAGTCCGTGAGTTAAAACCGTCGTACTTAAACTTACATCATCTGTAGCACCTAACACGTTATACAGGCTCTCAGCGAGTTCCACAGGGCCATACCCTGCGGCAACACCCATGTCGCGAATGTTGTCGGAAAGATCTTTTAACGCAGCCTCCGGGAGTTGTGCAACCGAGTTCATACGGCGCATTTGCTTGTCAAATTCAATCCCAGTTTCTGCAATACTTTTTGCAGCAACAACAAGCGGCACCGTCAATCCAAGTGTTAGGCCGCGACCTAGTTTTTGGATTGAGGCGCCGGTTGTAAGTAGTGTCTTACTGGCAGTAGCAGCAAAATTCGTCAGTTTTCGTTCATTCGCAGAGATCTGTTGCGCAAAGCCTGAATCAGACATAATCAACTCTGCGACTAATCTAGCAATTAAGATTTCTGACGCCATCCACCACCAATCCTCGCAGGCTGATCGGATGTTTCGTTTGCCTGCTCGTGCCACCTATTTAACATCGCCACCCAGATAGAAGCTTTTTGATCCGGCCAAGTCCGGACTAAATCTATGTCAAGATGTAGCTCATAGGCCAGCCGGTAAAGTCGTTCATTCTGGTCTAAGTAATCTGAAAAGAAATCCCGTTCGCGGACTCCTCCTCGGCACTAGAGATATTCATGCCCGACAATTCAATAATCTTATCATACACCAAACCAATTGTACTAGCGCTTTTTGCCATCATCGACTCGTATAGTTCAACACCAATCTTAGGCTGCACCACACCCATCTGGACCACAGCAAACTGTGCCTTCATTGTATCAATTGTTATGACCTTGCCACTACCGCTACGCGAGATCTTTGCCAACGAATTTTTCTCACTCGCAGTCAAACCTCTCACTACAAGAGACCCGCCCCAC
>Ga0222697_1000372_pt1 | contig 19784 bp, 23 predicted proteins | sample AntAcemetage1402_FD_179835 | JGI IMG/M metagenome (GOLD analysis project Ga0222697, IMG submission 179835) | Saline water microbial communities from Ace Lake, Antarctica - #1402 | ecosystem: Environmental > Aquatic > Non-marine Saline and Alkaline > Saline | place: Antarctica: Ace Lake... | reverse complement strand
ATGGGGACTCAAATGATGAATATGTAAGTATTCCAGATGATAATACTTTAGATTTAACAACAGATGGTTCAATTAGTCTTTGGATTTATATTGATGCTTATGAAAATTCTACTTATCCATCTATTATACAAAAAGGGAACACAGTTGGATGGGCAACATATTCTTATAGTATGTGGTTATATTCAAATAATGTAATTTATGGTCAATTAAATCACGGTGATGGTAGTTCTCGTATTAGTTTTGGAAAACCAAGCGAAGGAAATTGGCATCATCTTGCAATGACATTTGATGACACTAACATTATAGGTTATGTTGATGGAGTTCAGGTAGACACAACAGCTCAAAATTATAATGCATTAGCAAATACAAGAGCATTAGAAATAGGTAGTGAAAACTATAATGGAAAAATAGACGAAGTCCGTATTTACAAAACAGCCCTCACAGCTAAAGAAGTATCAGCTCTTTATAAATATCCAGCAGGGAATAAAGGACAAATACCTTTTGAAGGATTAGGAGGAGATGCAAAGCCAGAAGATAATGCAGATGTAACTGAAAATAATCCTCAATCTTTTGCTTGGCTTACTGCTGGAACAATAACTTCAAAAACAATTATATTAGCGGTATCTGATGGAGAAGGAGATGCTGTTATTCGTGCAGGAAAAACAGACTTTAATAATAATGCAAATGGTTTTATATTAGGATTAGATGATAGCGACGGAGATAAAGCAAAGTTTTATATTGGTTCAACAACTAAATATCTTAATTGGACAGGCGTTGATTTGAATGTTGTTGGAGGTTCAATTGTGGGAGGAACAATTAAAACCGCTACATCTGGATTTAGAGTAGAATTAAGCAATGACGATGGAGTTAGGGTTTTTGATAGTAGCGTTAAAAGGCTACAATTATATAACGGACAACTTAATTTTTATGATACGGATGCAAGTTGGGCTGGTAGAATTATTGGAGAATTAGTTGGAACTGATAGTGTTATAACAATTCAAGCTGATTATATTGGACCACATAGTAATAATTCGGATTCATTAGGATATGCAACAAGAAAATGGAGTGATGTCTGGGGAGTTAATGGTTGGTTTACTTATCTTAAACAAGCATATAGCGTTAATCACGACCCACATACCGCTCCCGCTTCAATGGCAGAAGGAGATGTTTATTATGATAGTGGACTTAATAAATTAAGAGTTAATGTAGGAGGCGCGAATTGGGAGACAATACAATCAAGTTAATAAATTAGATATAATTAAAATGAAAACATTTAAAAAGATAAAAGACGGAATAATAGAAGTGACTGAAACAAAAAAACAAGTTTATTGTGTTGATATTGAGATTTTAAAAAAAGAAATTCAAGAAAAACAAGAATTATTAAATCAGTTAAAAGGATCAAAATGAAAAGTTTTTTAAAAGTAATAATAATTTTAGTAATAATAGTAATTAGTTTTTGCTGGTTTTCTTTACCAAAAAAAATAGACCAACCAGAAATATTTTATCAATTAGAAAGTTATCAGTTAGCAAAATATAGCATAAGAACTAATGGTGGTATTTGTTATGAGTATGCCAATAGAATGAAAAAGCTATACCCGAGTGTTGAAAAAGAACATATTATAATAAAATACAGAGGATTTGATACGCTTACACATTACAGAATTATACTTTTTGAAAATAATAATTTAACTATATATACCGATAGTAATCGGATGGGACATCAAATGATTAGAACTTGGTATGAATTTAAATAAATTAAAATAAAGATTTATGGAAAAAGCAAAAAAAGACATAAAAGAAATTATTGAAAAACCAAGAGCAAAACGCCAAATTATCATAGAAACAGATGGCACTAATATTGAAATCATTAAAGCAGAGGTTGCTGGCAATTTAGAGTTTTATGGTATTCTATCTCAATTATTAAAAAGAATAACAATAACAAAATGAAAATACCGAAAGTTTACCGAAAAAAACTTAAGACCTTAATTGATGTTCAGGAATTTTCAAAAGGAAAGCCTGATAGATTTATAGTTTGTTATAAAAACGGTTACGGATTGGTAGTGAAAGGAAATATTATAGGGCTTTATCAAGGCAAGTTCGCTTTAAAAAATGTTAAACAATCTAAACTAAAATAATATATGGCTATTATTCAACAAAAGAAAAAAATAAATACAGGAGGTAGAGATACAAGATATAATCCACAAACTCAACGTCAAAGTGGATTAGAAAGAATTCGATCAGATTCTGACAAAATTTCTGCAGGAAAGACAGTAAAGAGTGGAACTGTTCAAGCAGCTGGATTAGGAAGAGAAGGAGCAGGAGCAGGAGCAACTTCAACTTTACAAACAATTAGAGGACAAAGAAGTGACTTACAAGCATTATATGATGAGTCAGGACAAGCTATCAATCCAAATGACCCAAAAGTTAAAGGTATTCCTACTTTACAAGATTGGTGGGATCAATATGGCAAAAGTGAATATCCAGATGTCAATTTACAAGGGGGAGTTCCTATTTCAATGCCAGGAATGCCAACTAAAGAAAAAGAACAAATACTTCCTGAAGTAAATCTTAATATTCCAGAACAAGCACAAGGACAAGAAGCTATTTTAGAACAACAAAGAAAAGAAGCAGTTGATACAGCTAATGCAAAAGCTCAAGAAATATTTGATAATATAAAGAATGATGATATTGATATTAGAGAAAGTCAAAAATTATTAGATGATATACAAGAAAAATTAGACACTAAAGCACCTGAAGCTCCTTCTATGGCTGATTTATATGCAGACCAAAAGAAACAGCTAGGAATAGAGCCATTAGAAACAGAATTAGCTAATATAGATAGTGATATAGAGAATATTCAAACACAATTATTTATAGCTGCAGAAGAAGCAGGAGAGAAATTAATGAGTACTGGGGAAATAAGTAGAGAGAAAGGAGCTTTACAAAAAAGAGCAGAAAGAGAGATAGCTTTAAAGCAAATAGAAAAGAGTGCAATTTCAAGACAATTAAATAATAAGATAGATACTTTAAATATGGTAATGGATCTTAATCAAACTGATTATGCTAATGCTGCGAACTATTATCAACAAGAATTGAAAAATACTACTGCTTTATATAATTTATTAAGAGGAGCAGAAACTGCTGAAGAAACAAGAGAAGATAAAGTTAAAACAGATGCTCAAAATAATCTAACAGTTATTACAAATTCTCTAAAGACTAACGGAATTGATTATCTAAGTTTAACTCCTGAACAGCAAGTTACTATTGCTCAAATGGAACTACAATCAGGTTATCCTAGTGGATTTACTTCTCAAGTATTAGCAGACAATCCAGAACAAACTATTAAATCAACTGCTTCAAGAACAGATGCAGATAATAACACTTGGTTTGATGTTCTTATGCAAGACGAAAGTGGAGCATTAAGTGTTAAAAGCTATTCAAGAGGAGCTGGTAAAGGATCTGTAAGTTCCGGAGGAGAAATAGATAACGGAAATGGAGATACTATAGAAGAAACTGAATGGGATAAAGCAAGGAAAATTATTGCAGACAATCCAGATGTTAGTGACGACCAACTAAGAAGTGCTATGCTTGAACAAACAAAATTATCAGGAGCTGATATTAGTAGCCTGTTAGATGTTAATAAAGAAAATAAAGCTAAAATGGCTGGCGAATTTATTACTAAAGAATATATTATTAAGAATTTAAATGAAGAACAATTAAAAGCTGACTCTGAAGAATGGTTAAGAGATAATTTTGATGATAATGAATTGCGTAAAATGGCTACAGATGCAGGATTTACAAGAGGAGGATTTTTAGGCTTTGGAACAGGAGATAAAGGAATACAAGATTATTTAGAAAGTGAAAATGGTAGAGATAAATATATAGAAGGAATATTATCAATCTTAGAGAAAAAGCGCAAAGACGGTTGGTACGATACAGAGCTTTGGGAAGCATTAAATCAATAGTTATGAGTTTATTTGACTTAATATCATTAAATAAAAAAGAAACTACTGAAGAAGCAGTAGCTAGTAAAGCTTCTGTTCCTATTATTGGTAGTTTTGATAAAGGAACTGGCAATTATGAACAAATGCTGGCTCCTTTTATTAATTATGGAACTAAACCAGCAAATAAAAATAATCCTTTAGATATTATTGATCCAGAAACAGAAATAATTAGAGATTTTAAAACTTTACAAGAAGGTTGGGATGCTGGAATAGCCGATTTGTCTAAAAAAATAGCAGGAGGTAGTAAATGGAATAAGCCTGAATATGAAGGAACGAAGACCCCTTATATTCCTTATAATCCAACAATTTTACAGCTCGCTCATTGGGCCGAAGATCCTAATTGGGAAGTTAATGTTATGGAGAGATATGAAGCAATCACAGGAAATACTATAAATCTTGATACTCGTACTATAGGATTAGATATAAGTGCTTTAGCTACAAGCATGATGTTTGCTGAAGGTTTTTTAAAGGGAGCAAGCAGAAATGATCCAATAAATAACCCCAAAAGTGTATTCCAATTTATTGAACAAAACATAAACAAAAAACAACAACAAGAAATATTAAAAGTTATCAATCAAACAGAAGAAGTTTCATTAAGTGAAATTCCAGCATTTAGATTTGAAATAGGAGAAGGAATTGAATCAAGTCAACTTTCAGTAGAACAAGTTTTATCATTAGGGTTTGGACCAATTAAACCAGAAATATTATCAAAAGAAGGTGTGCAAATGGCGATTAAGAGTGCAATACGAAGACCATCAGATTTAGATATGCCAGAAGCAAAAGTTAAAGCTGGATATGATATTAAAGAAGGATTTAAGGCTCTTTTTAGTGGGATTAAGTTATTACCAAAGCAAATACAATCAACCGCTATTAAAGGACTTCAAGGAGTAGAAGGAGCAAGTGTTGTTAATAAAGACAAAAATGATAAAGTTATACAAAGAGCTAAAGAAAGTTTGGATGTTTTTCAATCTGAAATGACTGATAAATTTGATTACGAAAAGTTTCTTCCTGGAATTACAATTGCAGATTTAAAAGAATTACCACAAAGTTTAGCTTTTTCTATTACTGCCGCTGGAGTAGGATTGTCAAGTGGTGGACTTATAGGATTAATACCTCATCCAATAGCACAAGGTGCAGCTTGGGTTATAGGAACAGTTGCTACTGGAAAAGTGGCTCAAAATATGACTTCTTATGAAATAATGCAACAATATCTTGAAATCAAGAATGAAGAAATGAATGAAAACAGCGGAAGAGATATTACAATTAAAGAAGAAAATAAATTAAAAGAAGATTTTAAAAAAGTAGCAATAAAGTTTGGTTTATGGGAAGCAATACCAGAAGCAGTTGGTTCTGCCCTTGGTTTTAAATTATTAATTACTCCGTTGAGCAAAATGGTAGGAAAAGGAATTGCTGGCAAAATACTCACAAAAGTTGTTAGTGTATATGGAGAAGAATTAGCAACAGAGACAATAACAGAAATGGGTCAAGCTAAAACTTTATTTAAAGCAAAGTTTAAAGATGCTGAAGATGTTGACTGGGACAATTTAGATGATTGGATAAATGCGTTTGAAACAATTGCTCCTCAAACATTTTTATTGACTACTATAATGGGTGGCACTATTAGTGTTGCTAGTAAAATAAACTCATTAAGAAAAGAAATAGGAGTAGATAATAAGTTTTTTAAAAAATTAGCCAAAGCTATAGCAGAAGATAAGAGAGCATTTATTAAACCTAGTGAATTTGTTCCAGGGAAGAAAGAAATCAATATACCTATTTTAGAGAAGAAAGAAGCGATAGAACCAGAAGAGGGTATAATTACCCCAAAAGAGATTAAAGTCGCTGAGAAGCCTACTGAGGTTAAAATCTCTAAAGAATTAGAACCATTAGCAGTAGAGGAAATAAAAACTGTTATAAGTAAAATGAAACAAGATTATCCTGATTTAACGGCAGACGACTTAAAAGATGCCAGAAGATTAAAACTTTATATTGAAAGTTCTGGGAAAGCAATGGAATCATTAGAATCTCTTGCTAATAAAAAAGGAATAGATATATCAAAAGAAGAAAATTATGATTTATATGATGATTTCCAAAAAAACTTTTTTAAACAACTAGAAACCGTAACAGTAAAAAGGTCTATTCCTTCATTTAAAGCAAAACAAACATTATTCACAAAAGCACAACAAGAAATGCCAGGAATAGAAAAAGAATTATTGCCAATAGCTCAAGCTATTAAGGGCAAAACTTTTGATGATGCTGTTAAAAAAATATTTGAATTTAGTCCAGACAAAAGAATGCCAACGAATATTACAGATAAACTAATTGAAAATCAATGGAATAGATTATGGAATGTATCAAAACAAGGTGGTTATTTAGATATCGAATCTTCTATTTATGGTATGTTTGGAACGGCAAAGATAGGTGAGTTATCAAGAGTATCTGAAATCAATAATAGTCTTAGCAATCTTGAGGCTGGTGCTACGGTAAAAAGTTTTAATAAACAAAGATTTGGAACTGAATCTCCAAAAATTGTAACAATTTATAGAGGAACTCCATATCCTGGCGCTTCAATAAGACCTGGTGATTATGTTACTACGGATAGATTTTATGCTCAAAAATATACTAGAGGAAAATTTGGTTCTGTCGTTAAAAGTCAATTAAAAGCTGAAGATTTGCTTATATCAAATATAGGATATACACATTTTGGAGAAGATGTTAGCGAATTAATTTACTATCCGAAAGGATTTAAACCAATAACAACAAAAATAAAACCAAAAATATCTTTTAAAGAATTCTACAATCAAGCAATTAAAGCAGTAAAAGAAGTTAAACCAACAGAAATTAAGAAAGAACCATATATAAAAGATATTCAGGCAGATATTATTAAAAAGATACATAGTAAGCTGAATAATAAAGCATATATCAAGTCTATAACAAAGAAAGAAACTAGATCCGTCCAGACAGAAATAATAAACGCATTAAAGCGATCAGGCCTCGATCTGAATGATAAGGCTAAATTTATTAGTGCTATTAAGAATATTCAGACGATACAACAGCTACAATCAAAGTTGCCTGAGATATTGAGCAGAATTGAAACATTAACAGAAAAAGCAGACAAACGGACTTTTATATCAAAGATTAAAAAGGAATTAAAAAAATTCAAAATAAAGAAAGATAAGAGAGGAAAAACAAGTGTTGAATATGAAATGCTTAAAAAGGCTTTTAATAAGAAATTCTTTGATGGAAGTAAATTAAGAACACAAGCTCAAAATGAAGAATTGTTAGCAGAAATACAATCTAATATAGAGAATTATGATATTAGTAATCCGTCTAATTATGAAGACTTTGTTTTATATGCCCTATTAAGTGAAAAAGGAGGCACAAAAGGGTTAAACGAAATGTCAGTTAGTGAATTAGACATAAATTTAACTCGCATATTGGAAACTCGCAAAATAGCAAGAGATAGCTTTTTGTTCAAACAACTTGACAGAGCGGCTAAAATACACGAAATGATAAAAGGATCTGTTGATAATATGCATGGCAAAGGAGTAAAAAAACAAACTGCAAGCAATAAAATAACCATACAAAAGAAATTGAGACAATTTATTTCTACTATTGACATATATGATAGAGGATTTTTACAAATCATTAATCTTTTAGATTCTATTAAAGGTGGTAAATTTTATAGAGATATTATTTATCAACCTATTATGGAAGCAAATAAAGATTATTTTGTTAAGAATGATGATTATTTAATAAAGGATGAAAAGATGTTAAAAGAAGTTTTTAACAAGAAGGGTATTTTATTAGATAAACAAATCAATAAATTAAATAAACAAATACATATAGGAGAAATGACAGATGCACAAAACAATAAATTTGATTTATGGTTTACTAATACAGAGATGCTTGATATATATCTTTCTTCTAAATCAGAAGAGAATTTAAAAGCGATGAAAGAGCAAGGAGTTTATGTAGGAGGAAAGAACATAGAAACAAGAGTTTTTTATATGACCAACGATGTCTTGACTGAAATAGAAAAGAAGATGAGTAAAGAGACAAAAGATATTGCTAATTATATATTAGAAAATATTAAAGATAAGTCATTTATCAAAGAGATGACGACAGCTTATGAAGCTAAATACAACAAACCTTTTCCTTTTATCAAAGGCAATTATTGGACTATGAGAAGACGATATATGGGAACCAAGCAGAAAGGTAGTGATATTTTTAATCCCGAATACAATCAACAAACAATTTTGTCTCCAAATTCTTTTAATCAAAGAGTTAAGAACGATAATCCTCTTTCTATGTCTGATGGTTGGACCAAATATATTAAATGGAGGACTGATATATTAAAATTTGTTTCTTATGATGAATCATTGACAAATACTAAGTCTATTATAATGAGCCAAGATTTTAAGAGTGAATTTATAGAAATATATGGATATAAATCGTATCACCATTTATTAAATTCTTTTGATATTACCGCTAATGGTGGAAAAAATTATAGTGATGTTATGGCAAAAAGTTCAAACTATATTCGTAAAGTTTTATCTGTAGCTTTTATTGGTGGCAAATTGAGAAATATTTTATCTCAAGGAACTTCTTTTGTCGCAGCAATGGCAGATATTCCAGTAAGAGATTTCAATAAAAGTTTAGGTAAATTTATTGCTAATCCTAACAAAGCTTACAACAAGATGATGACAAGTCCTATAATTAGATTAAGACACAAGAGAGCTAATTTTACAAAGGGTTTATTTGAAGAAGAAACAAGAAAATTTAAACAATATGGACTTAGCCCAACCAAGACAGCTATGTTTTTTACTATAGGTGGTGATATGATGGGTGTTCTTGGTGCTGGTTATGCTATATATGATTATAATTATAATAAATATTTAGCAGATAACATGGATCCAAACCTTGCAGATAAAAAAGCAATGCAAGATGCAGAAAATTTTGTTGTATCAACTCAACAATCCGCATTGCCAGAGTTAAAGAATGCTATAATGCAGGCTCATCCTTTTATTAGGACCACAGGAGCGTTTCAACAAGCTCAAGCTATGTATAGAGCAAAAGGATACGAAGCATTAAATACATGGCTTAATAGTAAAAATAAGTGGAATAAAAAGAATTTTAGACCAATGGTCAAGAAGACTTTTATATATCATTTTACATTACCAGCTTTATATGAGCTAAGCAGGGGAAATATTAATCCATTGTCAATAACAGCTAAAACAATATTTTCTCCTATATCAGGCTTTATGGGATATGGTAAAGTTGTAGAATATGGAATTATGTATGCAATAGTAAAAATGTTAATACCTTTGTTTGGAGGAGATGATGACGATTGGAAAGATATATTGCCATTTGACCCAAACACTCTTGTAGGAGAAGCTGGAGTTATATTTAAACGCACAGTTAATAGTATGAATGATTGGATAGAAGGAGAAGAAGATGAAAAAGATATAGCACAGCTCATAGATTCATCTTTAATGCTTTTAAGAGTGCCATCTAAAAATATAAGAGAAGAATATTATAAATTTAAAGATATATTTACAGGAACTGATTCAAGTTTTTTAAGATTACTTCAAACTAAATGGCAAACCGAAGAAAGAAAAAAAGAAAAAAAAGAAACATTTACTCCTAAGAAAAAAAAGAAATCTTTTATGAATAAATTATTAGATTTGAAAACTAAAACAAAAATAGAAAGAAAATCGCCTATGAGTAATTTATTAAAATTAAAAAAATAATTTTATGTTAAAGAAAATAATTTACCTTAATGCTGGTCATCATCATCTAGACCCCGGAGCATCTGGCAACGGATTAATAGAAAGAGATGAAGTTATTAAGATTAGAGATTTGCTTATTCCTAAGCTAGAAGAATATTTTGAAGTTTATGTTTGTCCTGATAATCTAAGGTTACAGGATAGTGTAAGGTGGGTTAATGGCTTAGCTAAAGGAATAAACGATGGGCTTGCTCTAAGCTTGCATATGAATGCAGGGAGAGGAGAGGGCGCTGAATGTTTTTACTATGATTATTCTATCAAAGGTAGATCGATGGCAAAAAAACTTCTTAATAGTTATTGTGATACGACTAGACTAAACAATAGAGGCGCAAAGCCAGATAGGAAGTCAGCTAACAAATATCTATGGTGGGTTAAAAATACAAATCCTTGGGCTTTGCTTTTAGAGACATGCTTTATTGATAATAAGAAAGATACTGATTATTTTAGAACCCATAAAGAACAAATAGCAGAAGGAATTTATCAGGGAATTTTAGCAATCTATAATATAAAAGAAAAAGCTGAGATAAAAAAAAAGATTATCCAGAATTTAACCAATAGTCTTAAGTTGGTTGACCAATTATGCTAATTAAACTATAATAATGGTGAGTATTTATTCATACCTTTTTTAAAAGCTATGGAATATATACGGGTTGAAGTCGTTACTTATTATTCTATTGAATAAATCAAGGCGGGTTGAAAGAGTAACTGGTTTTTTAGTTATCCACAGGTTAGAAATTGACTTATAATTTCTATCTGTTAGAATAAAAATAATCAAAGAATAAACGAATATTTATGGCACAACAAATAAACAAAATCAACACGGATACAAATATAAAGAACGGCGTTTGCTAACATTATCCGTGTTGAGACGCCGTTTTTTACATTGATAAATTTATGATTTCTTCAACTCAAAAAGCCAAAATTATACGCAATTCTTCAGAATATAAAGAATGGAGAAACGCTATTTTAAAAAGAGATGAACATAAATGTGTTTTATGCGGCTCTTGTAAAAAAATAGAAGTAGATCATATAAAATCATTAGCACTTTTCCCACAATTAGCTTTAGACATAGATAATGGAAGAGTATTGTGTCAAAAATGTCATAAGAAAACTGATAATTATGGTGGTTTAACAAAATTTAAAGGAGAGACACCAATACATCCATTATTGTCTGGTGATTTATTGTATAAAATACAATCATTACCATATAGTTTAACGATAGGAAAATATACAAAAGGAATTTCAATAGAATATGAATCTAATAATAAAAGATGGGCATCTGGATATAAAATTAAAAAATTAAAATTAATGACATCGGGAGATACATTAGAAGAAAGTGTTGATAATTTATTAGACATACTACGAAAATCATCAACTTATAATTATGAAAAAAAACTTAATATAATAAATGAAAAAACTATGGATACAAAATCAACAAAATTATTAAAACAAGGATTATATAAATATATAGAAAAATTACTTAATAGATCTCTTGAGGGCGAAGAAAAAACAGAAATAATCAAAATGTTTAAAAAAGCAATTAGACAATATTTTGAAAATACATATTTAAATTCTTAACAGAAAAATATGTCTAAACTAATAATTAAAGACAAATATGGTATAGCCCCAAACGAGTTATTAAATGATGAAAAATTATCATTGAAAGCTAAAGGAATGTTTGTGTTTTTGCAATCAAAACCAGATGATTGGAAATTTTCTGTTAAAAGAATTGGAGGACAAAACCTTGACGGAAAATCGTCTATTGGGGTAGCATTAAAAGAACTAGAAAAATATGGTGTTTTATGCAGGAAATCAACAAAAGATAGCAACGGAAAATGGAATGGGTTTGATTATGTATTGTCCGAAAAACCGTTTACCGAAAAACCGTCAGCGGATAAACCGTTAACGGAAAAGTGGGTAAGCCTTAGTAAGATAGATAATAGTAATAAAGATATAGTAAAAAAGAATATAGTGTTCAATATTTTTTGGGATTTATATAATAAAAAGAATGGTCTTAAAAGTAAGGTAGAGAAAAAATGGAATAGTTTAACGGATAAAGATAGAAAAGACATCATCAATTATATTCCGAAATATATACAGGCCCAACCAGACAAACAATTTAGAAAGCATCCAATGACATTTTTAAATAATGAAAGCTGGAAAGATGAATTGATCAGTAATAATAAACCAAAGAAGCGCAAAGTTTATTTTCAGGGCGATCCTGTTTACGAAAAGAAAGGAAAGCAATGGATTGTATCAAATGGAGAGTGGCGAGAGTTTGTAGGAGAACAAGAAGATTTAGAAATTAAGTTTGAATAGATGGAAACAAACAAAATAATACAAGGAGATTGTTTGAAAGTAATGAAGACTTTTCCAGACAACTCAATAGATACTATTTTGACAGACCCACCTTATGGTTTATCTTTTATGGGAAAGAAGTGGGACTATGATGTTCCAAAGGTAGAATTGTGGCAAGAGGCATTAAGAGTATTAAAACCTGGCGGAACGTTATTAAGTTTTGGTGGCTCAAGAACTTATCACAGAATGGCTTGTGCCGTTGAAGATGCTGGCTTTATATTAAAGGATTGTATAATGTGGCTTTATGGCTGTTTATCAGAAGATACAGAAATTCTTACAAAAAGAGGGTGGAAACACTTGTATAAAACCACAAAGTATGATAAGATTAAAGTATATGATATTACAAACAACATTTTCAAATGGGAAACTCCCGAACGGTGGTCAGTATATAGTGTCAACAAAGATACCTGCTACCGAATTAAATCAGATACAACAGACCAAATTGTCAGCAAAGAACATCGTTGTATTGTTGAACGAGAAGGAAAATTTGTATTCAAGCAAGCGTGGGAATTGGATAAAGTGGAACGAATGCCAATATTGCCACAAGATTTTTATTACAAGAAAAAAAGCAATAGGAAATTATTGCTCAAAGAATTGTTGCGGAAAAACAAAAGATTGGCTAAAACTATATTCAGCAAATGGCAAAGGAAAGAAAAGACCAGGGAAGGGATTATCGGGAGCGAACAACCCAGCTTGGAAAGGCGGAGTAACCTATTTCAGAAAAAAGGGAAATTATGGCAGGTTCAAGATAAAATATGTCAGATGTCCAAAAGAATATTTGGATATGGCTCGGAAAGACGGCTATGTTATGGAACACAGGTTATTGGTAGCACAAAAACTGGAGCGATGTTTATTAAGAACAGAGGTAGTTCACCACAAAGACCACAATCCAGAAAACAACAAGTTGGAAAATCTAATGCTATTCAAGAGCAACAAACTCCACAAACTACACGAAGCACAATCTCAACGATAGAATATACTGGCAAGATGTTTTGTCCAACCGTATCAACAGGAGCTTTTGTAGCACGAAGAAATGGATTGGTTTTTATTACTGGGAATAGTGGTTTTCCTAAAGCTACTGATATTAGTAAGCAATTAGATAAAGGAAAAGAAAGAAAAGTTATTGGATATAAAAAAAGACCAGAAGATAACTCAAAAAGGACATTAAGGGCAAAAAATAATTGGATAAAGGGTGGGACAGATATAACACAACAACCAATAACAGAACCAGCAACCTCAGAAGCTAAACTATGGAACGGCTGGAAATCACACGGACTAAAACCAGCATACGAACCTATAATAGTAGCTATGAAACCTAATGACGGAACTTATGCCAATAATGCTTTGAAGCACGGAGTAGCTGGATTGAATATAGATGGGGGGAGGATACCTTGTAATGATAAACCTAAGTTCCCAGAAGGAAAATATGACCAAAATACAGATATTAAATGGAGAACAGATAAAAGAAATAAAGATACACAACCACAAGGCAGATTCCCAGCTAATATAATTTTAGAACAAAGTTATATTCCGCTATTGACTTTGAAAGGCAGTTGTGATAAGATTAAAGCACAAGTAATAAAACAATATTATGAGAATTACAAAGTGCCTACAATGTGGGAGAGAGTTCAAAACATATCCGAGCAAGACGGGGAAGTTTTGTTGTCGGAAATGTTACAACAAGTATCTAAAAGAAAATCCACCGAAGCCAATGTTAGGAAAGAAACACAGCAAGGAAGCATTAAAAAAGATGAGAGTGCCGAGAGGGAGAAACAAGAAATACAGGGGGTGGTTTTACAGCAGGGGATACAAGAATATAAATCTGGAAGAGTTAAATCCAAAGGAATTAAAAATAGCAAAACAGATGACAAGCAGAAAGGCGATATTAGAACACAGATTGATAATGGCAATGAGTTTAGGCAGACCTCTAAAAAGAAACGAGATAGTTCATCACAAGAACGGAATAAAAGACGACAACAGGATAAAGAACTTGGAGATAACGAACAATATAAACCACACTCAACTTCATCACAAGCTAATAGCAGAAAACAAGAGATTGAGGTTCTTATTGGAGATGTGCCAAAAGCGTGGTTGCGATATTTCAGACCTACTGGATACTCCATTATAGACCCAAATAGTTCGGCAAAAATGTTAGATGAACAGAGTGGGGAGATTAAAACAAAAGTTGGGTTAAAATTAAAAGAAGATAAAGGGTTTATTTTTGGAAACAGAAAAGGTGCCAAATACGAAAGTCAAAAAGGACTACATACAACAATATCTGGAGCTTCAAGATTTTTCTATGTCGCTAAGGCAAGTAAGAGTGAGAGGAATATGGGGTGTGAGGAGTTAGAGGAAAAGAAAGTTAGCGATGGTAGAGAGAAAGAAGCTGACAATGCATATCAAAGAGGTAAAACTTTAAGATCTAATACACATCCAACAGTTAAACCACTTAAACTTATGGAATATCTTTGTAAGTTAACCTCAACCCCAACTGGTGGAATTGTATTAGACCCTTTTGCTGGCTCAGGAACGACTTGTATGGCTTGTAAAAAAACAGGCAGACCATTTATAGGAATAGAACAAGACAAAGAATATTGTAAGATAGCAGAGGCTCGTATTAAGGCAACACAGATAGATAATAAGCTATTTTAAACATTAAAAGTTATCCCCCTTTTAGCCATTGCGCAATTAATTTAAAGTGTTAAAATTATAAACATGGAAATAGAGAAAGTAATATTAAACGAATTAAAAAAGGAAACACAGCTTCTCAAAGCCGAGAAGTTTTTTTTATTAAAGGCCGAAATTAAGAAATAGTATTTTGTGGCGAGAGGAAAAAATAGTGGCTTAACTATTTCCTCCACTGTTTCTCCTCTCACCAGAATATGAGGTATAAATATGGAAGACAAAAAATTATCCTATAGAAAAATTATAGGAGAAATAGTAAAAGACGGCAAATGGCATCCTAGTTGGCATTTTATCTGTCAACAAACTTCACTTGGTTGGATAGGAACTTCAGGTGATCGTAGATGCAGAGACATGGCAGTTAAAGGTCTATTGCTAAGAAAGATAGTAGAAGGTACTGCGATGTATCACGCTGCATAAGAGTTTCATAAATTAACATTATCATTATGAAAAGACGCGAATTAAAAGGAACATTTAACGAAAGGTTTATTGCTTTCATGAGAAGGCAAAAGAGAACATCTATAATAAAGAAGTATTAAATAAATATTATGAGCAAAGAAAATTTACAAGAACTAGCTGAAAGCCAAAAGGCAGAAGCATCGCAAGACGATAAAGGTAAAAGGATATTAGAACAAAGAGATGTGGCTGCTTTCTGCAAGGTTGCTCGCAAACAAGGTTGTGGTGATTTAGCTAATCGCTTCGAAGTCTTTGCTGGGCTTACAGCAGTTAATATCGAAATAGCAAAAGAAAGGGAAAAGAGATTATTAAGAGATCAAAAAAAGGTTATAGAAACAAGATTATTTGAATTAAATAAAATGAGTTAATTATGAATTCAACAAATTGTCCACAATGTAATTCGCCACTAAGACTAGTCCCTGCTGGTTTTAGCCAAAAGACACAAAAGCCTTATCCTGCTTTTTGGGGATGTAGCAATCCACAATGTAAGTACACTTTTAACGAGCCAACAGCTACTACTCGCCCTGCTCCTGTGGCTCCTGTAGTATCAACGATTCCTATTAATAGAGAAGATTCTATTGCTTGGTTAAATGCTAAGAATAATGCTTGTCTTTTAATAGCACATCATTCACATTTCGCTAAAGAGGAAGACCTAAAGACAGCTATTGAAAATCTTACTTATGTTATTTACAGAACTACTAAAGAGAAGGTTGCTAAGAAATTTGCTCCTAAGCCTGCTCCAGTAGAAGCTCCTAAAGAACCAGATTCTTCTTCTGATATAGATGTTGAAGAAATTCCGTTTTAGTTTTATCACTGCTCATGAAAAGTTTGTGGGCAGAAATAAGATTATTAAAAGTGTTAATAAAGTAATTTTAAAATATGGAAAAAGAAGTAAAAGAATTTAATACAACAACACAAGACATAGAGTTAATTAAAACTCAAGTGTCAAAGGCAAATACAATAGCAAGTTCTTTGGAAATAAAAACTCCAGATGACCTTATCCATGCAACAGATATTTTAAGCAGGATCAAAATTGTTGGAAAAATGATTGCTAGCAAAAAAGATAGCATCATTAAACCATTGGACACAGCATTAAGAAATGCAAGAGAATTGTTTAGGCCAATAGAAGACGAATGGGCTGGAGCAGAAAAGATAGTAAAAATGAAGATGGGAGTATATCACGATGCAGAAATACTAAAAGCAAAAAAGAAATTGAAAAAAATTGAAGAACAAGTTGCAAGTAAGAAAATCACTAAAGAGAAAGCTGTTGAAAAAATAGAAGTAATTACTCCAAGCAAAAAAGTTGAAGCTAAATCAGGATCAATCCAATTTAGGACACATAGAGATGTTATTATTGAAGATGAGACAAAACTAACCAGAGAATACCTTTTGCCCAATACAGTTAAAATAAGAAAAGATGCATTAGCTGGAATAGAAATTAAAGGAGTAAAGGTTGTTGAAAAGCAAATTGTAGCAGGCACAATTAATTGATATTATGAAAAAAGAGAAAATAGAGGAAGATAAAAAAAGGACAATGCAACAGAATAATGCGCTTCATTTATGGTATGAGCAGGTAGCAAAAACATTAAACGAGAATTGTCATTTTATGCAAGAAGTGTTGAATAAAGCGAAGATAGATCTTAAATGGGGAAAAGAGAGTGTCAAATATTCTCTTTGGTTACCAGTCATGATTGCTAGATATCACAAAGAACATACAGCACAGTTAGATAGAAATCAGATAAACGATATAGTTGATTCCTTGAATAAATTTTTTGGAGAAAAGTTTGGAATACATATACCATTCCCTAGTGATGAAGAATTGATGTTGGCAGAAAAGAAGATAGCTAATAGAAAATAAGTAAATTATAATTATATGAAACTATATTATGTACAAGTTTTTTTGAAATGTGATTATAACTTTTTTGGGTATTTTACAAAACAAGAATTAAAAAATGAAGAGATAAAATATTTTACAATTTTAGAAAGAGTTAAATAAATAATCATATGGAAGACATTAAAAAAATATCACGAGAGGAACTATACGATAGATTAGATGCTTTTGTAAGAGGTAAGTGGATCAATAGCCCAGAATATGCAGAATTAAATAGGAGATTAAATACTTATACTATAAAGAGATTAGAGGATGAGGGATATGATATTCCTAATGGGATGAGGCAAAGCGAAGTTAAACAAAAGAAGATTAAAGAGAAAAAATGAAAACAATAATAATAAAGGGTAGAATACCATCAAAGAAGAATAGTAAGATAATAGTTTACAAGGGTAGGTTTCCGTCATTATTACCAAGCAAGAAATATCAAGAATGGCACAGAGATGCAAGTGAGCAGATAATTTATTTAGTGCCAATGAAGCCTATTGAAAATTGTAAGATAAAGTTTGTTCTGTTTGCGCCAGATAAGAGAAAAGCTGATTTAACAAATAAAGCCGAGAGTGTAATGGATTTGTTCGTAGATACCGGAATATTATCAGACGATAATTGGTTTGTGGTCGGAGATATACATTTAAAGTTTGGAGGAGTTGATAAATTAAACCCACGAGTTGAGGTGGGAATATATGAAGCCGATACCACAGAAGCTAAGGAATGAATTATCAGCTGATCAATATTATCAGCAGTGTTGCTTGACGGGGAAGAAAGCTAAGGATGTAAAGATAGATTGGCATCACGCTTGGACTTATGGTAAGGGTCAGATAAACGAGAAATGGGCTATTATGCCTATCTGGTGGAAGAAACATAATTGGACGGGAGATGACGATAGTGTTCATAATTGTAAAAAGACAATGGATAAGGTTAAATATTTGTCATTATTAAGAGCAGACTTAGATGATCTTAAAATGAGAATGCCTAAAAAGGATTGGGAACAAGAATTTAGATATTTAGAAAGTCAATTTAATAAATAGAAAAAATGAATATTTGGAGAACAAGAAAATTGAACATACCGATTAAAATAGAGAGATATAAGAGAGAAGAATTTACTTTTATATGGATTCTATTGATAGTAGCATTCCTTCTGTTTCTATCAGGAATTATAGGGTTTAAATTAGGATTTAGAGAGATAAAGAATATTCAAGATGAATATAAGATTAAAGATGTTTCAGTAAACATGAGTGAATATAATTGTCCACCGAATCTTACAGATTATCAATGCGAGACATTTGCCAGAACAGCGATAGTAAATGGATTTGATGTAGATGACTTCTTGTTAAGCCGATGGAAATAATTGATTCAAGGCTGGAGGATTCTCGACCTAGCCAGTCAGGAGAAAATAATAGCTCTCCAGCAGGTTCGTGTTAACCTTATTATAAGTTGTTGTTTTCTCCTCTGGCCTTGAGTTAATTAGTTAATTAAAATATTATGAAAGAACAAATTACATTAGGCACAATCACATTCGCTGTTGTTATGGGGCTTTTAATAAGTATGCTTGTTATATCTATAACTACACCAAAATTTGGCATTAAACACTCGTCATCTAAAATTACTTCATCTAAAACAAGAGACAAAACTCCTTATAGTCAAGCAAACGCAGAACCTTATGCTGACAAGCTTAAAGAGATGCAGTATATATTTGATAATATAAATTTATCTAATTTCAAGGTTAATAATAATATTTAATATTATGACAAAAGAAGAAGTAATCAAAATTTTACACAAAGAAGTTGGGCTTATATTTGAATTTGAAAGTGAAGACAAGAAAGGAGATTTGTATATTACAGAAAAAAAATTTAAAAAGGCTTCAGAAGTCATAAAAAAACTTGAAGAAATGAGAGAGACTTGCGAGGCAAAAGAAAAGAAGTTAATTGAAATAATAAAGAGCAATAAGGGAAGTTATATAGATATTAGCGATAAGTTCCTTGTAGATAAAATTGTAAAAGTTGTGAATGGTGATTTAATCTTTGTGCAACCAAAAAATATAATATTTAATCAAGGTTCTTTTCTCGCTGATAGGGTATTTTAAATTAAATAATAATATGAATAAAGAAACATTTGAAGAGTTTTTAAATGGAGAATTTTTTAAAGAATTTGTTGGAACTAAAGAAACATTTAATGATGATTTTAATGACTGGGTCGTTGAATTAGAATGGGATGATATTATAGAATATGCTGATGAGTTTAATAAAGAAATGTTAGATAAACAGAAAGAAGAGATGAGACAAATAATTAAACAATGTGTTCCTCACGGACATCAAAAAAGATTTCTTGATAAACTTAAAAGAATTAAATAAATAGTATAGCAGAGAATTAAAAATAGCTTTAAAAATTAAAATATAAAATAGCAGAGAATAGCAGAGAATATAAATAAAATATAATTGAAGAATTAAATAAATGTATATGAAAATAAAAAAACTAAAAGTAGATTATAAAACACCATTAAAAACACAATTAGAAAAATTAGGCATTAAAAATTATCTTGATTTAGAGGAGATGAAAAATCTTTATCCTCAAGAAGAAACAATTTATGATATAGAAACGGGAGAAGAAATG
>Ga0222697_1000371_pt1 | contig 19851 bp, 25 predicted proteins | sample AntAcemetage1402_FD_179835 | JGI IMG/M metagenome (GOLD analysis project Ga0222697, IMG submission 179835) | Saline water microbial communities from Ace Lake, Antarctica - #1402 | ecosystem: Environmental > Aquatic > Non-marine Saline and Alkaline > Saline | place: Antarctica: Ace Lake... | reverse complement strand
TTATCAGACTACAATATCTATCGGCAAATGCAGATAGGGTGTTTGGAGGCCAAGACAAAATACGTTTGTACTGCTGAAGCTGATTGCCTGTACCCCCCTACTGGTTACTTTGACTTTAAACCCCCGGAGAATTGGACAGCCGGACACTACACTAACCTATATATATTATGGAAGGGTAGCCATATCTTTAACCAGAAGGCGTTTTCCTTATGTGGTTTGTTCTCTAACAGGGAGTTTTTGTTATCAAGGTTTCCGAGGTCGTTAGGTAAAGATAAGTGGAGGGCAGGACACAAGCCTCAACACCCTTTGTTTCACAAGTGGAAAGAGTGGACACCATTTAAGTCGGATATACCAATTATTAACTGTAAAACCCCAGAAGGTATGAGGCACAAGTCGGGTGTTAATACCGAAGGCAAGCCTAAAAAAGAACTGCCATACTGGGGAAATGCTGAGAAGCTAGGAAGGGAACTATGGCAAAAATAAAATTAACACAAGGTAAATATGCGATTGTTGATAAGGAAGATTTTGAATGGTTAAACCAACGGAAGTGGTATATTACTAAAAAAGGTTATGTAGCTAGAACTGTTCATACACCAAGACCAAATCGTATTGATAAAACTGTATTTATGCATAGAATAGTAAACAATACTCCTAATGATTTATTTACCGACCATATAAACAGGAATAAGCTTGATAATAGAAAGCAAAATTTAAGAACTGTGAATAATGCTCAAAATCAATGGAATAAAGGACTACAAAAAAACAATAGAACTGGTGTTGCTGGTGTATCGTGGCATATTAAAAATTGGTGGTCAAGAATTTATGTTAATAAAAAACAAATAAGTCTTGGTTGTTATTCTGACTTTGAAAAAGCAGTAACAGCAAGAAAACAAGCAGAAAGGATTTATTATGGAAAATATACCTGATATTACAGGAATTTACTACACGTGTAATTATATCGACAACAAGAACCCGCATTTTTTAGCAAATACTAGAAAACAATTAGTCAAAGTATTTAAAGATAGACCTTTGATTGTTGTTTCTCATAAACCAGTAGAACGATTCGAAGGTTTCAAAGGTGATTTTAAAAATATAGTTGTAGGAGATATTGGGAGAAGCCATCTTAATATTTATAGACAGATTTTGATTGGGTCAAAAGAGGCTAAAACGAAATGGGTGGCTATGATAGAAGATGATATTTTGTATAGTGAACCGCACTTTAATATCCAATACTTTGTTAAACCGGAATTTATGGAGAAGGATTATTTCCTTTATGATATGAACAGGGTTTCTATTTTCACCTGGAGTAAGCCCCCGGTATTTTCTTATAGATTTAAAAGAGTAGTGATAAACCAGTTGATAGGAAAACGCCAGATGGTAGTTGATGCCTTAGAGGAGAGATTTAAAAAAGTTGATGAATTGATAAAAATTTGGCCTGAGAGAAAAATAAATAAATATTTTGGTGATTTAGGTAGATATGAGGGGATATTAGGGGTAACTATAAGACCAGTTTATGAATATACCTCTTGGGTACCTAGTGTTGTATTTAGCCACGATTTAGCTTATGGTTATGAATTTAATCAGGGTAGGAAAAAGAGATTAGGGGATTTAAGAATGACTGGACTTACTGATTGGGGTTCAGCATCCGAGGTTATGAAATTATGGAAAAAGTAAAGGTTTTATTACTAGGTGATAGTCCTATTGCTTTGTATGCCTTAGAGTTATTAAAAGACTACCAAGTTTATGTTATTGGTGATGAAATAGATATTCCTTGGTTACCAATGTATTTAATGCCAATAGATTTTAAACCAGACGTAGCTTTCAGTATTAAATACCCCCACGTTCTAACTAAAAAGTTTATTGATGAGGTTGGAGTGCCTATCCTAAACTTTCACACCGCCCCATTACCAGAGTTAAGGGGAGTTGATACTTGTTCGTGGGCTATCTATCACAAGCTAAAGAGGTTTGGGGTTACAGTCCACATTATTGATGAGAAAGTTGATAGTGGGGATATCGTGTTAAAAGAAACCTTCCCTATTAAAAAATGGGACACAGCCTATTCCTTATATTGTAAAAATCTTATTCTATTAAGAAAAGTTATTAGGGAAAACTTAATTAGGTTTGTTAATGGGGATTATCTTGCTTGGGAAAATGAGGGCAAGGTATCATACATTCATAAGAGGGGAGAGTTTGATTATACTAACTTAAAAGTTCCTAAAGAAAATCAGGATATATTTATAAGAAGCAGATACTTTCCCGGCAAGCAGTTACCATATTATGGATAGCACAGTCATTTACTACACCAGCAATAAGGAAAATATATTATTTGAAAAAAAGATAATGGAGAGGTTAAAAAAATCAAAGGGCTATCTTCCTTTAATAAGTGTTTCCCAGAAGCCGATAAAATTTGGTAATTGTAACATCTGTGTCGGGGATATAGGGGTATCAGACGGTAATGCTTTTAAACAAATGTTAATAGGTTGTGAAAGGGCAAAAACAGACTTTGTTATCTTTGCCGAAGCAGATACATTATATCCGCCTGAGTATTTTCAGTATGAACCTAAAGAATTGAAACGATACTGGTTTGAGGATGTTTATGTTTGGTATCCCCATAGTCCGATGTTGCAGGATAATTTCTTTTTAAAAGGACGTTCTGACTGCGGACATATAGCTGGTAGGAAACTAGCAATTAAACTACTCAAAGAAGGGAAAGGTAGGGGAATGAAGTACAAAGGTAAGAATAGGCCAGAAAAGGTACAATTAGAAAATCCTATTATAAATATTAAAACTGGTGATGGTATGAGACCAAAAACCCAGACAGCTTTAAATCCTGTGTCATCTTTACCATATTGGGGAAAAGTAAAGGATTTACAGAAGGAGATATTTGGCACTTAGTTTTTTCTATACCAGAGGGGGGGCAGGTAATATTAGGGGTAGACAAATTGCTGATTGGTTAAAAGCAAAACATAACCCCGAAGATGGTTATGGGAAAGATACTTGTATCTATGTTAAGACAACAAAGCCCCCTTTCCTTTCAAAGAAGTCATACATTGATGTTTGCGACGCCCCACTAGCAATAGAGTATCTTGAGAAACATCCCGAGATTGGGGTTATATCTCTTGGTGATTACCAAAAAGATGTTATAGAGAATATATTAGGAAGGAAAACTATCCTAATTCCCCACCACCATTGTAATTTTGACAGGGAGGTAAGGCCTGACAGACCAGTACAGGTAGTTGGGATTATTGGTTGTAAAAATGCCTTCCAATACCCGATTGATGACATTAGAAAGAGGTTAAAGAAGATAGGACTAAGGTTAAAGTTTGAAGAAAACTATTGGGATTATTATAAGGAAGACAGACAGAAGGTAGTGGATTTCTACAAAGGCATTGATATTCAGATTGTTTGGAGGCCTAAAGGGTGGAGTCCGAGGTTTGCCGCCCTTAGAAGTCCTTTAAAGTTAAGTAATGCTGGTTCGTTTGGCATACCGACAGTATGTTATCCCGAACCAGACTATGAGGTAGAATGGAAGGGTTCTTATCTTGCTGTTGATAAAATGGATGATTTAGTTATGTGGGTTGAGAGATTAAAGAATAATGAATTTTTCTATAAACGCTATAAGGAAATTGTTTTAAAGAAATCAGAACCCTATCACATAGAACATATAGCAAAGTTATACAATAAACTATGAACATACGAGTAAGGGCTAGGCTACTTGAAAAGACTGTTATAATAGATGGTAAGAGAAGAGAAGTTTATGGTTTGGCTGACTTCTACACCAAGCCAACAAGAATAGGAATAGGCAGACATTGTTTGATGGCATTTGAGGAGATAGCAAAGAAAGATGGGAAATACTGTGTTGTTCTGTTTTGTGATGACGGTGTAACAGGTTTTTATTTAGGAACGGGATATTATTATTATGGTATGTTTGAAGGTAAGCACGTATTTACAAGTTGTTATGTAAAAGATATTAAACTAACAGAAAAATGGTAAAAAAGAAAACTAAATATAGGACTGAAATGTGTAATGAATGTCAGGGTAAGGGTATGTGTAAAGAGTGTAATGGTAAAGGGGAAATTAAAACTGAGATTAAGCCTAAAATGAAAAGATATGAAACAACAGTAAAGATAGACTTACTTACTAATGCTAGAAGTAAAAGAGAAGCTAAACAGAATTTCAAAATAGATATGGAATACTTAGATAATAACAGAACAAAGAGTGGAGTTGATCTTTACATTGATGCAGGACAAAAAATTGGAACAATAACAAGACTGGTATATAAATGGTAAAAATACCAATGTTCTATCCACATATACCTAAAAGACTTCACGAGATGCTCGGAGAGACGTTAAAGACCAAATGGATAGGGCAAGGGTCATTGGTTGATAAGTTTGAAGAAGAAATAGGAAAGAAGTTTAATTTACCTAATCCTTTGTTTGTTAATTCCGGCACGTCAGCTTTGGAATTGGCATATACTTTACTAGACTTAAAAGAAGGGGACGAGGTTGTTTCTCCTGTGTTTACTTGTACTGCTACCAATACTCCGCTTATACGCAGGGGGGTAAAAATACGCTTTGCTGATATTGACCCCCATACCCTAGTTGTTACCAATCAAACAGTTAAAAACGCTATGACGCCTAAAACAAAAGCTATTATCGGGGTGTCTCTTGGGGGGATAAAATGCGACCTAACAGACTTTAATGTTCCTGTTATCATAGACGCTTGCCAAGCTATCGGACACAACAACGGGGATATGATAATTTATTCATTCCAAGCGATTAAGCATTTCACTACTGGAGATGGGGGTTTGTTGAATGTTAATGATAAGAAGTTATACAAAAGAGCAAAGTTATTACGCTGGTTTGGGATAGATAGGGAAAAGAAACAGAAAAAGGGGTGGCAAGCATATCAGGATAGGGAAATGACCTTTGATATTGAGGAAGCAGGATTTAAGTTCCAGCCAACAGACATAGACGCTACCTTCGGACTAGCAGGGTTAGAGGAGTTTGACGGCATAATACAGCATAGATATAACCTATTTAACCTATACAAGAATGAGTTAGATAACTACAAAGGAATTAGGGTAGTTGACGGCAAGGATAATATGTACTGGTTGTGTGGTCTTATCCTTAACGATATGGATAGGGACGAATTTGCTAAAAGGCTTTTAGATAAGGGCATAGAAACTAATTTAGTACAGGTTAGAAACGATATATTCAACATATTTGGAGGTAAGAGACAAGACTTACCGAATATGAACGAGATTGAGGATAAGTATATCTACATACCTTTGCATACAAAAATGACTTATGATGACGCTAGATATATAATAAAGGTAATTAAAGATGAGTAAAACCAGCATAATTTTACTAACGTGGAATTGTTTGGAATATACCAAGAAGTGTATTCTAAGTTTGGCGGAATATACTCCAGACTCAGATTATGAATTGATTATTGTTGATAATGGAAGCAAAGAAGAAACAATATTTTACTTAAAACTTTTAGACAAGATAGGAGAAACAAGGGTAATTTTTAATAAAAAGAATATGGGAAGTCCCTATGCTTGGAATCAGGGAATAAAGATAGCCAAGCACGACTACATAGCCATAGTTGATAACGACACAATGTTTACCCCTAACTGGCTTGTTTATTTACAGGATTGCTTCAAAGAGAACAAGGATTGTGGGGTAACTTCTCCTACCACCTGTTTCTGTGGCGGTAATAGGTGTGATAAGGAAATACAGGAAAAGAGGTTTGAAATGACGCAGAAGGATATGAACGACTATGCTAAAACCCTAAAGAAGGGATATATTGATTGCCACCTATTCGGTTTCTGTTTCTTAACCCATAAGAAAGTAATTGATAAGATAGGGGTTTTTGACTGGAAGCGGTATGGAATAGGAACATATGAGGAAAGGGATTTCTTTTGGAGGGCGCAAAAGGTTGGTTTCAAAACTTACTGGACAACCCATTCTTACGTTCACCACTACGGACATATGACCTTTAAGAGTGAGAATATTGATGTCAACAAGGTTCACGATAAGAATAGGGTAATATTTGATAAGAGGAAAAAAAACGATAAGAATTTATTTATTGAAAATGATGTATGAAGAAACTTTGGGATAAACTAGCAAGAACCAACTCCAAGTATTATATAAACTCTGATAAGGGGAAGGGGATAACTGAAGCAGAGTTTATTAAAAGTGGCTTTGATGATTATATAAAACATATTGTAGAAGATAAACTTATTAACTCTCTTTGGAAAGGTCGTATGTGGACGAATTTTACTGTATTAGATTTAGGTTGTGGAATTGGTAGGATTACTGAAAATATGACTGATGATTTTAGGGCAGTGATAGGGATTGATATATCAGGTGAAATGATAAGGCAAGCTAGAAAAAGAGTAAAAAGAGAAAATGTACGATTTATGGAAACAGATGGCGAATCAATCGGCTTAATAGATGGTTGTGTTGATTTTGTCTTTTCCTACCTAGTCTTTCAGCACTTCAAGGAGAGAAAAATGGTAGAGTCAAACTTTAAGGAAGTTTACCGAGTGTTAAAACCAAAGGGTATATTCAAGGTAAGAATAAGGTCAGATAAGGTTGATAAGAGCAGATGGTGGGGCGGAGTAGAATATACAGAACAGTCAATCGGTAAGTTAATTAAAGAAGTAGGTTTTAAGTTATTAAAAACGGAGACAGTAGGCAGTTATGGCTACTGGTTATGGCTTGAAAAATAGGAAAGAAGGCAAAGCCTTCACACTTCACCACTACACAAAAACTATACACCATAAAAGCAAAGCATTTAATCGGGTGTTTCCCTTATATGATTACTTCAAGCCGATGATAGGGGATAAGAAAGAAGTTTCTATTGCTGACATAGGGGCTGGTATGTTTTCTACTACTGGTAGCACTTGGCCGGGTGTAGAAGTTGAAGTTTGGCCTTCTGATGAGTTAGCAGAAGAATATATGGAAGTGTTAAAGAAGTTTAAGATTACCCCATTATTCCCCATAGAACAACAGAATATGGAATATTTAAGCTATGCCGATAACTCCTTTGATATAGTCCATTGTGTAAACGCCCTAGACCACGTTGAAAACCCCAACAAAGCTATTAAAGAAATGTATCGGATATGTAAGCCCGGTGGCTGGATTTATATGAGGCATTATTTTAATACTGCGGATAAGCAGAAGTATCGGGGTATGCACCATTGGAATATAACCCTGACTATAAATTATGATTGTATTTTTATGGGAAAGAAAGGATATTTTGTACTTTCTAAACTTATGGGATTTAAGAATGAGTCCAAAAAAGAAGCAGAGGAGAAGTGCGATCAAATAGTTTCTACCCTTCAAAAATGAAAACATTCCTAACAGAAATGCCAGTCCATAACGATTTCCTTGTAGGTAGGTTTACTTTGGAAATGGGTTATCCGTGGATTACCCACGGGGCAATTTTAGCCCTAGAGAGAATTTTAAAAAGAAAGGCAAAAGGGGAATTTAAAATACTTGAGATGGGAAGCGGAGGCTCAACTATCTACTTTTCTAAGCGGTGTAAAACTCTATTATCATTAGAACATAACCAGAAATGGTATGAAAAGGTTAAGAAAGCTTTGCCTAAACCTTCAAACGTAGAGTTAATTTACAATTCAGTAAGAAAGTTAAATGATGTTATTAAACAACAAGAAGATGGTTATTTTGATATAGTCTTTTCTGATTTTGGTTATTCTTATGAAGCTAGAATGACATTACTAAAAACGTCTTTAATTAAACTCAAAAGGTTTGGCTGGCTGGTTGTTGATAATTACTTGTTGTGTGATAGGGATATTGATTTAGGGGCTTTTGATGTTTATACTTTCGATATGTTCCAATATTCCGGCAGGGGAACTAGAATCTACAAGAAGCTGTATTGACAGCAACTAGAAACTATGGGTAAACTTTACGTATGGTTAGATACAACTTATATCTCACAAACCACCAGCATAGATTTTTAAGAGAACGGAAAAAACAAGGGGGCAATTCTTCAGAAACAATCCGCTTTGCACTAGACCAACACATCGACAAGCTAAAAAAAGAGTTATTGAATGTTTCGACCTCGAAAGGTGGTGAAAAATAATGGGTTTATTAAGTAAAACACCAGCTACCAGTCCAGTTCCAGTAGCACCAAAGACAATTTCCTTGTCTTTTTCTGATGCTATCGGGGAAGTATTAAACAAAAAGAAAATTACAAGAGCTGAATGGAATGATGTTGAGGAATATGGTTATTTAAAAGATGAGTTTTTAACTATCCACACCAAAGGAAAAGACCATAGATGGCTTGTAAGTGAAGCTGATATGATTTCCGTTGACTGGATAGCTTTTTAAAATGGGTAAAGGGTGGATTTATACTTTAAGGAAAGCATATATCCCAAGAATTACCCGTTGGTTAAATAGATTGCCGAATGTTAAATGGGATAGGATAACTTTAAGGAGAGGACACCTATTCGCATTTGGCTGGATAGATAGGGAAAAGGATAGTTATAAAGACTTTTTTATAATTGATTTTGCAAGGGGAAAGCCAGTAGATTATTGCAGTAGCAACACTATTTATAACCTGAAATACTCAAAGATTTTAGGCTTGTATAGTCAGAAGTGTGAAAGGATAGAAGATATTTTTAAAGGTGTTAGAAATTCAATTAAGTTAAATGAAGATAAAAAAAATGCCAAGCAAGAAAACACTTGAGGCATATTTAGACAACAAAGAACCAATAAAAGTATATTTTGACATAAAGAAAGGAAGGTTTGTTTGGGATGAGAGATTTAAGCGTAATAATACCATCGAGAAATGAAGAATATCTTAGCCGTACAGTTGAGGGTGTACTTAAAAACAAACAAGGCAATACGGAAGTTATTGTTATTCTTGATGGTGCTTGGGCTGATCCTCCACTTACAGACCACCCAGACTTAACTGTTATATACCACCCGGAGTCTATCGGACAGAGAGCCGCCTACAATGAGGGAGTAAACTTATCCAAAGCTAAATTTATTTTAAAGTTAGACGCCCATTGTATAGTGGATGAGGGCTTTGATGTTAAGCTGATGGCAGACTGCGAACCCGACTGGACAGTAATTCCGAGAATGTATAACCTCCACGCCTTTGATTGGGTTTGTACTGGGTGCGGACACAGACAATATCAAGGGCCATCTTCTAAGTACAGTAAGTGTGCAAAATGCGGGGAAAAGTGTATAAAAGAGGATATTTGGAAGATAAGAAAGCACAAGCGGTCAGACTTTATGAGATTTGATAGTGATTTACACTTTCAATACTGGGGGGCGTTGGGGGAAAGACAACAATCAAAAGGGGATATAGCTGATACTATGTCATTTATTGGGGCTTGTTGGTTTATGTACAGAAAAAGACACTATGAATTAGATTTACTTGACGAGGGACACGGCAGTTGGGGGCAGGTAGGAACAGAAGTGTCTGCAAAGAGTTGGTTATCCGGGGGAAGGTTAGTAGTTAATAAAAAGACTTGGTTTTCCCATCTATTTCGAACACAAGGTGGGGATTTCAGCTTCCCATACAAACAGTCAGGAAATCAAATAGCTAGGTCTAGGGTATACAGTAAAAAATTATTCGTAGATGGTGCTTGGAAGGGTGCAAAACACCCCCTAGAGTGGCTAATAAAGAAATTTTGGCCTATTCCCGGTTGGGAGGGGTATAAATTTAAAGATACTAACTTGCAACCTATTACTAAGGGTATAATTTACTACACCGATAACCAATTAAATATGAAAATAGCCCACGAGTGTAGAAAATATATTGATAGGGTAGGGCTTCCAATAACTAGCGTTTCATTAAAGAAATTAAACTTCGGCAAGAATATAGTTTTAAAACTAAAAAGAAGCTATGAGGCCTACTTTAAGCAGATACTAACAGCATTAGAGAACATTGATACTGAAATAGTTTTCTTTTGTGAACACGACTGGCTCTATCACGCCTCACACTTTGAGTTCACTCCTCCAAAGAAAGACGTTTTCTATTATAACGATAACTGGTGGAGGCTAAGATTGGCTGATGGTTTGGCTATAAACTACGACACCCATGTTGTACCTTCTATTTGTGGATATAGGGAGTTATTACTCAACCATTACAGACAAGCGGTAGAAATGTTGGAAAAGAATAGTTGGGATAAGGGTTTGGTTTATAAAATAGGTTTTGAGCCGGGTACTCATAGAAGGGTAGATTTTACTAAACAAGAAAAGTCAGAAACTTTTAGGTCAAGGTTTCCCAACATAGATATTAGGCACGAGGCTAACTTAACTAGAAGCAAGTGGAAACCCTCAGATTTCAGAAGCCCTAGAAGTTGTAGGAATTGGAAGGAAACAGACATTATTGAGGATTGGGGTATGACTAAAAACATTATTAAAAAGTTAAAAAGGAGTTAATATGATTCCTGTACTCAGACCAAGTTATACAGAAAAAATAAAAAAGGATTTATGTGCAGTATTAGATTCTGGGTGGACTGGTTTTGGCCCGAAAACTATTGAGTTTGAAAAGAAGTTTGCAGAAAAAGTAGGTTCTAAGTATGCAATAGCAACTAATTCTGGTACTTCTGCTTTGGATTTATGCCTGAAAGCCTACAATATAAAAGGAGGGGAGCTTATAACAACTTCAATGACCTTCATATCGGATGCTATTGTCGGACTTTGGCAAGATATGGATATTACTTTGGCTGACATTGAGGAAGATTCTTTATGTTTAGACCCCGAAAGTGTGGTAATAACTGATAAAACTAAGGCAATTATTACAGTTGATTCGCACGGCCGTTTAGCTAAAGTTGATGGATTAAGAAAGAAATTTAAAGGTTTGATTATCGAGGATGCGGCACACGCTATGTACACCCCCGGTGCTGGTAAAAATGGGGATATAGCTATCTGGTCATTTCAGGCGGTTAAGTCTATGCCAATATTTGATGGTGGAATGATTACTACCAATGATGATAATATTTATCAAAAATTAAGAGGGCTTACTTGGCTAGGAATACGCAAAAGCACTTATGAAAGGGCAGAGGGTAAAAGATATACTTGGGATTATGATTTGCCTTCTACTGATGGTATTAAAGGATATATGACTGATGTTCAGGCAATTATTGGGCTTGGACAACTTGAGAGGATAAATGAACTTTGTGCTAAACGCCGAGCAGTTCAGGCAGTTTATAATGATGCTTTTAGAAACATTAAAGAAATAAAATTGCCAATGTTTTCAGCCACTTGCCAATACTATACACCGCAGGTAGAAAAACGGAATGAATTATCTGATTTTTTAGCAGGAAAAGAAATTTCAACTAGCGTCCATTTTAAGCCAATTAGCGAGATGACTGCCTATCGCAAATATGTTAAAAGACCTCTACCAGTTACTGATAAAGTATGGCCTAAATTATTAACCTTACCCGTTTTTAATGACATTACTTGGGAACAGGTTGAGTATATAATAAAAATGGTGAAAAATTTCTATGAATAGAATTTTAATTACCGGCGGTTTTGGTACACTAGGAACAGAACTTCAAAAGCATATTAAATGTATAGCCCCGACTAGAAAAGAATTTGATATAACTAAACCTATATCAATGAATGATTTTAGCTTAATTATCCATTCTGCTGCCTATATAGACGTAGTAAAAGCAGAGATAGAAAAAAAAGAATGTTATACCACGAATGTTTGGGGAACAGTTAATATGTTAAAGTCTTATCCTTGCATACCATTTGTGTTTATTAGCACAGAGTACGCAAAAAATCCTGTCAACTATTACAGCGAAACTAAACTAGCTGGGGAAACAGCAGTTAAAGCACTAGCTAAAAACTACTTAATTATCCGCACCTTATTTAAAGCAGTTCCCTATCCCTATGACAAAGCGTTTACTGACAAGTGGACTAATGGGGATGAGGTAACTACTATTGCCCCATTAGTTGCCAAGAAGATAATGGATTGGGTTAAAAACGACTTATCCAGCCAAACAGTAAACATCGGTACTGGTAGAAAAACTTTTTATGATATTGCGGTAAAAAGCAAGCCAAACATAAAGAAATGTTCTATTAACGATATAAAAGATGTAGTTCTTCCTACTGATACTTCCTAAGGCTTGACCAAAACTAGAATTATAGTCTAGGCTTTTCGTATGGACTTCAAAAAACATAACGGGGTTTATGCCCCTTGGTATTACAAAGCAAGAAAAGAACGAGAACGCCAAGAAATAAATAATTTATATTCTAAATATCAAAATTATTTACTGGCTTTTGTTAATACAAAATATGGTAAAGGGTATCTTGAATTGGAAAAATGGGCAAAGATTAGTGACAATTACCCTATTGTTAAAGTAGCCCCTGATGGAATCCATCAATTAATTGGCTGGAAAGATAAAAATACACCAATTATTAGAGCTATATTCTTTCCTGCCAGTCAATATATAAAAAAGTTTTCTCTTGCTTTAACAGGAATTGATTTAGCTTCTGATCTTATCGGTAAGATTAAAAATCCTGAATGGTTAATCCCTCATTTTGGCGGTTTAATTACTCCTCGCAGTTGGTTGCCATTTATTCAATATTCTTCGCCTGAAACTTTTTATCCTGATGAAACTCCAACAAGTACATCTGTTGATGGCAGATTGTATAATTATCCTGCGAATACAACTTGGGCAATTGTACATAATGCTACGGAATCGACAGCTGTTTATTCTTCTCCTGAAAGTAGTATATTGATTTATACATATTCTGGTGGTCAAAGTAATGAATGGAATATAATAAATAGAGGAGCTTTTCTTTTTGATATTTCTTCAATTCCAGATAGTGCTGAAATTGAGGATACTTCAAGTTATTCTATTTATACACACGGTCTTAACAATACTTCTTCTGGATGGACTTTTAGATTATGTTTAACATCTTCAAATCCTGCTTCTGATACTGTTCTTATTAAAGATGATTATGACACGCTTGGAACGACGGAATATGGAACTAGAATGGCTCCAGTAGAAGCTGGTTATTCAGTTTTTGATTTAAATTCAGATGGTAAAACTTTTGTTAAAAATGCTCTTACGGATAATATTGTTAAATTCGGAGTAAGAGAACAATATGATTTATCAGATACTGCGCCAAGCTGGGAAAGTGCGAAGTGTTTATATTGTAACGCCTATTTTGCTAGTTATGAAAGCAATAAACCAAGATTAATTGTTACTTATACTTCTGGTTCAGCTTCTCCAAGCGTATCTGTCAGTGCAACCCCCTCAATATCAGTCAGCCTTTCTTTATCCCCTTCCCCATCAGCAAGTATTAGTGCTTCCCCTTCAATATCCGAGTCGGCTACTCCTAGTATATCGGTTTCAGTATCAGAATCAGCAACACCATCAGTTTCAGCTTCTGTTTCTGAATCGGCAACTCCTAGTGTTTCTGCCTCAGTTTCTGAGTCTGCTACACCATCGGTATCGGTTTCTTTATCACCATCTATCTCTGAGTCAGCCACTCCCTCTGTTAGTGCTAGTCTTTCAACTTCTCCATCAAGTAGTGCCTCTGTTTCAGAATCGGCAACTCCTTCTATATCAGAGTCAGCAACGCCCTCAATTTCTGCTAGTGTTTCCGAATCCGTAACTCCTAGTATTTCGGTTTCCCTAACACCTTCTGCTTCTGAATCTGCTACACCCTCAATCTCTGTTTCAGTTTCGGCTAGTGCTTCGGAATCTGCAACTCCCTCATCTTCAGTTTCAGCATCAGAATCAGCTACACCTAGTGTTAGTGTTTCGTTAACCCCTTCGGCAAGTGCTAGCGTATCAGCCTCGTTAAGTGCTTCGGTTTCTGCTTCTGTATCGGAAAGTCTTTCCCCAAGTGTATCTGTTTCAGTAAGTGAGTCAGCCAGCCCATCAGTTTCCGCCTCGATATCAGTTTCATTGAGTAAAAGTCCTAGCCCATCAATATCAGTTTCATTAAGTCCCTCGGTTTCAATTTCAAAAAGTCCTTCGGTATCAGCTTCTGTATCGGTAAGTTTAAGTTCGAGCCTAAGTCCTAGCCCTTCCCCTTCACCCCCTATTTATGAAGATAAATACACAGCTACTGGGAATACCTATAAACCTAAGTACCCCTACACTTGGTAGGTTATTAAGTGTAGGGTATTTACTGGACAATAACTATTATTATTTGCTAGTCTAAAATTATGATATACGAGATTAAAAGTTGGACAGGTCTGTCAGATTACGAAGACCGTGGGATAGTCGGTAGTTTTAAATTTGCAAAAAACCTTTCGGTTCGCAAGGATATTGACAGCTTATCCTGTAATCAAGACTTGGTTGAAGAGGGAGTATTGGACAGCCGTTCCCCTTCCTTATCGGTTTCCCCAAGTACAAGTTTATCCCAAAGCCCTTCATTGTCTGCTAGTGCCAGTTCCAGCCCCACACCTAGCCCATCATTATCAGTAAGTCCTTCAGCTTCTGTTTCATCTAGCCCTTCTGTAACGCCTTCTGCTTCTGATAGCCCTAGTCCTAGCCCAAGTGGTGGTTTAACTACTGTCTTTGAAGACCTAATAAGGTTTTTTGTTAAGTGTACGGATGGCTATACCTATGGATTTGGCAATACAGGCTGTATTTACAGAAGAGATAGCAGTGCCTATTGGGAGAGGGTATATAAAGACGAGAATGGGGCTATTAAAGGGGCGGAAGAAAAGCCATCATCAAGTGGTAAGACTTATCTATACTGGGCTACTGATACTGTACTAAAAAGAAAACCAATCCCCGGACAAGCAAACTTTAATGACGTTGAAGTAGTGGCACAGAATTTAAAGTCCCAAGACTGGCACACAATGACACAAGTCGGGGGTTCTTTAATGATAGCTAATGGTTCTTGGCTTGGTATGGTTGGTTATGATGATTCTTATACAAATGAAGCCCTTGATATGATTCCGGGTAATATTGCCAAGACCATTATCGAAAGAAATGGCAGAGCTATTATCGGGACATCAAGGGCTTTAGATTCTACTAAGAGTGTAAATGGGGCTATTGATGCCGAAGTTCCCCTAGTCCAAGTAGGGGATGACGGAGAGATTTACTTTGCTGACGGCAATAGTTCTATTCCTGTTAAGAAATTCCCCGGCGGTGGCAAGGTTAATCCCGGCGGAGTTTGTAATGAGGAATTACAAGTTAATATATTTGAATGGGAACAGACCGCCTTAAACTGGATTGATAAGCAGGCAGTAGGTAATTTGGCTTTGTTTGCAGTTTATGACGCTGATGAAGGTTATGGGGGTATATATAGTTATGGAAGGAAGAATAAGAATAAGCCGTTTGTGCTTAATTTAGACCAGCAGTTAGACGCTGATGAGCTAGGGGCGATAGTTAATGTGAATGGTACGACTTTAGTTTCTTACCAAGACGGAACAGACTTTGGAGTAATGGCTGTTAATCCTGATTTAAAAGCTACCGCAACTTACGAGGGATTGGACTTTAAAGCCCCTGTAAAAAGGCCGACTAATATAACTAACTGGAAGTATGCGGAATTATTCTGCGACCCGCTAGTTTTAAACCAAACAATCCAATTCTGGTATAGGGTAAATAAAAATGGGGACTTCGTTCAGGCTTTGATGGAAGATGGCACAGGTTCTTTTTATAAATCAGACGAGAAGAAAGCAGTATTTTTAATCCAAGAAGAAGGGGAGATTTTTGAACCCAAAATTATTCTTACACCTTATGTTAATACCAGTCCGCAGGTTCATCGTTTAAAAATATTTTTCGAATAGTATGCCAGATGAAAAAGTTTATACTCCAGCCGTTCTAGAAGATACCCCCTTTCCACAAGAGGAAGATGATAATATTACTGTTTCCCAACAAAAGGCTGGCGGTACTTATTCAGCCCAAACAACCAAAGACCAACAGTTTCCTACTAAAAGAATTGCTGTTGAACTTATAGGGAGTGCTTTAAATACCAAGTCCAGAAAGATAATGGGGGAGTTTGAATTTACGGAACAAGGAGCAATAAAGGTAGGGAAATATGTGAATGGGGTATCGGGAGAGGTTAATCTAAGCCCTAACGGGATTACTGCTAAGGATAGTGCCGGAATTACTACCTTTGCTATTGACGGAACAACAGGTAATGCGGTGTTTAAAGGAACAATACAGGCAGATACATTGATAGGTGGAGCGGTAGCTGTTGGTGATGGTGATATTTTAATAGACGGGGAAACAAAAAGAATGATTTTTTATGAGAATGACATACCAGTCATTGTTATTGGAAATGCCTAAATATGCCAAAAGTATTAAAAATAGCACTAGAGGGCTACAATGCCTATACTGACACTGACCCCGACCATTTTTCTTTATATGTTGACCAAGAAACAGACTATGTTTTAATTAAAGAAAAGACGAGGGGTTCTGAAACAGTGGCTGGTTCTTCATCTACAAATATTGCTCACGGATTAAGTTATGTTCCTTTTGTTATTGTGTTTGCGGAAATATCTTCAGGCAAATGGATACAAGCAAGGGGTGATTCTTCAGAAGATTTATCTATTGAATTAACTACAACTAACTTGAAATTAACAAACAGCACAGGAACATCTAAAGTGTTTAAATATTATATTTTTTATGACCAGCAAGTATGAAACAAGCAGTAAAAGTAGCAAAGATAGGTAAAAATGCTTTAACGGCAACTGACCCTAATGATTTTATATTTCATTCCTCATACAATACATTTAAAATAATTGATACAGGGATAGTAGATTTTACTATTGCCGCTTCGACAACAATAGAAGAAACGCTTGCCCATAATCTATTGTATATCCCCCTAGTAAATGCTTTTATGAGTGTTGATACAAATGAAGAAGCCATTTGTGCGAATGAAAACTTTGATACTATTGGATATAGGGATGTGTTTTTTATCTCTGTATCTTCGGACAATACAAACATTATTTTTTCAATAATAAACAATAATTTATCCAGTATTGAGGTTCACTTCAGATATTATATTTTTGAAGTACCATTTTAATTATGGCAACATTTACTAAGAGAATTGATAGTGCTATCAATGGATTAACAGACAGATATAATTCCCATTGGAACCCAAATTGGAAAGTTTCTAATTCTACTTATGGTGAGTCTGGGTTTATAGGGGTTTTTACAGAATTTGAAGATGAATGGGGAGAATGGTTTGGAGGATTATATAATAAAAGTTATCGTTTTACTGGGATAACTATTCCACAGGGCGCAACTATTACTTCAGCAAAAATAACTTTTACAGATAATACTACCGGAGATGAACGAGTTTTAAATTTTAAAATTATCGGTGTTGATGAAGATAATACTGCCGAATTTACTACCAGCCCTATAAGTGATGCCCGCACAAGAACCCATACTTCTGCAAGCGTTGATTGGGATGCAACATTTACACCATCGGCAGGAACAACAAGAGATACTTCAGATATAAAAACTATTATTCAAGAAATAATCAATAGGGGTAGTTGGTCGTCAGGAAATGCAATAGGTATTTATTTGTATGATGATGGAACTAGCGAAGAAGAATATTATACTCATAAGTATTGGTATAGTTTCTCCGCTGATGCTCCACTTCTCACTATTGAATATGAAACAGCTTCTTCTTCGCCGTCGATAACTTCATCTGCTTCTCCTAGTTTATCTCCATCAATTAGTATTAGTTTATCTCCATCAATAAGTATTAGTGTTTCTCCGTCTTTGTCAGCTTCACCAAGTCCAAGTCCGCAACCCCCATTTTTTGGACTTAAAATTGCAAAGTCTGGTTTTAATATTTTAGAAGAAACCGACCCAAATAAACTAATTTTCTCATCTGAATATAATACGTTAAAATATTATAAAGGTGGAACGATTACCCATAGTGTTAGTGAAGCAGATAATACATTGTATAGAACAAAGTCTTATTATACCCACGACTTAAATTTCTATCCATATTTTGAAGTTTATTGTAAAGATAACTTAATGTCAGGCTGGCAACCAGTAGGAAAATTTGAAGCTGGTGCTGGTAGTTATCGTTCTTTTTATGCCTATGTAACTAAAACTAAATTATATGTTGTTGCTTCTGGATATACAGGCATCGGTGGAGCAGGAGAAACTTATGATGTAGTGTTTTATTATAAAATATTCAGGAATAACTTGGGGTTATAACCATATCAAACTATACCTTTCTAATTCTTCGTAAATTGTTGTAATCGCTTGACATAAACTAGAACAATTTGTCATTATTAACCTATGGATGAATTTAGCCAACTACAAACAGCTTTACTTTCCGATTTAAACGCTACTACAAGCAGTTCCCTATTCCCGACTGCAACTATCAAGTTAGCATTAAACAGGGCTTACATCAAGGCTGGCAGGCTTTTTAGATGGCCTGCACTTCAAGACGCCCTAAAAACTTCTTCTCAAGCTAACATTGAATATTACGACGCCCCCGAAGCGTGGAGTCCTAATTCTATTTGGCGGTTAGAAATGGACGATGACCAGTATGGTGAATTACCCGATGGAAGCCCAATGGCTTTTGAGGATTACCGAGTTTGGAGGGCAGACGAGGATAATGCTTCAAGCACAAAAAAGAAATGGGCGGTTCAATGGCTAAGGTATTTTATATTTCCTGTTCCTACTTCCGCAGGAAGTAATAATATTAGTATTTGGGGACAGGAGAATGTAGAAACCCTGACTGATGATGATGATGAAACTATATTCTCAGGTTCTATGCCTGAATGTAACGAAGCGGTTGTTTTAGAAGCCTCAGCTATATTAAAGAAAAAAGGGGAAATAGAAAAAGCCGGACAATTAGCAAGTGATGAGGCTAAACAAATTCTTATACTAGCTTTTAATAAAATAAAACAAGAAGCATCTAAATTTGAAAAAACACAAGGAATGTTTGAAGTGCCTGACTATTTTTCTAACAAAGGCACAGCAGACACAACGATAGGAATGTTTTAATGGCAAATACTTATGATCCAACATCAGTAAACGTACAAGCCCCAGCAGGAGGCTTTCAACAAGGTGGCTGGTATGGTGGAAGGCAGTTTTGGGCTGGTTCTTTATCCGATCCCGGTGCTATTCACCCCCAAAGCAATCAGCAAGGGGCTGGACAGTTAGTAAGTGCAGAGGTAAACGCACAATCAGCCGCCGCACAAGGAGTTACTTCACAGAATATAGAGGGGTACTTGGAACAGCAAAGACAGCAATCTGCTGGTGTTGCCCCATCAGGACAGCAAACCCCGGTTACCAGAACCGCCCCATCAGGACAGACAGCAGGAGCAGGTACAGCGTTAGCAGGTGCTCCTACACCAGAAACACCAAACTTCCCAGAAATATATAAAGGACTTCAAGAAAGTTCTGGGGTAACTAAACTAGAACAAGACTTCGCTGATATGACGACTTCCTACAATGAAGCCCAAAGCAAAATTAACGATAACCCATTCCTATCGGAAGCTAATAGGGTGGGTAGAATACAGAAACTAACAATGGATTACACTAATGCTACTGCTAATATTCAAAACCAGATTGCTACTAAGAAAGCAGATGTAGAAACACAGCTAAACCTTCAAATGAAACAGTTTGATATTGAATCAACCGCCGCCCAAAACGCATTAAGTCAAGCTATGTCTCTTTTACAAGCCGGGGCTTTGGATAATGCAAGCGGAGAGAGTATTGCCAGCTTAACCAGAAGTACAGGAATACCAAGTGATATGTGGTATTCAGCTATAAGTGCTAATAAAAAGAAAAACGCTAATGTAGGGGTTCAAACATTTACTGCTGAGAATGGGGAAGTATGGGCGGTTGCTATTGATGGCAATACTGGTGATATGATTAAGAAAACAAGTCTAGGAATAATAGGGAATGTG
>Ga0222697_1000369_pt1 | contig 19891 bp, 17 predicted proteins | sample AntAcemetage1402_FD_179835 | JGI IMG/M metagenome (GOLD analysis project Ga0222697, IMG submission 179835) | Saline water microbial communities from Ace Lake, Antarctica - #1402 | ecosystem: Environmental > Aquatic > Non-marine Saline and Alkaline > Saline | place: Antarctica: Ace Lake... | reverse complement strand
CTCCTCTTTTAATGCTTCATTTTCTCTTTCTAGATCCATAACTCTCTTTCTCAGTTGAGCGATTTCTTCATCAAAAGCCATAATCCTTCTCCCCGAACTCAAATTAAGAGTTCATTTTTCAAAACGCAAACTCCCAAGAACCATTTCTCGAAAATTTATTCCCTCAGTATATTAACCCAAATTACCTACGTATTTCACACTCCTGCGCGCGTTAAAATAGGGTATTTCGGGGTATTTCAGCAACTTTGCACATAAAACATAAAACTTTTAACTTCAATTTCTTGAAATTTTTAAACTCATAATTCACTTCTGAATTATATTGCAAACGAATGTTCACAATTTCATAATTTTATTTATTTTACCAAAAGGCAGTTTTAATAAAATTACAGGTTATATTGAAGAGTTTTACGAGTATTTTCATGTTTATAAAGTTTGTCATTATAGAATAACAAATAAGTATTTCTGCCCCATTACTTTTTTAAAGACTTTCTACTTTATTTTTCTACAATGCCTCACCAATGTGTTAAATGTTCCAAAATTATAGAAGTAGGAAGTAGGGAGTTATTAGAAGGATGTTCAAAATGTGGAGGTAGATTTTTTTTCTACATTAAAGACGAGCAATTAAAAAAATTAAAAGATGCTCCAATAATTGAAATTGCTGAAGAAGATAAAGCTAAAGTTGAAAAAGACATAAGGGAAATGGCTGGAATTACGGATAATAATGCTCCAGTAATTTTGGATATTGAATCAGTAAGAGTAACTGGTCCTGGAAAATTTGAAATCGATGTTGTTAATTTATTTAAAAAAGATATGCCAGTAATTTACAAATTAGAGGAAGGAAAATATATTATTGATATCGCATCAACGTTTCAAAAAAGCCTAAAGGACCATAAAAAAGAAGATATTTTATAATTTAATTACTTCTAAATATTATTTTAAATTTCTAGAATTTAATATTCTTCTTCTGCATCTTTTTCAAAATCTATTGATACTCCTTCGGATAAATCTTCTTTTTTTTCTTCAAGATCATCTTCATTTTCAAAACTGTCTAAAATTTCACTAACCTCTTCACTCAAATCAACTTCTTCTATTTTGTCTTTTCTTAAATCATTATCATTATTCAAATTAAAATACGACTCGCCTTCATTCTTAGAATCTTCTTCATCTTCTCCTTTTTCTATTATTTCTGCAATACTTTTCTTCTTTTTTCCAATTTCTTTGCTGGCAATTTTTTTACTTTTTTCCAAAACCTTTTTCTTTTTCTCTTTCACAATCTCCCTAATAGTCTCCTCTTTTTCTTTTATATTCTCTTCATTATTCTTTTCTTGAATTATTTCAATTACTTCTTTTTTATGAACTCCATTATTCCCACCTTTCCATAAATTATTTTTTCTATGAAGAATAAATAGTAAATAAAATAGGGATGAAGAAAGAACTGCCGAAACATCTATTAAAAGAATAAACAATGTAAACGTTCTATTTAAAAAAACTACGGGATAAAATCCATTAAACATCGCATAAAAAATCCCAACAAGAATAGGCCAAATAACCAAATTAACCTTTTTGTATTTTCCATTAATAGAATAAAATAAAATAAATAATTCCAAAAAGAAAAAGCATAAAAACTCATATTTTAAAATATTATAATCACTAAACTTAAAAGATAAAACAAAAATAGAAACAGCCAAAACTACAGCAATAACTAATGAAATACCACTTTTCCTTTCTAAATAATTCACACTCATAGAAAACTAAAAAAGATTAATTTTATAAAATTATATGTACACAAATATACATGGTTTTCATAGATATTCACTGCCACATTGACTATTTTAACGAAGAAAAGATAGAAAAAATAATAGAAAATGCCAAAAAAAGTAAGGTCAAAATAATATTAAACGCAAGTACAAATCCTGATTCTATAGATAAAACCTTAGAATTAGCAAAAAAATATCCAGAAGTTAAAGCAACCTTGGGAATTTTCCCAATAGATGCGATACAACTTTCAAAAAAAGAATTAGATGAGCAAATAGAAAAAATAAGAAAAAATAAAGATAAAGTTTTGGCTATAAGTGAGGTTGGAATTGACCTAAAAGAATCAAATAATCTAAAAACACAAGAAGAAATATTTCAAAAATTTATAAATTTAGCAATAGAATTAAACAAACCAATAATTGTCCATTCTAGACATGCAGAACTTGAATGCATAGAAATACTAGAAAAATCAAATTATAAAAAAATAATAATGCACTGCTTTTGTGGCAAAAAGAAACTAGTAGAAAGAATAAAAAATAACAACTGGTATTTTAGCGTACCAACAAACGTAAATAATTCAGAACAATTCCAGAACATGATAAAAAATATTCCATTATCTCAATTATTTTGTGAAACTGATTCTCCTTTTCTCCACCCACTAAAACAAGAAAACAACGAGCCGGCAAATGTGTTATATTCTTATAAAAAAATCGCCGAAATAAAAAATATTTCACTAGAAGAAGTTGAAAAAGAAATTGAGAATAATTTTGAAAAACTTTTCTTAAAATAAATCCCCACTAAATTTAAAAACACTTTTACACAACTTTATTTATGGCATTCAATCCATTCAAAAAAAAAGACGAATTTGTAGACTTATCAGCTCACTATAGAAAGCAAGAAGAACTAAAAGCAAAAAGAGAAGAAGATAAAAAAGTCGAGGACAAAGATTTGAGAAAAAGTTTTTACCCAAGCTTGGGATTAAACAAACCAGTAGAAGAAAAACTAAAAGTGGAAGAGCCAGTAGCTCCAATATTTGAAATATTTAATTCCAATAATGAACCAGAAAAAAAAGAAACTCTTTCTGAAAATAATTTCGTCGGAACCTCTCAAGATAACGCAGCAGAAAAAAGAAAAAAACTAGCAAAAAGATTAATTGATATTACAAAAAAAATGGAAGATTTAACAAATCAAATTTACACCCTACAGCAAAGAATAGAAGTACTAGAAAGAAAATCTGGCGTAGGTTATTAAGATAATTTAAACGTCACCATCACTATTTAAAATAGATATATGCCATATTAGAAATACTACATTAGTTAAATTTTTTTGATTGAAAAATATAAGTATATTCAATTCACCTCTTATTATTTAATTATTTTAAATTGCCCACACTTAAAGATACAATAAAAATCAATGTTTTTTCATTTTATCCATTTTGCCACTCCATATGACAAGTTAATCCTGTCACCGCACCTGTCTCTGTTTTAGTATAACATCCTACTCTATCTCCAGCACTATAAGCCACACTACAATCTACTATACTATAAACTCCTGCTGCTGTAGTTCCTGTAAGTTGTGCAGTATCACAAGTTTGTGAAACTCCATTGATTCTTAACTCCATTGCTATCTCATTTGTACCTGATGCACAATTCTCACATGTTCCTGTAATAACTGTAACTACCCCTGCACATGGCATAACTATTCCTTGAAGTGCATCTCCATTACCTAATGCCATTGCTTGGTCACTTGCACCTGTAGTTCTTTCCCATGTATCATCACCGAATTTGTTATATGGACAAACACTACCAGTTACATCTCCTGGTATTTTTACAATTCCTGTGCTGGTAATTGCAAACTCATCAGTTCCAAAAGCTCCATATCCTTTAGAAATATGAAAACCATTACTACTTGCATCATTTCCAATACTCCATTTTGTTGAACCTCCTTTTTTAAAAGATAGTTGAGAATCATTATTAGTAGGAGCATCTACTGATATTCTACTTAATGTTCCATGAGTTCCATCGCCTACAAAATCTGCAATCTGTCCATAAAGAGCTTCCCCTACTACGCTTAATTTTGCTACAGGACTAGCTGTTCCTATTCCTACATTACTTGAACTATCTATAACCATAGCAAAACCACCATTCCCATAAAGAAAGAAACCATTTGCAAGATTAGGGTCTGTTGAACCTCTCGCACCCATTTCCCACGTATTACCATTTGGGATAAATTCCATTCCTGCAAAGTTACTGGTTGTCCCACCAGAACCATCTATTCTTAAAATTTGATTCGTTCCAATAATATCTAATTCTCTAACTGGACTAGCTGTTCCTATTCCTACATTACCAGTTGATTTTACTATAAAATCATAATTTGTAAAATCTGCTCCACCAGTAATAATTACATCATCACCTCCATTTAACCATAAATCATTCTCTGCATATATTCCACTTGCTCCTGATAAGAATCCAGATGCTGCTGTTCCATATTGTCTAATATTAAGTTCATTTGTTGCATCTTTTATTACTAATCCTGTTGCTCCTCCAGCTGGAGTAGCTGTATTTTGGATTGTTACATAAGTAGTGTAACCAGTACTACTACCCTCTACATCTAAAAGACTATCTGGACTAGCTGTTCCTATTCCTACATTGCCATTAGTATCCAATACTAAACCATCATTTAAAGATATCTGGTCTCCTACCGCAATACCTGAGTCGTATTGTAATTTTAGTTTATCTTCATATTTATAAATTGCAAAATTACTACCTGCGTCTGTGCTTTTAAAATTATTACTTGCAAATTCTGCGTCAAACAATATTCCATTATTATCTTCTGCATAAGTAAGCATAGAGATTCCTCCTAAATCATTTGCTGTAACCATAAATTGAGAAGCTGTTGGTGTTGCTACTGAATTTATTTGTAAGAGTTGGTCTGGACTAGCTGTTCCTATACCTACATTGCCACCCAAGATAGCCATAACATTATCAGCTGTAACTTCAGCACCATTCATATCATCTAAACCTATCGCGAAAGAATTTTCTCCACTTACATTGACGTCTTGCCCCATTGCTGTGCTATAATCCCCAGAAGCTATTGTATCCCTACCCATCGCTGTACTTCTTGACCCAGAAGCTATTGTAGTAGAACCCATTGCTGTAGAATAGGTTCCAGAAGCTTTTGTTCCACCTCCCATTGCTATACTATAATCTCCAGAAGCTTTTGTAAAAGAACCCATTGCTGTACTAAATGAACCAGAAGCATTTGTTTCAGACCCAATAGCAAAACTAGCATCACCAGCAGCAGTTGCAAAAGAACCCATTGCTGTAGAATAAGTTCCAGAAGCAATTGTATAAAACCCCATTGCTGCACTATAAGATCCAGAAGCTTTTGTAGCATATCCAGTTGCTATACTATTAATACCAGAAGCAATTGCATAATCTCCTATAGCCAAACTATTATTACCAGAAGCTATTGAATCTGTTCCTGCTGCTATACTATTAATTCCAGAAGCAGTAACCCCATCTCCAACCATTAAATTTCCACTAACATTTACATCTCCACCAAAATAATTTTTACCCTGTTCTGAATAAATTGCATAATTTTCAGTTATGTCATTAGAAACAAATAGCGCCTTATCACCCAATTCTGTATAAGCAATTATTCCAGTTCCTTCTTCTGAAAAACCATATACTCCAACTACATCTCCATCACCCGAAATTGCAATATTATCACCACTGCCAAAAACTCCAATATTCCCACCACTACCAAAAACACCAATATTATCACTCAAAGCACCAACTCCAATATCGCCCCGACCTAAAATCCCCATAGAAAGAACATCTCCATCATCTTCAGAATCATTTGTTTGAGCAAACCCATAAACTCCATAATTAACCAAACCTTGTTCACCTAAATCAATTAAAGAATTAGTTATAAAAGTTCCATTATAATTATACAATCCTGAATCATAAGAATCAAAAGATTCTACAATTCCATTATTAATACTTAAGTTATAATTACCTAAGTTTACATTGGCCGTTGCGCCTTCGTATGGAACATAACTAGCATTATATGTTGAAAGATAACTTGCATTATTTACAACACCATCATAGGTTGCATTATAAGTACTTCCTGAATATGTTTGATTATATCCCCATTGTATATCTGCATAAAGAGTATCAGTTAAAGTTTGATTGAATGTTAAATTTCCACCACTAATCCCCGTCAATAAACTTCCATCTCCAATAAAATAATCAGCTGACATATTTCCATTAACCTCTAAAGTATAATTAGGACTAACTGTTCCTATTCCTACATTACCACCCATGATTGCCATAGTATTATTTTGAGTAATTTTAACTCCATTCATATCATTCAAACCTACCGCAAAAGAATATTGACCATTTGCCTCAACTTCCCTTCCCATTGCTGTGCTATACAAACCAGAAGCAGTTGTATTATACCCCATTGCCGTACTAGAATCGCCCGAAGCAGTTGTATGAACACCAACGGAAAAACCATAAAGACCGGAAGCAGTTGTTCTTTGTCCCATTGCTACACTAGAGGAACCAGAAGCAGTTGTATGAACACCCATTGCTGTACTATATGGACCCAAAGCAGACGATTCCCAACCCATTGCTGTGCTTGCATATCCAGAAGCGTTTGTATTCTCGCCAAAAGCAAAACTAGCAAAACCAGATGCTGTTGTACTTCTACCTATTGCTGTACTATAATCTCCAGAAGCTGTTGTTTCATATCCTATCGCTGTACTTGTAGACCCAGAAGCTATTGTTTTATATCCCATTGCCGTACTTTCTTGACCTGAAGCTTTTGTATAAGAACCAATTGCTGTGCTATATTGACCTGAAGCATTTGTATTTTGTCCCATTGCTGTGCTTGCAAACCCAGAAGCAATCGTACCATATCCTATTGCTGTACTAGCTTGTTCAGAAGCTGTTGTTTGTTCTCCTAAGGCTGTACTAGCATAACCTGAAGCTGTCGTAGAATCTCCCATTGCTGTACTAACTTGACCAGAAGCTTTTGTATCATATCCTATTGCTGTACTATAAGCACTAGAAGCATTTGTACTACCACCCATTGCTATACTATAAGCACCAGGGGCAACAACCCCATTTCCAACCATTAATTTTCCACTACCATTTATATCTAAAGATGTAAAAGTTTGTGTACTTGTATTAGTCCAACCACCAGTACCATCTACTCCACCAACAGTACTTAAACAATTGCCACCACTAATACAAACATCATGACTAGAATCAACAGCTATATTACCATTATTAACATATATTTGAGAATCAAAATTAAAATAATCAGCATCATAAAAACCCATTATGCCTGATGCATCATTATATGAAATTCTTGAACTACTCAATTCTTGAACATCCATAAACATTAAAGTAGAATCATTTATACCCAAAGCATCAGAATAATCTTGATTACCTTTTATTATTATTCCATTATCTATTGTTGTAAAATTGCCAACAGCATCATTACTAACTGTTTTTATTGAAACATATTTACCGTGACCAGCACCACTTAAATCCCATTCATTAAATGTTATATAATTATTAGATAAATTACCAAATTTATTTCCGAAATTAGAACTTAAAGTATTCTCTCCTAAGTTTACATTAGCTGTTGCGCCTTCGTATGGAACATATAAACCATCAGTTAAAGTTTGATTAAATGTTACATTTCCAGAGACTAAAGCATCATAAGTTTCATTATACGTAGAACCAGAATAAGTTTGATTATATCCCCATTTGATATCTGAATAAAGTGTATCTGCCCTAGCCTCACTCCAAGTAGAATTATCTGTAACCAAAGCAGCATAACTAGCATTATAACTTCCATCACTCATATTATACATCCATTTTTTAACACTCTCCCCCCCAATCAAAATATCGGTTCCAAAATATCCATAACGCCACTCATTAGTTCCAGGAATACCCAAATCAAAAGTATTATTAAAAACTGCAATTCCACCCGGTGAAATAGTGCCATTAATAGCCAAATTACTAACAGATACACTAGATATATTAACAACATATAACGCCTGAGTAAAAATATTTCCACCATTTATTGTAGATCCACCATCTTCCCAACCCCCTCCAAAATTAGAAATTCCGGTAACATTTAAAGTAGAAAAAATAGCAGGATTACCCAAAACCAATCTATTATCAATTGTTAAATTTAAAGTTGTTTCATTAAAACTCAAAGTCGTACCATTAAAACTCAAATAATCCACCGACACTGTATCAATAAACCAATTAAAAAGTCCATTATACCAATTAGTCGTTGTTATATTTCCTGTAGAATTAATCATGGATAAATCCAACGTAGTTAAGTTCAAAAAACTCGAATTAATTATTCCCACACTTGGCTGAAAAATTCGCCTAGACTCATTATTAAAAGAAAGCGCCTCAGAATTAATTTCAATCCCCATGTAATAATTTTGACCATAATTCAAATTCAAAGTATTATATTCTCCCAACATAACATCGTATTTTCCATTCGTTATATTTCCTTCATACGAATCAGTCGAGTTATATATTAAATTTCCACCAGTTAAAGAATCCCAAATGCCAACCGTTAAATTACCAGTAGTTAAATATGATCCAGTAGAATTTTTAACATTACCCTGCAAAGCCATCATCTGTCCAGCAGAAACCATAGATATAATCAAAAATATTCCAACTAACACTGCAATAACTAACAACTCCTTCTTATTCACCATTTTATTAATTAGATAAAGCACTTTTAGTTTATAAAAGCTATGAAGAAATATATAAAAATATATTCATCTTCTAAAAAATAACCTATTTTTCCAAACATTAAATTCCAAAACACATCGAAAATGGGAATGTTTTTAAGCCAAAAGTTAGTTGATTTTTTATACAAAAACACAATGATTTCTATACAGAATTTATCTAAAGCTTTTGAAAGAGAAAACTTATTTGAAGATATTAATCTTATATATCATCCAAACAAACGAATAACCCTAGTTGGAAAAAATGGAGCAGGAAAAACAACTTTCTTGAGATGTCTAGCAGGTCAAGAAGATTTTTCAGGTAAAATCCTGATAGACAATCTCAAGCTAAGTATAATGGAGCAAGAAAATAATTTTGAAAGTTTAAATAAAACATTTAACAATTATCTAAAAGAAAAAAAAGACAAATTAGAAGAAAAAAGAAAAAAACTAGAAGAAGAAATAGGAAATCCAGAAATATATACAGATGAAGAAAAATTTGATAAATTACTAAACAAATACAATCTATTACTAACTGACAGTTCCTTCGATTTAGAAGATGCAAAACTAATTGCAATCTTAGAAAAATTAAACATAAAAGGCAATGTTCTAAATCAAAAAATTTCAGAATTAAGTGGAGGTCAAAAAATAAAACTAAGACTAGCGGAGTGTTTAGCAAAAGAAGCCGATTTATATTTATTAGATGAACCAACAAATCACCTAGATTTAGAAACTTCAGAATGGTTAGCAAGTCATATAAAAGAAAACATACCCTCGTTAATTGTAATTTCTCACGATAGATATTTTTTAAATGAAATAGTAGATGAAGTTTGGAAAATTGAAGAAAAAAAAATAAAAAAATATCCAGGAAAATATGAAAAATATGAAGAAGATGAAGTAAAATATTTAAAAATACTACAAATCCAATTTAAAGACAAAACAAGAAGAAAGAAAAAACTCATAGAATCAGCTAAAGAGAATAGAGCCTGGGCAGCAAGATCCGGAAGTAAAAGACTTAAGCTTTTAGCAGATAGATTAGAAAAAGAAGCTGAAGAAATAAATTTAGGAATAAACCCCGAAGACTTAATAGTTGAAATGAAAATACATTTCACAAATAAAAATTTACACAAATGTGAAATTTTCAGACTAATTAATATAACTAAAAAATTCAAAGATAAAATTCTTTTCAAAAATATAACAAAAGAAATAGAACAAGGAGAAAGAATTGCAATAATCGGAGCAAACGGAGCAGGAAAAACAACACTCTTAAAATTACTAACAGGAGAAGAAAAAATCAGCGAAGGAAAACTAGATAGAAGAAAAAATCTTAAAATAGGTTACTTTGACCAAGAACTAAACGATATACAAAGAAATCAAACCGTAGGAGAATTTTTAGAGAAAGAAACAGGAAAAGGACCAAATCAATTAATTTCATATTTATCAAGATTCGATTTCGAAAAAAACTTTCTTGAACAAGAAATTCAAAAACTCTCCGGAGGAGAAAAAGGTAGATTAAATCTACTTCGAATAACAATGGAAAATAACGAAGTCTTACTTTTAGACGAGCCAACAAACAATTTAGACATTCACCTAAAAGACTTACTAGAGGGCGCAATAAAAAAATTCCCAGGAACCGTAATAATAGTTTCTCACGACAGACATTTTATAGACAAAGTCGCAACAAAAATATTCGAAATCAAAGACAAAGACATAACAAGTTTTATAGGAAATTATTCACAATATAAAAAATCTTTAATTGAATAATTTCTTGAATAAATTAAGCTTTTCCTAGCAACTAAAATCCTAAAAATAATCAAGACCTCAACTCTACTCATATTAAACGCCACCAGCAGGAATCGAACCTGCCCGCCCCGAAAGGCCTAGATTAGCAATCTAGTGCAATAACCGCTCTGCCATAGTGGCTTAATAATAATCATTTTTTTAAGAATTTAAAGCTTTGTATTTTAAAAATAATTTCAAAAATACTAAAAATAATAAGTAAAAGCTAACAAATTTAATTATGCTTTCTTCTTTTTCTTCCAACAGAAACATCCCAAAAGACCAATAATAACTATAACAACCAAACCCAACCATATCCATAAACCATTACCTTCTTCAGCGACCACAACTTCATCCTCCATGATTTCCTCAACAGCTTCCTCAAAAATCACAACTAAGATTGCACTTGTCCGCAACTGCTATATCCATCAAATACTGCAATGGGCGATTTTGTTGAGATGATAAAAACGCCGTTATCAATTTATTTGCAAAAGGAGCTGAAAGCAATGGAGGCGAAACTGTAGTATACATAGGACACCCCTTATGCCATGCAATAATTTTTGAATGACCAATATATATTTTATACAATCTATCCGAAAGCGCATCCGGAAAACGCAACATACTATTAATTAAAGACAATTTAAACTTAATCTTTTTAGCAATCCCCATAAAAATTCATTAATCATTATTCTTTATAAATATTTTACTGTTCTATTCTATCTTAAAATATTAAATAAAAAACACAAATATTAATCTAAAAATACAAAATAAAAAACACCAACCCCTAATTCTTTTTACTCTTAAACTTCAAATAATTACTCAAAATAATCGCCACTAATAAAACAGAAATAACGTGCCCAACTAAAGCAACTATTATGGACAAAGTTTTAGAAAGCCCCATCGGACAAATATCACCATAACCAACTGAAAAAAAAGTAATTGCAGAAAAATAAAAAAAACTTCTCGAGATTTGAGAATCTCCATTCATCTGCTCGACGCTAAAGGAATCAGAACAATCCCCATAAGTTAAATATCCTTGTCTTGTAATATTTACTAAGCTAAATAAATTAGAAAAAACAAATATAATAACAAAAATTAAAATAACATAAGCCCAAATTAAAGACTTCAAGTTTTTTGGATTCATTAAATATTTTATTCTATTTCTAACAATAAAAATAATTGAAAAAATAAAATAAATAGTTATCAACATATTCACTACAGTAAGAATACTCTGAACCAAAAGACTATTTGGAAAAAACCTTATCAAATTCATTAAAACCATTCCAAGCACAACCAAAACAATCAATTTCAAAACAGGCTTATCAAAAAAAAATCTAGTCAATTTCGAACTATTAATTTTTTCCAAATGAATTTCTATTTTACTTTTCATACAACACCTATAAATTAACGCCAAAAAGAATTAATAAACTTTTTCTAAAATTATTTCTTAATCTTTTTATCAACTTTCAACTTTTTAGACTTTAAGCTATTAGCTTTCAATCTTTTAATTTTCTTACTAAAAAGTTTCACACTAGAGATGGGAGACATTCTTCCCAAAGGTGGTCCATAGGTTGGCTTAATTTCCTTCAAATATAATAAAGGATTTCTCTTGGTAAAAGTATCATAATTTTTAACCTCTTTAATTTTTGGAATCATAAAAAAAGAAAATAAAAATCTCAGAATACCTGAAATTATAAATAATAAAAATAATGTATTTACCAACGGTATTTCAACATATTGGGCAAAAATTCCACCAACTCCCGCTCCCAAGAAAATAGCAATTCCATTAAACATTCCATAATACGCTACTATGATTGCTCGCTTCTGAACTGTAACAGCATCATAAATAAAATTAGACGAACTAAGATTAAATCCAGAAATTGCAAAACCAGCAACAAGCTGAGGAACAAATATCAAATAAATAGGATTTGGAGAAAGCGTCCAAAAAATCGGAATAAGCGCAGTCATAAATCCAGTAATTTTTAGAACCTCTCTATTTCCATATCTAGCTGCAAATTTACCCCACATTGGAAGAAACAAAATAGAAAAAAAAGCAGAAGAAGAAATAATAATCGTAAACCACAAATACCCTAAGCCCAACCCATTCAATAAATATGCACTAAAAAAAGGCCCAGCCATACTAAACGCAATATTCATTAAAGCAATATAAATAGCAAATTTGCCAAAATTATTCTTTGGAGCTTTCTTCATAAACTTCCAAAAAGAAAAATGATACCCCTTCTCTAAATAAATTTTTGGAATATGATGAAATCTAAAATAATAATAAGAAATATATCTAGAAACTGAAGCAATTAAAAAAAGAACCAAAAATCCAAATATAACAAGATTCCAACTCTTAGTAAAATCTAACCACAACGCCGCTAAAATAGTAGACACAAGTGAAATAGTGCCATGTATTTTATTTCTTTTAGAAAAATATTCACTACGATTTTTATCATTCGTCACATCCCCCATTAAAGAAAACCAAGCAGGTCCGCCCAAAGATCCAACAATCACATAAATAACATAAATAAAAATAAAAAGCGACGCAGCATTTTTTGAAACAACACCACGAACATATAACAATCCAAGTAAAATAAAAAATATCCACATCGTAGCTTGAAGAAAAATAGTCTTGGAAACAATCGCCTTGCGATGATATTTTTCAACCAACCTACTTCCAAAAATTTGAGAAATCGGACCAAATAATCCAGCCAAACTAGAAATCAAACCTATTTGAATATTACTAGCCTTTAAAGCCAAAGCAAAAGGAATAATATAAGAACCTCCAACTCCACTCATAACCGAGCAAGCATTCCCCTCTTTTATAGAAAGTTTCCTAGTTATCTTATCTTTTTCCTCTTTTGTTAAATCACCTTTCTTCATTTTAATCCAATAAATATATTTATATTACTAAGAACTATAATCATATTTTAAACTTTCTTAAAAATAAATTTCCCTTCACACACAAGATTTATAAACCCAAATAATCCTTTATATTTATCCAATGAGCGTAAGTGAGGAAGGGATTCTTCACACTAATTAAATACAAAAAAACAAAATGGACACATACGGAATAGTCGAAAAATCAAAGCGAACGGGAAAAATAGAAAAAGGAACTAACGAAGTAACAAAAGCTATAGAGAGAGGAACAGCTAAATTTGTTGCTTACGCTTCAGATGTTGAACCAAAAGAAATAGTACAACATTTACCAATTCTATGTAAGGAAAAAGGAATACCTTGTCAAGCTGCTGACAGTAAGCAGAAACTCGGAATCGCCGCAGGTTTAGCAGTCTCAACTTCATCAATTGCTGTAATAGAAGCAGGTGAAGCAAAAGCAGACATAGCTAACTTGAAATAAATTTTCACCATCAGGAATTTTAAAGAGAAGTTCTTGATAATTATATAACAAAATGGCAAAAGTACAACAAAAACAATCATCACAGCAAAAATCAAGCAAAGGAAGCGATAAGATTTCATCTGGGGAAGCAGTTCCTGCTATAGTAGAAGAACTTATAGGAAGAACCGGGTTTAGAGGAGAAATTACTCAAGTTAAATGCCTTGTTCAAAGAGGAAAAGATGAAGGAAGATCAATGAGAAGAAATGTAAGAGGACCAGTAGCATTAGGGGACATATTAATTTTAAGAGAAACTGAAATTGAAGCACGAAGAATAAAATCTAAAGTATCAAAAGGAGCGTACACTTAAAATGCCAAAATGCACTTACTGTAAAAAAGATTATTCTATACCAAGAGGATTAACATTAATTATGAAAGATGGTACTATAAACCATTTATGTTCTTCAAAATGTCGAAAAAATATGGCACTAAAAAGAAGAAAAACTAGATGGATTCTAAAAGACAAAAAAGAAAAAACTACAGAAATAAAAACTACAGAAAAAACTGAGTCCAAGAAAGAAGTAGAAGAAAAAGCTGAAGAAAAAAAGAAAGAATAAGAAAACTAATTTTTAATAAAATACTACACAAATACTTATAAATTAAATTTTGCAAATATTTACAAGATGGGAGCATGTTTAAAAGAAGGAATTATACCAACTCATCAAAGGACTCTACAATCAGAACTATTACGAATACAAACTAATTCACTAGAACAAATGGATAAATCTTTTACAAAATATTCCCTAGGAGAAATATCATGGGAAATTTTAGATGGACATGTAAAAAAATACACAACCTTTTATGGAAAAAATGATAAAAAATTAAAAGGAAAAATACTGAGAGGAATGGAAAAATTATTATTTGACTCAGATGGAAAATTTGTAAAATTCACGCAACAATATCAGGAATTGTTTTGTAATGGGGAGTATACAGAAGAATATCAAAATTTTGATGAACTAAGACGTAGATATGCTATAAACATAGCAAGAAGATCCCACGCAGAAAGCACGGTTCATGGATTAAGAGAAAGACAACTAAAAAGCGAAAAAGAAAGAATTCTAAAAAGAAACAATGATACACCTCCAAAAAAAGGAAATAAAGATTATTTCCTATGGAAAGCATTAGAAAAAAGATAACTACACACAAGAATAATTACTCCTCAAAGCCCCACAAACATTATACAAAATCACCATTCTTTAGCTTTATCGTCGATACATATCACACAAAGCTTTATAAACTATTTTTATTTTTTAAGTCCAGAGGTTATTATTATTATGACAGATAAAAATAGTTATGGTGCAGGATCAATAAAAGTTCTAGAAGGATTAGAAGGTGTAAGAAAAAGACCAGCAATGTATATTGGTTCTACAAGTAAAGATGGCTTACATCACCTAGTTTACGAAGTTGCAGACAATTCAGTAGATGAAGCAATGGCTGGACATTGTGATAAAATAATAGTTACAATAAACAAAGACGGGTCACTAACAGTAGAAGATAATGGTCGTGGTATCCCAGTTGATATGCACGAAGGGTACGGAATGCCCGCATGCCAAGTAGCATTAACAAAACTTCATGCAGGTGGTAAGTTCGACGATAAATCTTATGCAATTTCTGGAGGACTTCACGGAGTAGGTTTATCTTGCGTAAATGCTCTTTCAGAAAAATTAATTTTAAAGGTAAAAAAATATGGAAAAATTCACAAACAAGAATATTCAAGAGGAAAGCCCACTACTAAATTAGAAATTATAGGAACTTGTGACAAAGAAGATACCGGAACTTCAGTAACTTTTTTCCCAGACGATCAAATTTTTTCAACAACAATTTTTGATTACAAAGTTTTAGAATCACGATTTAGAGAAACAGCTTTTCTAAATGCAGGATTAAGAATAATTTTAATAGATGATAAGCAAGATAAGAAAAAAGAATTCTATGCTGCCGGTGGATTAATTGAATTTATAAAATGGCTAAATAAATCAAGAGACATTTTGCATAAACCATTTTATTTCAAAAGAGAAATAGAAGGAATCGTAATGGAAGTAGCTTTTCAATATACCAACTCATATCAAGAAAATATTTTTGGATTTGTAAACACAATAAACACTGTAGAAGGTGGAACTCACGTCTCAGGATTCAGAACAGCCATAACAAGAGTTGTAAATGATTATGCAAAAAAGAAAGGAACACTAAAAAATGACTCCTTAATGGGAAACGACGTTCGTGAAGGAATAACCGCAATAGTAAGTGTAAAAGTAGGAGACCCACAATTCGAAGGTCAAACAAAAACAAAATTAGGAAATTCTGAAGTTAAAGGATATGTTGATTCGGCTTCAACTGCAGCATTAACAGAATTCTTTGAAGAAAATCCATCAGCTGCAAAAAAAATTGTTGGAAAAGCAATGGATTCAGCAAAAGCAAGACTTGCAGCAAAAAGAGCAAAAGATTTAGTTCGAAGAAAAAACGTATTCTCCCTTGGTGGACTTCCAGGAAAATTAGCAGATTGTTCAAATAAAAAATCAGACGACACTGAGCTATATATTGTAGAGGGAGATAGTGCGGCAGGGACCTGTAAAACAGGTAGAGATAGAAAGACTCAAGCAATTCTTCCACTTCGTGGTAAAATATTAAATGTGGAAAAATCAAATCCAGCAAGAGCACTTTCTTCAGAAGAAATAACAAACCTAATAACCGCAATTGGAACCGGAGTTACTGATAACTTTGACCTAACAAAATTAAGATATAAAAGAATTATAATAATGACAGATGCAGATGTAGATGGAGATCATATTAAAACGCTTCTATTAACATTCTTTTTTAGATTTATGCCGGGACTAATAGAAAATGGAAATGTTTTTGTAGCACTTCCTCCACTATTTAGAGTAAGAAAAAGAAAAGACTATTACGTTTATAGCGACGAGGAATTAAAAAAGCTAATAAAAGAATTAAACGTTCAAGACGGCGGAGTAACACGGTTTAAAGGTCTTGGTGAAATGGATTCTATTCAACTGTGGGACACAACAATGAATCCAAAAACTAGAAAAATAAAAAAGATTTTTATTGAAGACATGGTAGAAGCAGATGCAACATTCTCAATGTTAATGGGTGATGATGTAGCAAGTAGAAAAGAATTTATTTCAGAAAACGCAAAGGAGGCAAACTTAGATATTTAAAATGGCAAAGAAAAAATCAAAATTAACGACACCTGAATGGATTACACAAGGATTTGATTCTCCAGCAGAATATGAAAAATCTCAAGGAAAAACAATAAAAAAGAAAAAAACTGAAAAAACCTTCAATATTAGAGAATGTCCAAAATGCGGAAGTGATGATATGAGCGTTGCGTTAGGGGAAGTAGGAGTCTGGGAATGTAGAAAATGTAAATATAAAGGTTCAGATATAAATGAAAAAGAACTAACAGAAGATGAATTTATGAAATATTTAGACAAAAAGGGGGAGGAAGTAGCATAATGGCAGAAGACGAAAATATAAATAATGAAGAAATTTATGAAAACGAAAAAGAATCTTCAGAAGAAATAAAAAAAGAGAATATTCCAGAAAAACCAATAAAAGGAGAAATTAATACAGAAATTTCTGGAGAAATGAAAAAATCATATTTAGATTATGCTATGAGTGTTATAGTCTCTCGTGCAATTCCTTCAATAGAAGACGGAATGAAACCAGTACAGAGAAGAATACTTTATTCAATGAATTTAATGGGATTAAAACCAAATACTCAAACAAAAAAATCAGCAAGAATTGTAGGAGACGTTATTGGTAAATACCATCCACACGGTGACAGTTCAGTTTATGAAGCAATGGTTAGAATGGCTCAAGACTTCTCACTAAGATACCCACTAGTTTTTGGTCAAGGTAATTTTGGTTCACTCGACGGAGATCCAGCAGCGGCATACAGGTATACTGAAGCAAAATTAAAACCAATTTCTACAGAACTACTTGAAGATATAGATAAAGAGACAGTAGAATTTACACCTAATTTTGATAATTCATTAAAAGAACCTTCGCTACTTCCTGGAAAACTTCCAGCATTAATGCTTAATGGAGCAACCGGTATAGCAGTAGGTATGGCAACAAATATTCCACCTCATAATTTAACAGAAGTTTCAGACGCAATTATAGAATACATTAAGAATCCAGAAATCACAACCAATCAATTGGCAGAAATAGTTACTGGCCCAGATTTCCCAACAGGAGGAATGGTTTTTGGAGATATGAAAGAACTCTATAGAACAGGTAGAGGAAGAATGATTATGAGAGGAAAACTTTCTATAGAACAAATGAAAAATAAAGAAGCAATAATTATTACCGAAATTCCTTACATGTTAAATAAAGCAACACTTGTAACACAAATTGCAAACCTAGTTAGAGACAAAAAAGTAAAAGATATTTCCGACTTAAGAGATGAATCTTCAAAAGGAAAAATAAGAATCGTTATAGAATTAAAAAAAGGAACAGACTCAAAATTTGTAACAAATGCTCTATATAAATATACAAGATTTCAAGACTCTTTTAGCGTTAATTTCTTAGCATTAGTTGAAGGTCAACCAAGAATTCTAAACATTAAAGACGTTATGCAAAACTACGTAAGACATAGAAAAACAATCATTACAAATAGATCCAAATACGACTTGAAAAAAGCAAAAGAAAGATTAGAATTAGTCGAAGGATTATTAATCGCATTAAAAAATATTGATGAAGTAATTAGAATAATTAGATATGGTAAAGCTCCAACTCAAGAATTAAAAGAAAAATACCAATTCACAGAAAATCAAGTTAAAGCAATTCTAGAAACAAAACTTAGACAATTAACTGCCCTAGAAAACGACAAATTAAAAGACGAAGAAAAACTACTAAAAGATAAAATAGAAAAATTAGAAAAAATCTTATCAAACATAGAAGAAATTCTAAAAATAATAACAAGAGAAGTAAAAGAATTAAAAGAAAAATACGGAGACAACAGAAAAACTTACGTACTAAAAAGATTAGGTGAAATAGCTGAAAAAGACCTAGTCCAAGAAAAAGAAGTGGTTGTAACAATTACAGACAAAGGATATTGTAAAAGAATGGATGTACAAAGCTACAAAGAGCAAAAGAGAGGAGGGAAGGGAGTTATTGGAAATCAATTAACAACTGGAGATTTTGTAAAGCAACTAATAACTTGTTCAACTCATGATTATTTAATGTTCTTCACAACACGTGGAAGAGTTTTATGGCTAAAGGCATACGACATACCTGCAGCAGAAAAATACGGAAAAGGAAAAGCAATAGTTAACATGTTAAACTTAAGAAATGAACAAGTAACAAATGTTATCTCAGTTTCAAATTTTGAAGATGCATTATTTATGACAACTAAAAATGGTATAGTAAAAAAGATTTCATTAAAACATTTTTCTAAACCTCGTGCAAGTGGAGTTAAGGCAATAAATCTACCAGATGATAATTCAGATGTTCTAATTGGAGTAAAACTAGTAAAAGAAAAAGAAGAAGTATTATTAGCAACAAAAGAAGGTCAGGCAATTAGATTCGGCGCAGATAGTATACGTGAAATGGGCAGAGCTAGCTATGGAGTTACAGGAATAAAAATGGAAAAAAACGACGAAGTGGTAAGCCTAGAAACCCTAAATACTCAAGCGATAATAACAATAACAGAAACTGGATATGGGAAGAGAACACTTGTCGAAGATTATAGAAAAACTGCACGAGCTGGAAAAGGAGTAAAAAATATTAAAACTTCAGAAAAAACTAGCCACGTAGTAACAACAGTCTCTGTAAACGATGACGACAGTATTATTATTACAACAGCTAAAGGAATTGTCATAAGAACTGGATTAGAAAATATTAGAGTAATGGGAAGAGCAACACAAGGAGTAAGGATTGTAAAACTAGCACCAGGTGATAAAGTCACAGATTTGATAAAAGTTGTAGATCATGAAATTCCAGAAAAAAATTAAATAAAAATTTTTTGTTCTCTAAAAATTAAATAATAATTACTATTCAAAAACCTTTTATACTATTATTTCTTAAATAAGATATGATAAAAAAGAAAGTGGTAAACAAAAAAAGAATAATAAATAAAAAGAAGAAAAGTGCCGACATTAATATTAAAGTAAAAAACGTCGATAAAATAATCAAAGCAAACAATAAAAGTAAAGTGCATAACGGAGGACATTTCTGGA
>Ga0222697_1000361_pt1 | contig 20024 bp, 37 predicted proteins | sample AntAcemetage1402_FD_179835 | JGI IMG/M metagenome (GOLD analysis project Ga0222697, IMG submission 179835) | Saline water microbial communities from Ace Lake, Antarctica - #1402 | ecosystem: Environmental > Aquatic > Non-marine Saline and Alkaline > Saline | place: Antarctica: Ace Lake... | reverse complement strand
GGAGAGCATTTAGAGATTATTTAAATATAGGAGAAGTAATGGCTGAAGAATTAAAATGAAATGTGATAAATGTGGCCAAGAAATAGAAGAAAAAACTATTAAGATTTATTCAAGATATGATTCAAAAAAAGTAATTTTTGAATATAAAGGATATTCTTTAAGATATGCTGATTTAAGAAATGCCAATTTAAGATATGCTGATTTAAGAAATGCTAATTTAAGAAATGCTGATTTAAGTGGTGCTGATTTAAGAAATGCCAATTTAAGTTATGCTGATTTAAGAAATGCTGATTTAAGTGGTGCTGATTTAAGTGGTGCTGATTTAAGTGGTGCTGATTTAAGTTATGCTGATTTAAGAAATGCTAATTTAAGAAATGCTGATTTAAGTGGTACTGATTTAAGAAATGCTAAATCAGAAGGTATTATAATTAATCTAAAATCTTATAAAAAAGAGCAACTAAAACAATTAATTGAACAACTAAACTAAACAATTTATTATTATATTTTTTTTTATTAAGCCCGTGAGTTCGAGTAGCTTAAAACAACAACGAACTGAAAACCGCAGGTTGTGGGTTAAAATCCAAGCACGGGTATTTGCCTAAGTATGCATAATATAGGCTTTGACACCTCGGAAAGACGAGGAATTATATTAACAATGAAAAAAGAAACACAAATTCTGGAGGAAGTGAATAAATGAAAACAATTTACTCAGAAAGAATAGATGAAATCCTTGAAGATTTTAATAAATTTGTAGTACCATCTGAAGAATCTGCAAAGTTTGCAGAGAAGTTGTTTATGTTAATTGGAGAAATGCAAGGACACCTTATCGCATTAGAAAACTTTAAGTATCCGCTTAATATCACAGGTGGGAACAAATGAAAATATACAAAGCAACAATAGATTTATGGAGAAACGCATTAATAAATTTGCCAAAAGGATTCAGAAAAAGGTTTATTAAAAAAGATTTACAACATTTAGAGTTAATACTATTAAGCGATTTGGAAAACATGATAGAAGGGATGCAAGAAACAATGGCTGGCGATCAATATCAAACATTAGAGAACTTAAAAGATAAATTATATGAACTATCAAGTAGCTACAAGAAATAGAAACATATAAATAAAATAAAAACTTTAAAAACATAAGAAGATGGTTAAAAAAAAGATAAACAAAATTTTAAATCTGGTTGAAAAGAAGAATCTATCTGACAAAGAATTGGCATTAATATTAAAAGGGTTAAAGGGTGCAGATAAAAATAAATACAAACCAAAAAGAATAGACTTCCCAGACAACCATGTTAAATTTGCAGCATTCGCAGACGCCCACATGGGCCACAAATGTTATAGACCAGATATTCTAAACAAAATGTTAAAAGATGCCAAGCGGGAAGGTGTAGAGTTTTTTGTTAATGCTGGAGATACAATCGAAGGAATGTCAGGACGAGAAGGGCACGTTTATGAATTAACACACATTGGAGCAAGCGAACAGCTTAAATATTTCGCAGAGCAATTTAAAAAATTCAGAAAACCAGTATATTCGATAGAAGCACAAGATTCACACGGAGGATGGTTTCACAATAAAGGCAATATGGGTCTAAATATTGGAGAAGAATTATCAAGACGATCAAAGCATTATGACTTTATAGGATTTGACGAACAAGACATCATATTAGATAATGGATTAAAATTAAGATTAAGACATCCAGGCGGAGGAACAGCTTATGCACTTTCTTATAAAATGCAAAAATATGTAGAATCGATTAGTGGAGGAAAAAAACCGCACATGCTAATTCAAGGACATTTCCACAAGGCTTTGTCGATGTTTTATAGAAACGTTTATTGTATTGATGGAGCAACATTATGTGAACAAACACCATTTATGAAAAAAATAGGAACTCCTGCACATTTAGGATATTGGATAATTGATGCTAATATGAGAAAAAAGGGGTTGGAACGAGTCACTACAACTTTCGTTCCGTTTTTCGAATGATTACATTAAAAGATGTTTTTCGTAAAAATGTAATTTTAGAAACAGGTGGAAGTAATAGAAAATTTAATTATGAACAATTTGTAGATTTAGCATTTGACAAAGATTTAACAATAATCTATGGTCCAGATGGAGATATATCATTTTATAGAGTAAGGGACCCAGATGAAATCTAAAGTAAGAAAATTTAAAACAGGAGCAACACGCGATACAGACCTAAACAAGCCAGATTATGAAGGATTTTTAAGCCCATTGGTTATTCAAGAGTTTGGAAATTATATGAATAAAAACAGAATTCAATCAGATGGAAGCATTAGGGAATCAGATAACTGGCAGAAGGGAATATCATCTGAAGTATATATGAAAAGTTTATTCAGACATTTTATGCAAGTTTGGTTAATTTACAGAGGAAATAAGACTATTGATGAAAAAGGAAATAAAGTAAATTTAAAAGAGGCACTTTGCGGAGTTATGTTTAATGCACAAGGTTATTTACATGAGGAACTTAAATGAAATTTGCTTTTGATGTGGATGGAGTCTTAACAAAAAAAGATGTTTGTAAAGATGATTATTTAACAATATCGAAAGAAGAAGCAACAGACAGATATGCAAATGCAATTCCAAATTATGACATGATAGACAAGGTAAACGAATTATATGATCAAGGACATGAAATACTTATATGGACAGCAAGGCCAAGCATTAAGTTTAGTCAAATCACAACACATTGGTTAAGATTATATGGTGTAAGATATAGCGAGATTATTTTTAATAAAATGTATTTTGATTTATTAATTGATGATAAAACAGAAAATAACCTAAAAGGATTAGAGGAATTCTTAAAAAAAAATGATATATGCCACTAAATGCAACCCAACACTTTGCGGAGGGATATATATTTGTAATAGAAATAAATTTGATTGTGAATATTTTATAAGTTCAATATCATTTTTAATATCTGGGAATAAATTTCATGGTTGCAATTTAGAACAAAAAATTAAAGATGTCAAAGAAATCAAAAGTAAAAAAGAGAAAGATTAAATTAGAAAATTTAGTCAAAGCAGGAACTGCTTATTGCAATAAGCACGATTGTTATTTAACAGAAGAAATGGTCGACAATAAACACTGTTATACTGGCAATCACGGTAAGACTTGGTGCAAGTATTTTGATAATAGAAACATTTATAAACTATAAAAATATATAATAATATGGTAAGAGGATTAATTATTAAAAATAGAGATGATAATGAACAATGAGAAACGGTAAGATTCAAAACTTAGTATTAAAATTGTCAAGCAAGAAAGAATATACAATAGAAGAAATGTGCAAAAAGATTTATAATAAATTCGATAGTAGCATTATGGGAACGTTAAAACGTTCATTAAAGAGACTAGAAGAAAGAAGTTTAATAAAAATAGGAGACAAAATAATCTTCTTAAAAAACCAAGATATTGTTTCAAAAATTAGGCCCAATAGAAATAAATATAAAATGATCTCAATACCAGAAACAAACGAAACAAAGAGCTGGAAAATAGGCGACATGGTAAAAATGGAGAAAATATAAAATGTATGAAGAAAATAGTGAAGAATTCCAAAAAGAATACGATTTAATGAAAAAACAAGCCCGTTTGGATGTATTAAAAGAATTATTTACAGAAAAGCAGATATTAATTCCATTTACAGAAACAGAAAGATCAGGGAATAGTATTCTCACTTTTACCTATTTACAAAGAAAGAAAGAAGAAAAAATTGACAGAATTATTAAAAAAGACTTTTGGACAGTAGATATAGAATACGATCCATTTTTAAAAAAAGTATCAAATACTATATGTGATTGCCCAAATTGTACAATAAATCGCGCAGAAAGTGACGAGTATGAATGTAAGCATATAAAAAAATCAAAAGAAATACTTGAGGTAATATTATGAATTTTAAAGAAATCTTAAAACAAGGTATAAATGACTATATGGGATTAATTGAAATTGATGACAGAATTATTGAAAGAGCAAAAAAAGAAACAAGGCCAGAAATGATGAAATTGGCAAACGATAGAATAAAAAAATATGAAAAACAAATAGAAGAAATGCAAGAAATGATTAAAACATTATAAAATGAAAATAACAATACCATTTAAAACACCAACAATAAACCATTTATACGGACAACATGGAGTAAGAAAGTATCTTAAACCAGAAGCCAAAGAATTAAGAGAAAGAATTAAAGAAATAATTGAGTTCGAAAAAGACAATGGGCTTTTCTTCTCAAATGCTAACAAACTACAGGTTAATATTAAAATATACGAAAATTGGTACACTAAAAAAGGAAAAGTTAAGCGCAAGGATATTTCAAATAGAGAAAAGTTTTTAGTTGATTCTGTTTTCGATGCATTAGGAATAGATGATAAGGGAATCTTTAAACATACAATGGAGAAAATCCAATCAAATGAAGAAAAAGCCGAGATAACTATAAATGGATTCTAGGAGATTAAAACTAATGAGAGAAATTGTATGGTTTACTTGTGAGGAATGTAACGAACACGAAGACCAAGTAGGAACATTAGAGCCACACAGAATAAGGCCAGGCTTTCAAGGGGGAACATATAATCATAGAAATATCAAAATGGTGTGCTCTAAGTGCCACAAATTGTTTTCTGCTGCTCAAAGAATAGCCTGTGGACAGCAAAAGTAGAAACATTTAAATATTATTAAATATTAGAATCATTGGGTAAAAAGAATGTATGTAGGAACAATAAAAGAAAGAAACATTGATGTATTAAATTTTATACACAAAAAGGGGCCAAATATGATGACCGCGGCCAAATATTGTAAATTAACATATATAAATATGTTTCATATAATAAATCGATGGGAAACAAAGGGGATAATTTTAAAAGAGATAACAACTAACAAAGACCGAGGATATTCATTAAAGCTGACAAACAAAGGCGATAAATTAAGAAAACTACTCAATAAAATAAAGATACTTTATTATTCAAATTAAACTGGAGGAATAAAAATGGAAACAAAAGAACAAGCAAGAAAATTAGAATATGATGAAAGAAGAAAGATTTTAACTGTTTTTGAAGAGCAATCTACAGAGTTCACAAAGGCAACAATGACCAAAGAGTTTAATGAAAAGGGAATAAAGCAATTAAGAACAAATATTGAAAGCTCAAAGTCAAAAGCACAAGAAGTAGTAAACAGAACAGAAAAGCTAGTAGAAGAGCTAAAAGAGCAAGAAGTAGCTATAATAAAAAAAACTAAAGAGCCAACAGATGAACAAAAAGAATTTATTGAAAAACTTAAAGAAGTTCAAAAGTTCACTGAATTAGAAAATGTTAGAGAGAAGATTAAGCAGCAAGAAAACGCACTTAAGTCTTACCAAGACAATTTAAAAACAGTAAAGTCTGATCTACATAAAATTATGCAGAAAGCAAAATTAAAATAGATAGATTTAAATATTATCTAATATTTAAACTATTATCACCTCTTTTACTTAAGGGAACGTGAATTCCCTTAAGTTTTTTAGAAACATTTAAATAATCTAATATTTATTAATATTAACATGGAAACAGTAACAGCGAAAGCATACAAAATAGGGAAGTCAGGACAAAAACTAGCAGGAATCCCAAGAAGATCAAGCATAGAACCGGGAGATGAAGTTTTAATAATAAAGATGAAAGACATAATAGATGAAAGTGCATTAATTAAAAACAAAATAAAGGAACTAAAAAATGAATAAACTAAGGAGTAAACAATGCAAATAGAAAAAATAAACATAAACGAAATAAAAGAATACAAAAAAAACGCAAAGATTCACACAGAGAACCAAATAGACAAGATAAAAGAGAGCATAATAAATTTCGGTTATAACGATCCAATAGCCATAGATGAAAATAACGAAATAATAGAAGGACACGGAAGATTAAAAGCACTAAAACAAATAACTAACTACAAAGACAAGGATATTGATATAATTAAATTAACAAACTTAACAGAACCGCAAAAGAAAGCTTATAGGATAGCACACAATAAACTTAACTTAGATACAGGATTCGACTTTGATATATTAAAAGAAGAATTCCATGATTTAGAAGATACAGACTTCTTTGATTCTACAGGGTTTGATTCTCAAGAAATAAGCAATATATGGGACGAAACAAATGAAGACAACTTCGATCAAGAGAAAGCACTCAAAGATCCAAAATATAAGGCACAAATATGTCAAATATGGCAATTAGGAAACCATAGACTAATGTGTGGAGATGCAACAATAAAAGAGAACGTAAGCGCATTAATGGGCCAAAAAAAGGCAGATATGGTGTTCACTGACCCTCCTTATAACGTGAATATTTGTGGTGGTGGTGCAATGCCGTTGGAAAAACAATCAAAAATTCAACAAGAAATGGCAAAATCAAAGAATAAAAGAACAATCGAAAATGATAATATGAGTAGAGAGGAATTTAGAGTATTTACAAATGAATATTTAAGCAGATATTTAGAAAATTGTGATGGGCCTTATTATATATTTATGAGTTGCAAGGAATGCGGAACGATCATGGAGAGTTTTGAGAGATTAGGTGGACACTGGAGTAGCACAATTATATGGAATAAATCAAACTTTGTATTAAGCAGGAAAGATTATCACCCAAAATTTGAACCAATTTTATATGGTTGGAAGGAAGGAGAAAAAATCAAACATTTAGATCAAAGAGATGAATCAGATGTCTGGGAATTTGATAAACCACACAGTTCAAAGCTACACCCAACAATGAAACCATTAGAATTATGTGGTAAGGCAATAAAGAACAGTTCAAATAAAGACAATATAGTATTAGATTTGTTTGGAGGCAGTGGAAGTACCTTAATATCATGCGAACAAACAAACAGAAAATGTTATATGATGGAACTAGACCCAATATACTGTTCAGTGATCATAGAAAGATGGGAAAAATTAACAAACAAAAAAGCAGAAAAGATTGAACAGGCAAAGCCAAAAATTAAAGGAGAATTCCCAGATTACTAAAGACTTTAAAAGTCTTAATATTATCTAATATTAAAATGGGATTGACAATACATTATACTTTTGTGAGAGAAAAGGAACCAGAGACACTTTTAATAAGGGCCGAGGAAATCGCAGTCCAATTAGGGTTTAAAATTGAAGAAAGAGGATGGAATAAACTAATAATCAATCCAGACGAAAAATCTGAATGGATAGGACTACATTTCCATAAAGTAAAAACAGTAAAAAAAAGAGAAGGATACGATTTAGAAAGCGAAACAATAAAGAGAAATGAAGTAGGAGAGTTAGATGATGAGGATTGGTTTTGTTCAGGATTCATAAAAACACACTATGCAGGATACAAAACACACATAAAAGTGGCAGAATTTCTAAGATTTATATCAAGTTACTGTAAAAAGGTAGAAATACACGACGAATCAAGTTATTATGAAGCAGGATATTCAAAAGAATCAGAAACTAAATTAAAGGAATTTTTAGATAGATACAACGGACAAATTGGAAACTTGGCCAAGCAATTAAAAGGAGTTTTTGGCAAAGAGAATATATGGCTTGGAGGAGATGTATAAAAATGGCAAAAAAGACAAAAAAGACAAACAATTTGACCCAAAGACAAATTGATTTTATAGAAATATTCAAAAAGAATATGGGATTATTAATAGTAAGTTGTGCAAAAGCAAATGTTAAGTCACCTAAAACATTTTATAGATGGTTAGAAATACCAAAATTCAAAGAAGAAATAGAACTTGCTAGGTTAAATTTGAAAGATTTTGGGGAAAGTGCACTAATTAGTTTACTTAGAGACAAAAATCCAGCCGTTGTATTACATTTCAATAAGACTAAAAACAGAGACAGGGGTTATGGAGAACAAATAAACATAGAACATTCTGGAAGCAAAACCACTAATGTTCAAGTAAGCATCATAAATCCTAATGAAAGAGATAAAGTTCAAGCCGACAATAAAACAATTTGAAGCATTAGAGGTTCTAAATGATGAAACAACAGAGGAATTATTATTTGGTGGCGGAGCAGGTGGAGGAAAGAGTCTACTTGGATGCTTTTGGATAGTATTAAATTGTATGCGTTATCCTGGAACAAGATGGTTAATTGGAAGAGCAGAACTAAAGAGATTAAAGCAATCAACACTTAAAACATTATTTGAGATATTAGGATCAGGAAACAAAGGAATATTCAACTTTAAGAAAGATATTGATTACAGGTATAATTCAATGGATGGATCAGTTATTTTCCCTAATTTCCAAAATTCAGAGATTATTTTACAAGATATGAAGCAACAACCAAGCGATCCAGAGTTCGACACATTGGGATCAACAGAGTATACTGGAGCATTCTTAGACGAAATATCAGAAATACCAATTAAGGCCAAGCAAATACTTTTAACAAGACTTAGATACAAAATAGATGAATATAATATCATTGGAAAAGCCCTTTATTGTACTAATCCATCAAAGAACTGGTCATATTTAGAATTTTATAAAGCAGAAAAGGACAAAAAGATAACAAAAACAAGGGTATTTATACAAGCATTGGCAAAAGATAACCCACATATACCAAAAACATACATAGAAAGCTTAAAGAGAGCAGACAAGCAAACAAAAGAAAGACTACTTTTAGGCAACTGGGAATATGATGATGATCCGAATAGATTATTTGAATATGATGCAATTATTGATATTTTTACAAATGATGCCGAGCGAGGAAACAAATATTTAACTATTGATGTTGCAGGGAGAGGAAGAGATAAAACAATTTTGATGTTTTGGGATGGATTGTTTATAACAAAAATAACCACAATGGACAATATCTCAACACAGGAGCTAGATGAAATATTAATAAAGTATAAAATACCAAGAAGTCATTGTTTGGCAGATAATGATGGGGTTGGATTCGGATTAGTAAAAGACACACAAGGGATTAAGGGATTTGTTAATAACTCTACAGCTATCGGAAAAAAGAAATATTCTAAAAATAAGCCAATTACATACAATTACACAAATTTAAAGAGTCAGTGCTGGTTCCATTTGGCAAATTTTGTCAATTCAGGGTTAATCGGATGCTATAAGGGAATAAAATCAGAAGACAAGGTATTATTAATAGAAGATCTGGAGCAAATAAAACAAAAAGATCAAGATAAAGACGGAAAATTGAGAGTTATTAGCAAGGATGAGATCAAAGAACACATAGGGAGATCAACCGATATTGGTGATGCGATGATGATGAGAATGTATTTTGAATTAAAGCAAAAAGTAATTACACTATAATAAAGAATTTAAAAGGAAAAAACATATAATATTATCACCTCACACGCATCACAGCTTTAATACTCATGGGATTACTAGATTATTTCAAAAAAACAGAACAGAAGGCAAACCCGCCTAGAGTGGTATTTGCAGATGAAAGCACAAGGGGAGCAATCAATAAAGTTCTTTTACCAAATTTTTTATTTAAACCGCCTTTCGGAACACCAAGATACAAGGATGTTATTACATTAAGGAGATTAGGCAAAACTGCACAAATAGCAATGGCAAAACAACTTATAATAGATGAGGTGGTTTCTATTGACTGGTCTATTAAGCCAAAAGATTCAGACAAAGAGCAAAGTGACGTTTTAAGTTCTAAAATAGAAGAAGTGGAAGCTTTTTTTGAAAACCCCAATACAAACAATCAATCATTCGAATATTTATTAAGACAAATGCTAAATGATTTATTAGATATGGACTCAGGGATATGGGTTAAAGAGTTCGATAAACATGACAGAATGGTTGAAATAGTATGTGCAGATGGTGCTTCTTTCTTAAAAAATCCGGATATACATGGACGATATGGCTCCAGAGAGGATATAATTACAGATAGCATTGGAATGACAATCAACCCGCAAACAGGTCAACAAAACTTTGAAGGCCAAGGAATGACTTTAATTGAAGCAAGGGATCAATCAGCATATTTTCAATTCGGATTTATAACAACAAGCAGGCCTATCCCATTCGGAAGAAGGGAAATAGTATGGTTTGAGAAGAACCCCCAGACAGAACAATTATATGGAAGAGCACCAGTCGAAAATATACAAGAGATAGTCCAATCGCTTCTTTATTCTGCGGAGTATAATTTAGATTACTTTGAAGACAACAATATTCCTAGAGGTTTTATCAATTTAGCAGGATCAGATGCAGGAGAAATGGAAGCATTCAGAGACAGATGGAATGAGATGCAAATGAAAGTTAATCAATCAGGTTTATTAAAAAAGAGTTTCCACAGAGTACCAATCACAAATACAGAAAATGCATCTTTTGTTAATGTTCAGTTCAGTTCGCAGGAATTACAACTATTAGAGTCTCAACAATGGTTTAGTAAGTTGGCATGGGCAATGTTTGGAGTAACACCAAGTGAGCTAGGTTTTACAGAAAACTCTAATAAGGCAACAGAATCAGGACAAAACAAAATAAATAAAAGAAAGTCTATACTCCCATTGCTTAGAACAATAGAATATTTTATCAATAATAACATAATAAGTGAGTGGGATTTTGGTGGAGAATTAAAGTTTGAATTTAATACATACGATATAGAAGACGAATTTAGAAAATATGAGCTATATGAAAAGATGATCAATACTAAGCTAAGGACTAGAAACGAATTAAGAAGAGAGGAAGGTTTAGAGGAAATAGAGGGTGGAGATACTTTCGAATCAGATAACATGGCAAATGCATTTCAAAAGTTCGGTGATCCGAAATTAGGGCAAAACGAACAAGAAGATCAAGAAGGTATGAAAAAAGAAGCAGAGAAAGAAAAAGAACAAAAAGCTCTAATGACAAGTAGCCCAATAGCCCCAAAAGAAAATGAAGTCATGGGCACATTTAAAAGATTATTAAGAGAAAAAGAAAAAGAAATATTGGCAGCATTAAAACTAGAGGCAAAAAAAGATAGACTAACACAAATTAAATCGCTAAGCTCAGTAATAGATAAGGTTAAGAGCTTCTTAAATTTAGATTCATTAAGACCCTATATCAATGCAATAACTAAAAGTTTATATGAGTCTGGAATGAAAAGTGTGGAGAAAACAACAAAGCAAGACGTTAATCCAAACGAAGAACAAATAAAGTTTTTATCAAATAATACATTTTCTAACATAAAAGGAATGGAATCAGATATTGAGAACAAACTTAAACAACAATTAAGAATGGGAATAATGAACGGCGAAGGAATAGGAAAGATTAGTGAACGAGTTAAATCAGTTTTTGATGTTGCTGATAATAGAGCAGATGCAATAGCAAGAACAGAAACAGCAAGAGCAGAGAACTTTGGGTCATTAGAAGCAGCAAAAAAGGCCAACATGGACATGAAGAAGTATATTTCAATAGTAAGTGATGCAAGGACTAGCGAAGTCAGCAAGGCCATGTTTAGAAAATACGGATCAAAGCAAAAATCAATAGGAATAAACGAAACATTTAGTGTAAAAATGAAAGGAAAAGAGTACTCCGGTTTAGTTCCACCGTTTATGCCTAACGATAGAGATCAAGCAATTTTCTTTTTAGATGATGGGCTACAAACAAAATCAATGAAAGATAGATTAAAAGAAGCATTATAATTCAAAACAACCTACTTTAATAAAGAATATAAAGAAAAAAGACATATAATAATATGAGCTTCATATTCACAACACCAATCAATCACAATTTAGTTGATTTAAAGGGGTCGCAAGAGTTATACATAGAGGGGCATATCTCAACAAAAGACAAGGATTTAGTAAATGATATAGTATCAGACGAATGCTTAAAGTCAATGCAATCCCAAATTTTAGACAGAAATATTAAATTAGATTACGAGCACGAAGCTTTTAGAGGAGATTCAGAACTTGAAACAGAGATTAATAAAACAAAATTACCAGTAGGCCGAATAATAGACGCGACAATCGATTCTAAAGGATTAAGAGTTAAAGCAGTTATTAACAAATTCCATTCTAAATTTCAAGAAATAAAAGGTAGTATTGAACAAAAGTTCTTAGATGCTTTTAGTATTGCATATATACCAACAGATGTTAAAACAATCTCAGATGGCCAAGAAGAAATAAGATCATTAAATGATGTTAGACTTTTAAACGTAGCACTAACAGGTAATCCAGTAAATACTAAAGCAGAAATAGTAAAAGTTTTTATGAAAAGTATGGACGCATATGAAGAAGAAATAAAGAAATGCGACAAAGAAAAACTAGAAGTCAAATCAGATTTATCCCCTAAGGGACATAAAATAATTAAATTAAAAACGGAGGAAAATTTAATGAGTAACGAAGAAATTATCCAAACTCAACCGGAAGCACCAGCGGAAACACAGGAATCTAAGGAATCTGTAGCCGAAGTAGTTGAACCTACTAAGGTAGAAGAATCTAAAGAAACTGAAGAGCCTAAAAAAGAACCAGAGAAATCTGAAGAAGTTTTAGAATCTGAAGAACCTGCAGAAACTGAATCAAGTGCTAACATACTTAAAGAGATTAAATCTTTACAAAACAGGATTCAAACATTAGAAGATGTTAAAGCCCCTGAAGTGAAAGCAAACTCAAAAGTAATAGTTGAAAATAAAAATTTAGGTAATCTTCATACTGAGAAAAAGTCTCAACCATTAGACCAATTATTATGATAACATCAACAGCAACTTATGATGGCGATGAATCTATATATGCGAAATCATTTGGAAATTTCCCAACTAAACAAGCTTATCATGCAGGTTTAAGTAGAACTTATGGAGCTCAACTTAAAAGTATTGATATGCGGAAAGAGATGGGATCGGCTTACGGAGTTCAGTGTAAATCATTAAATACATCAACTGGTGGAACTGGAACTGCAGGAAATGCATTAATTCCAGTTTACCTAGATTCCCGAATCGTTGATATTTCAAGAAAGTTTACTCCTTTGACAGAGTTAGTACCTAGGGTTTCAAACCAAGGAACTACAGCTGACTATATCAGAGTAACTGCAAAAGGTGCAGCTACTACAGATATTGAAGACGCATCTTTAACAGATGTTGCAAGCACAAGAGCAAGGGTTAGTAAAACAATCAAATATCTTTATTCAGTTGGAAGAGTTACTGGACAAGCTGAAGCAGCAATACCTGCTTTTACTTTACAGCAATATAATCCAACCGGAGCCGGAAATGTTAATGGCAACCCATTTTCTGACGCATCTGCACCAAACGCAATGCAACAGGAAGTTTTATTGGCAGCTAGAGCATTAAAGGAACTTGAAGAAAACTTGATTATCAACGGAAATGCAACAACCTCAGTAGGTTCTGGACCTGACGGTTCAGAGTTTGACGGTATTGTTACTTTACAGAGTACAACAAATCAAACAGACTTATCTGGAGCTGCATTAACGTGGGACAATGTTGAAGGTGCAGTTAGAGACGCATTTAATGATGGAGGTAGACCAAACTTGGCTATCGCATCAACAAGTGCCTTAATAGCTCTTAGAAAAATCATGATTGATTCTTTTAGGATGTCACCAGCAGACATGAGGGTTTCACTAGGTTTCGGAATATCATCGCAAGTAGTCTTAATGACAATTGTAGGAGATATACCGGTTATACCAAGTATGTATTTAGATGACACAGCAGCAGCAAGAAGTATCTATTTCTTAGATATGGATTGGATTGAAATGCGAGTATTATTAGATATGACTTACCAATTATTAGCGCAAGTTAATGATAGTAGAAAGTTTTATCTTAAGATATACGAGTGTTTAATCATGAGAGCGCCTGAGTTCAATGCAAGCATCGTAAATATAGCTTAAAGCTAATTATTATTTTTTTTATTTTTATTTAAATCAGACCGGAAGAGGGGTTTAACCCCTAACAAAAATTAAACAGGAGAAAAAGAAAACATGGGAGATATATCAAGCGGATCAACATTTGTTGAAGCAATGCCAAACGCTGGCAGAAAAATGATCGTAGTTAGAACTGCATCAACTGCTGACACAGCAGACACAGTAGTTTTAGACTTATCAGATTACGGAATCAGTACGTTATTAGCGGTAGAAGGATTTATTCATACAACTGACGGTTCAGTTGTTGTTGCGGAAGCACCAACTACAGCAGTTTCAAGTGGAGATTTAACAATCACTATCGGCGGATCAACAGTTTCAGACAAAAGACGAGTTTATTTCGTTTACGGCTATTAGTTTTCATTAAATTAAAATGACAAACTTTGGAGAAACAAACAAACTTGTTGGGAAACTTAAAATTGATACTTACGAGATTGTAGATAGTGGAGCAGCAGTAATTCCAGATGATGCATCATACGTTGAGTTAAATAACACAACTAAAATTGAAGCAACAATCGCAGCACCAGAAGCGGGTAAATTTTTAGTAATTACTCAAACTGATGCAGGAACAGCAGGTCATACTGTAGTTTGTACAGCTGGAGACTATAATGGTTCAAACTCAACTGCTACATTTGATGCGGCTGAAGAAACTTTAGTTTTATTCGGAATAAGCGCAAGTAGATGGGTAGTTGTTGAGAACATTGGATCAGTAACATTAAGTTAAACAAATTATTATTTTTTTATTTTTTTATTTAAACAAAAACAGGTGACAACAGAAAGAACAGGAGGAAACAAATGAAATTCACAAACACATCAGAAAAAGACAAAATAGTATCTTTTAAACGAGAAAACGGCTTTGTAGGCCATGTTTTATTAAAAGCGAAAGAAACCAAAGATTTACCTAGCGAAGCCTCTAAATCTGCAAAAATTATAGGATTAAAAGCATTCGAATCTAAAATTCATAAAGTAAAAGTAGAGACTAAAGTTTTACAAGAGAAAAAATCTAAACTTAAAAAAGCAAAGAAAAAAGTTGTTAAGAGGAAGAAATAATGGCCATAAGATTTATATCGGTTGCAGATGCAAGAGTTGTAAGTGGTATTGATGTCACGTTAATTGATGATCCAGACATGACAGATTTAATTGAAGATGTAGAATATCAAATTGAGAGATATTTAAATACATCTTACACACCAGTCGAAGAGATTGATGTTTTAGATGGAAATGCTAGAAATTTAATTTTTACAAGAAGAGGGCCACTTTTAGGAGTTCGAAGCTTAGAATCAAACGATGTGTCTTTATCTGTTTCCAATTTATATTATAAAAAATCAGGACAAATAATTTTAGTCAATAGCGCGGAAACATCAGTTTTTACAAGTGTTAGAGAGGGCGTGGTTATTAAATATTTATATGGAACTGTAGAATGGGACAGACTAACATCAACAAGCACAGACGCGGCAAGTATAGCAGGAACAAGTATTGCATTAAGTGTTTTAGATGAGACAGGATTCGCAATAGGAGATTTTATAGAAATATTCGGAACAGACAAACATAGGGAAGTAGCAAAAATTACAGCAACAGGCACAGATGAGATAACAGTAGACCAATTAAGCCAAACGCATTCATCTGGAAGCATAATCCATTTGATGGTAGTTCCAAGTATTATAAAAAGATTAATGAAAATTGCAGTTGGAATCGCGGCAGTAACTAGAGCGGTTGGCCAATCATACGATGATATTGTAGGATATACAATGGGAGAATTTCAAGTTCAAAAGGGGGAGCCATACACTCAATTCAGAGAAACAATAAACCAGTTAGTTTCCGAGAAAAAGGATATTTTATCAAAAGTCAGACCATTCCCGGCAATATTAACATAATGGTAACTAGTGCAGATTTTACAAATGGACCGCTTGGTGATCACGGGCAAACAGCCACACGAACTCCAGTCACAACATCAATTCATAATATAACAGGAGAAAAGGTTTATACTGATGCTGCTACAACTACATTTTCTTGTGTTTTCGAGAATGCAAACAAAAAATATGATTTTAATAAAAGTGGGCTTTCTGAAGGTGCAGATGCTAGAATGTTTATTAATCCGTCTGTAACATTAAATAAAAACGATAAAGTAACATTAAACTCTGCTACATATAGAGTAGATACAATAAGCAAGCGATTCTTTGGAGCAAACGCAATCTTTTATACAGTTTTACTTTTTGAAATATAGAAACATTTATAAATATTAATTAATATTAGATTATATGAAAAATAAAAAATGGTTTAGTTGGTTTTGGTTAATATTTTGGATAATATTTTTTTATCCAGCAGCAATCGTCTATATAATATTGAAACTTGCAGAGAAAAAATGAAAAAATGTCCGGTGTGCAATAGCACAAGAATTAGAGGAGAAATAGAATTAAGATGCGAAAAGTGCGGTTATACTCATTCAGATAAAAAAAGAGCCCAAATAATAAAATATGGAAAAGAAGATGGTGCATAAAATATTTTTAGCAGAAGGATACACTGATCAATTTGATAAATTTGAAAAGTTCTGGCATGGTAAAACATACAAAAATGGAAAAGCTAAGGTAAGATTAAGGGAAATAAAATTATATCATTTTGGTATAAATGAATGTGGAGATGAAGAATTTATGAAAGACATTAAAGATTTGTGTTTAAATGAACAATTTGATTTAAAAGATGGTAGTTGGACTGGAAAAAAACAATCAGGCATGGGAATTAAAAACAAAATGATGAAGATATTTAAATGGTTAAGAAGATTTTTTCCTCAAATAAAACAAATGGAATTTAAAGAATCAAGTGGATTAATAGAAGAAGAACGTAAAAAAGGAAATCACTTTATTATGTGCCTATATCCAATAGGAGAAGTTAAAGATGCAAGATATAAAGATGGGAGCGAGGTTGTATGATCGAGAAATTCTTATCGGTTCAAGACACTTTATTTATTTGTATGACTATTGGTGTTTTAATAAAATTACTACAGTTAAAGCTTGGGCAAAAAGTGTTTAATAAAGAATATAAAGCGGAATAGACTATTTTTAATGTCAAGAGACGGAGTATCCAAGTGGAAATTAATAAAATTTTAGATAAAGCAATGCCGGGAATAGCCATAGAATTAGCCGGAGAGTTAAAAATTAAGACACCAGCAGATACTGGACGATTAAGAAATTCTATAAAAATCAAGTCAAATAAAAATGGTTTAGTAATTACAATGGCCAATTATGGTAAATTTGTCGAATTTGGCTGCTTTTTTGACGATAAAGTAAAAATAAAGACTATTAATGGAATAAAAAAATTAAAGAATTTAAAAACTGGAGATTTAATTTGGACTGGATTTAATTATAAAAAACTAATTCAAAAAGAGAAATTAGAGATAGGATACAAAATAAAGAAAATAATAATTTATGTAAAAGGAGAGAAATTAGAATTGACTGAAGATCATCCAATTTTTACTCAAAAAGGATGGAAAAAAGCTATCGAATTAAATAAAAAAGATAAGGTGTATTTTATAAAATGAAAAAAGAGCATGGAAACAAAGGAATAAAAAGACCAGACTTATCTGCAAGAAATATATTAAATATAGTTGAAAAGATTGAATTGATTTGTGAATGCGGGAAATACTTTTTTGTAATTCCTTCAAGAATTAAACATCGTGCCAAATATTGTTCCCAAAAATGCTATCATAAATATACAAAACATAATAATTCACAAGGTAAAAACTGGAAACTTTCAGAGGAAACTAAAATAAAACAAAGTTTAAGTCAGGTTGGAGATAAAAACCATAATTGGAAAGGCGGAGTTGGACCAAGAGCAAGAATGAGATATTTAAGGAAATCGGTTATAGAAAGAGATAATTGCATGTGTGTTTGTTGTGGAACTAAAGGAAAAAAGAATTATAGAAATAAAAACTATCGCGGATTAGTTGCACATCATATAGAGGCATATAATTCCAATGTCGAATTAAGACAAGAGATAAATAATCTAATAACACTTTGTAAAAAATGCCATAAAGACTTTCATAAAAAATACGGATATGGAAATAATACTTTGGATCAATTCAATGAGTGGTTAAATTCTTTTTTTATAAAAATAGATGATATAAAATTAGAAAATGTATCAAATATATCAGTTTATAATATTAGCTTAGATGGAGATAGTTCTTTTTTCGCAAACGGAATATTAACTCATAATACTTTACCTCACATTATTAAGCCAAAAAACAAAAAGGCATTAAGCTGGAAAGGAGCAAAACATCCAATGAAAATGATAAAACACCCCGGAAATAGACCAAACCCTTTTATTAGAACAACATTGAGGCAAAAATTGCCAAACATAATATCTAAACATTTGAGGGCAAACTTATGAGCTTTTTAGATTTTTTCAAGATAAAGCAAGAGTTGTGCCAATTTTTAAGAAATCAAGACATAATCTCCATTGGAAATAGAGGGGTTACAACAACAACTGCAACCGGAACATTCGCAGGAGAAACAAGCTTATTGATAAGTAGAACAAATATTAAGAACATTAGAAGCGTCGTTGTTGCAACAACAACTTTAACGTATGGGAGCGACTACACGATAGATTTTTATTTTAGTGATAGTTCTGTTATAAAAACAAAAATAACCTTCCTAGTGGCTCAGACGGGCGCATACACAATAACATACGACTACGGAACAGATAAAATATGGCCAGATTTTCCAAGGGACGATTTATCCATAGATTCTTACCCAAGGATTGCAATAGATGTCCAAAGTGTCAATTCTGATGCGTTTGGGATAGGTGGAGAGGACTTTATATCAGAGTTATTTTTTACAATAGTTGTTTATGGCCAATCTGTTGAAACATTAAACGAGTATATTTCGACAATTAGACAAAAATTCATGGAAAATGCATCGGAATTTTATTATTTAAGATTTATTAAGCCAGTAGGAATGGGCCCACTAATTCAAGACGAAGATAAACGACAGGAGATAATGAGTCAAAATATAGATTTTCAATCTATGTTTAACACAGAACAAGTATAATGGACAAAAAAATGAACAAAATAGAGAAAAAAAGATATTGGACAGATGTAGCCAAAGGTTTAATCAAACTCAAGAAGAAATCTTCTTCTAAAAAATTAAATAAGGAAGGAGGAAAAGAAAATCGCAAATAATTATATTTCAGGAGCAGAGAGCACATTCTTAATTGCATGGGAAAATCCAACAGAATGGGACACAGCAGCAGCATCTCATACAGCAAGTGATGAAACATATATGCCAGCCGGGCAAGGTGTTGAAGTTAGTATCGCAAGAAGTAATGATGCAGAACGTATAAGTGGAGTTGGAGCAAGAAACGCAACGGCAAGTATAAACAAACAATATTCTGGAACAGCAACAATTAATGGAGCTTTATCAAATGCTTATTGGTTATTAGGAGCTTTAGGTGCAAATGCAAATGCAGGAACTACAGGGGCATATACACATACTTACACAGAAGCGGATAGATTACCAAGTTTTACAGCAAAGTCATCTTTTAATGTTGGAACTACAGATGTTGGAAGCATTTTATTAGGATGTAGAATAACAACGTGCTCAATAACGGCAGCAGTAAATGAAGCCTTAAAGTTTAGTTTAGAATGTCCATACAGATATGAGACAGTAGGAACAACTTTTGTCGCAAATTTAGCAGATGCAGAACCAGTTTTTACATTCGCACATGGATCAATAGAAATGCCAGACGGAACTAAGATCGCAGCAGTACAAAGTTTTGAATTGACAATAAATAACAATTTAGAAGCAGTTTATGGAGTTGGAAGTCGTTTTATAGTTGACAACGTTGCAAAAAATAGAGAATACAATTTTTCTATGACAGCAGCATTTAAAGACTACACGGCACTTATGACGTATTTCTTTAACGGAACAAATTCAGCAAGCGCACCAGATACAGGAAGTGGAACAGAAATCGCAACATTAGAATTAACATTCACAAATGACGATGGAGATATTTTAGACATTAATTTGACTGGAATCCATCTAAACGAAGAAACTCTGCCACAAAATGCAGGAGAAGTTGTTAAAGAAGATGTTACAGGTTGGGCAAGAGGATGCACAAACATCATTTATACAAATGACATAGAAACTGCACCAACAGAAGCAAGTTAATTTTTTTATTAAATTAAATGCCTGTCCATG
>Ga0222697_1000358_pt1 | contig 20201 bp, 12 predicted proteins | sample AntAcemetage1402_FD_179835 | JGI IMG/M metagenome (GOLD analysis project Ga0222697, IMG submission 179835) | Saline water microbial communities from Ace Lake, Antarctica - #1402 | ecosystem: Environmental > Aquatic > Non-marine Saline and Alkaline > Saline | place: Antarctica: Ace Lake... | reverse complement strand
AAGTGGATGAATAATTATCCAAGAAAAAGGCTTGGATATAGGTCAGCTAAACAGGCAGCTCAAGAATGCTTAAGAAGTAGCAGTGATTTTGGACTTGATTTTGTTGCAGTATGAGTTACAATTTACCTACATATAAAAATATGTATAATTGTATTGACAAATCAGTTTAAGTGGTGTATACTTTAGTTGTGAACGATACGGAAAATAGTTTTACATGGGATCCCAACAAAGAAACTATTAACATTGATAAGCATGGCGTTGATTTTACGATTGCTGCGAAAGTGTTCATGGATGTAAAAAGAAAAATATTTACTGATTCTCAGCATAGTAAAAGCGAAACCAGGTATTTTTGTATTGGTAAAGTTAATAATAAGATCTTAACAGTTAGATTTTCTTATCGTAAGGATAAAATTAGAATAATTGGAGCGGGATACTGGCGAAAAGGGAGAAGGTATTATGAAAAAGGTTAAATCTGATATGCCCATTGGCAAACTGACTAAGATTGAGGATTTTTTACCCTCACCGGATAAGTTGGTTATTGCTGATGACAGTGTTAAGATTACATTAAGAATAAGCAAATCAAGCATGAAATTCTTTAAAGACCATGCAAAGAAATACCATACAAAATACCAAAAAATGATACGCCTTCTGCTAGACAAATATACTGACAAATATCGTTTGCAGCACTAGCTAATTTATAAATAGAAAAGAGCCTTTTTAGGAATTTACCGCTTTAACCACTTAATATCATAATCGCTTTTTAGCTTATCCAAAACACCTACAATCTCATCAAAAGTCTTCAAATAGTTTATGTAGGAAAAAGTGTACATTTTTTTCGATGCAATTTACACATACATCCCCTTTTTGCTGGTTCAGAAAAGCTGAGGGAGAGGGCAAGCTTTTAGCCAATCTTACTAAATCTTACTAAATTGCTTTCTAATCCTTGTTATACAACAAAACAGCATGTATACTTTATTATATAGTAAAGTAATTTAAAAAGTCTTAAATAAGTAGATTTTGCCTACTTTTGCTAGTATTGCTATAGGAAGGATGGCGCAATATGGAAAGCCACAAATTACCAAATAGGCAGATATGCAATATATATAAGTTTATTTCGCTATTTTTAATACCGGTTTATTTATTTACACAGGTTTTTTCACCTACCTCATATGTCCCTCTGTCTAGTAAGCAAGCATCAACGATAAAAGAAGATGCTCTACGTCCTGCTTCTGCCTTGGTAGAAAATAACTCTTCTAAGAAACCACCACTGTTGGAAATTGAAAAATTACTTAGAAATGCAGCATATGTTGATGTAGCACCTGTAGATGTTAGCCAGGTAATAGCTCTTTCAGAGCAACAGATAGAGCAGCTAGATAGATTAAATTCATGGGAAAAAATATCATTTGAATCTAGTAAATATTACAATTTCTATACATATCGGTTTGAGGGTACTAGTAAGACTGTTTTTGTAGTTGAACCTCTTTATGATATGGATATGATATGGCGTGACCCTTGTTGGCAAATGCGTAAAGTTCTTCATGATAAATTTACAAAGTTAAATACACAGCAAATTTTCACTGTTTTGACAGAAGCTAATAAGCGCGTGCTAGGACCACATGCTACTGAAGATGATGTTCTAAGGTTATTCTTTTTGAGCACACAGAATAAATTTTTACAGACAACCTCCAGATATTTGTCGGGGCTGGAAGATTATGATTATGCTAAAAATCAGTTGGACGATAAGAATTATAGCCATGTAGGACTTTTTTCATGGATATATTGTAAGGAGATAACTATTTTACAGGATGTTTTAAAATTGTCTGACAGAGATGTTACTGTATTAGATATGGCTACAGGTTTTGCGAATTTTATTTTTACTGCCCAAGAGCTTTTGACCGATAACAGTGCTAGAGTGAAATATATAGGAAGTGATATCTCTGCTCGAGATATGGGACAAGCTATCAGTTATGCTAAATCCAAAAACACGCCGGCTGAATTTGTATTTGATGATATGACTGAACCTGCATGGGGCAAGAGGTTTCTTTCATTGAATAATAATGAAAAAGTAGACATGGTGGTCGTGAACCATGTTCTTGAGCACCTTGATGGTAATCCTGTTGATTATTTGATTGAGTGGGCGTCGGTTGTCAATGAGGCTTTGGTGATATCTGTGCCTCTTGAAGATGCCAAAGAGACTACAATAAGTGCTCATAGTCATGCCTTTACTGCTGAAGCCCTGAAAGGATTAGGTAATGAGTTAAGCTTGACAAGTAAAGGTCTGTTAATTATCGATTATAGCCAAGTATTTTCAGGCATATTGATTATAATGCCAAAAGATTCCGTGTTGCTTTCAACGCGTGTCGAGGCGATAAATAATTTTGGGGAAGATATTGTAGATCAGATAGAAGGTGTTTACAATGATATATGGGGGCGCGATGCCTATCGCTTTAAAGGAGTGCCATCAAAAGGAAAGCGAATCGATTCTAGCGAAATATTGAAAGCACTTAATGATGTGTATAGTGAAAATTATATAGGAAGATTTGTAGCTAAAAAGATTGCTAGTGCCTTGTGTTATGTAAGGGGCACTAATAATGAAGAAGGATATATGAATCCTGCTGATCCTGAATATATTAAAGATATAGCAGCGGCATGGATAGATAATTTGAGGGTTATAAAAAACGAAAAACATGTAGAGGCTAATAATCTGGATATATTCGCAAAGGTATGGGCTAATTATAGCACGCATATGCATTTTAGACATGCTGCGGAAACAATTAGCGGAAAATCAAATTGTGATAGCTTTAATGGTATTTTAGCTAAAAATGTCAAGCCTAAAGATGTCGAAGAATTAACTGGCAGCGCATTAATGGAATATGAAAAAGCAGATATCATTAGCCTGGAATCCACAAACACCCTTATGAGAAAGACGAGTGGGGAAGTGGAAGCATTGCTTAGGAGTGCTAATTATGCAGAGCTGGTTCATTTGACAGTATTAGCGATTTTATATGGAGAAGGACGCTTTTACCAATTAGTACAGCTTTATCTTGAACGATTCGGTTCAGATGAACTAAGAGGTAATTTTAATAGCTTGGTTGAGATATATGTAAAAAACATTGAACAAAAATATCACACTACTTTGCCTATATCGCAGATAGATTGGATAGGGCTTGCACGGAAAACTGAGATATTTTTTAATACTGCTAGACCATTAATAATTCCGGAAGATTTCAATTTTTCTGCGGAAGAGATGCTGAAAAGGCAGAAATTGATGCGAGAAGCAGAGTCTTATGTTGAGTATGTGGAGAAAGAATTTGCAAAATCTGATATTGGTGTAGATAACATTAAAGATCAGGAGCCCGCAGATGCCTATGCTAATGCTATGTTGCTCTTCAAGGAAAGATTATTAGAAGTTGATAGCAGAGAAAGTAATTTAGCAAGTGCTTTAAAAGAGTATCGCCATAACCTTATACAATGCAGAAAATTGGCTGATATCAGATATGGACACGGGTACCATTTTTGGACAGGTGCGGGAGAGCGCCTAGGGCAATTGAAGTTAAGTTCGACCCATTCGCGATACCAATTATACCATATGGAAGCTTATGCGGAACGCATGTTTGTGACTGCGCAGTTAGCGGCAAAAGATCCTTCTTATATTCAAGGAGAAATATCGTTAAATCAATCTTATGATAACTATCTGTCGCGTCATGAAATTCCTCTATATATTCAGGAGTGGATCGCGCAATATGGCCCTAGAAGAGCGGCTATATTTGGATTTGCTGGCCCTGATACTATTGATGAAAATACTAACATAATAGCAGCGGATAGAAAGATAAGAGAAATAGTACAACTGGCAAGGGAAAGAGGCGCGAATAAGGGGAAATGGGGGTTACTTGCTACTGGATATACAGAAAAACTGCGATATTTAATTCGTGATGGTGATGCTGATTTTGAATTAGCAGATAGAATTTTAAAGGCCTTGAATGAGGATGGCACGGTAGAGGTAGAGCGAGCAATAGCTCTGCTGAATCCTTACGATGGTGCGGGCAAGATAGATAATAATAATCCCTCATTTGTAACAATTGGTGTACACATCCACAATGCGGATCCTGATGTTATTTATGAGACTTTACTCCATCTTAGAGAGATAGATTGGCCTTATCTTTCAAAGTGGCCGCTGATGGGAACAACATCTAGCAAGGTTCTCATCGCTGAAAGAGAGAGAGAGATTGCTCTTGAGCTTGGTATTACACGATATGCTATGACTGCAAGAAGACACCTTAAGGCGGGCAATCAAAATCGCGTTATGCCGAACGTGCCGATTGCAGGTGATAGAGAATCATTCTACTTTACGCTTGATGATGATTATGTTCCCGCTGCCCAGACCATGAACAGGTTAATACCTGGATTACTCGCGCAGCCCTTAGTGTCATATTCACAGGTACCATTATTTTTTAGGGGTTCTGTTGAACCTGGGCATTCTACTGCAAAACATTCCGATGCTAATATTATTCAGGGGTGGTCTACAGGTTTATATCGAGCGCTTAATGACTTAGGAAATTTGGATAACCTTGATGCTGGTAGACAGTCAGAACCACTTCTTTTTCCTTCAGGAACAGGTACGCTTTTTAGGCTTACTCCAGGCAAAAATTCATTAGCATCTGTCGGCTATATTTGCACAGAGACATCAGGGGAAGATTTTGCTACAGGCGCGCTTCTACACTTAAAGGAGAGGACGGATATCTTTGTAGAAGATGCTAATGAATGGAAATCAGGAATACTTGTTAACGAAGGTTGGGTTATTGGTGATGGAGTAGATTATCTAGGACGTACAAAGCAACAAATTAGATGGTCTGAAGGGGGCGCCTACATAGGTGTTCATATTTGGTTAAAATCTATTCTTAGATCAATTTGGCGTACTCTTTCCCAAAAAAGGTCATTGAAGAATGCTATTGGCAGGTTCAGCTTTAAGCAGGTATTTATGGCGTTTCATCTATTTTTTGGATTTGCTATTCAAGCGTTTGTGGGTTTCGCATTTTTTATAGTAGTGCCCGCAACGGTTATTATTATGTGCAATGAATTGATTTACCCATTTATATCTCTTTTGGTAACATCTTTTGTTTTATGGTTTTTGCCGCTTCTTTTTATTGGTTATGTTTTTCGTCATTCAGGCTTGACGCTATTTGATTTAATAGAATTTTCTATTTTGCACAATATCGCTGCGCATTTTAGCTTAGTTAAAGGGACACTTAGGGGATTGTTTAGAAGTTCTATGACGTGGCAAGCCTTTAAGGGGCAACCTACTAAAAAGAGCAGTATCAAGCAATTTATACCTTATATGGCGCTTGGCTTATTAAACGTAGCCGCTGGTATAGCTGGAGTCTTCGGAGCTTCAAATCCAATCTTTGCGTTTTTATTTTTCAATGCGCTTTTTTTCTTTTTAACAATTGCCTTTTATAAGCCTACACCAAAAATAGAACGTGACAAGATAATACGCATGAGTAAGGATGCTAGAGATACCTTGACAAAAAGAATATTCAGATATCTAAGCTATGGCGATAGAAGTAGTACATCTATTAAGCATGACAAAAATATAAAGCGTTTTGGTGTCTCATTGTCAATACTTACATCTGTATATATGATAGTAGCCTCAGCCTGGTTATTATATATGTGGTCTGCGTCAACATTGCCGTTCGGTTTTTTTGCGCTGTTTATAATTATAGCACAATGGCTTGGATCTAGTAATCAAACAATAGATCGTATTTGTATAATACGAGGTATAGAGATATTAGATTACGTGGATAGGCTAACCCCAAAGGCCCAGGCAGGTTATTTAGTAAATCAGCTTGAGGATATATGTAACAATAGAGCAGGGGAAGGTACTTTGGGGGACGAGCTTGGGCATGAGATAGCAAAGAATGTCGCAAATGAAACAACAGCGTGGCAAGCAAGGATAGAGACAAAAAAGACTAGAAGTGGTTTGAATAGATCAAAGAAATCCTGGATTAGAAAGAAAGTAACATTTGTCTCTTACTTGCTACTTATGCTAGGGGCAATATTTGAGTTTATTGATACTTCGGATGGGACTATGAATCAGAGCGAAACCTTAGATTTAATAGATATTCAACCCACAATGTTACCTATTTCCAAAGATGCTAAGAGCGAGGATGCACTAAAAGAGGCTAGCATCGGTTGGGCTGATGATAGGTTGCATAAGAATCAAGTTGTTATTGAAACCCCCGATGTGGTGAAATTGGCAGATAAGTCGGAGAAGATAACTAGCGTGGCTTTAGAAAGTTATTCAAGAAACAGTACCGTACAAAAAGCGCATCAGAAAATGCCAGGTGAGAAAGTCGAGAATGGTAAGACAGGAAAGGTGATGGAGGTTTTGCAAAAAGATAAAACAGCAAAAAGAATTAACATGGCTTTAGAAGGTTATTCAATTGGTAGCACCGCACAAGAAATGTTTCTTAAAATGTCAGCTGAGAAAGTCGAAAATGGCGAGATAAAAGATGCAATAAAAATTTTGCAAAAAGCATACAAAGAGATGCCAAAAAATATTATTATTGCTTGCAAGCTTGCGGAGATATTGAGTTGGGATAATAGACTTAAGGAATCTTTCAAGTTGTATCAAAATATATTAAGAAAGGAACCTGATAACTTTGATGCAAATTTAGGCATTTTGCGCGTTACAAGTTATTTGGGTAAGATAGAGTACGCAGAATTAGGCTACAGGCAATTATTAGAAAAGTATCCCTATGATGTGCGGATTTTGAATGGACTTGCAGAGGTTCTGAGTTGGCAGGCAAAGTATGAAGAATCTATAAAAATATATCTTAAAGCATTAGAAATCTTACCAAATAATATAAAGATAATTAAAGCGATAGCCGAGGTGAATTCTTGGGATGGCAATATGGATGAGGCTATAAAATATTATCAGCAAGTGTTGAAACTGTCGCCAGATAATAAAGAAGTCAAATATAGGCTCGCTGATTTGCAAAAAAGATTTATTTTTACTTTGGATTATGGATATCAAAAGACAGATTTTAGTACGGGTAATATAATTGGGTTATCGCTTTTATATCAACCCGACCTTGATGATTATTGGGCTTTTGGCATAAGACAGCGATCCCAATATGGTATGAGTGAGAAGCTATTTGCGTTAAGCTATTTTCATAAATTTGACCTGCCTCTGGGGGTATATGTGGGCGCAGAATATTCTCCTAATGCTGAATGTTTTGCGCGTTTTAGAGCAAATACTGCTGTTACATATAGTCCGTTTGATAAATTTGACTTTTCACTTGGTGCAGGTTTTGCTGATTATGGCACAACCCAAACTTTTGATGTTTATCCGTCAGTTACTTGGAGTATTAACCCCAAAACATATCTTACAGGTCAATTTTCTTATGGCAAAGATTCTGCCGGCCTTGTTTCTACAGGCTATGGACTTAGACTAAATAGATACATCGATTATGGCAATTTCTATTTATCGTTAAGTAGAGGGGGTCAAAAATATGCAATTGGAAAAGGGATACTTTTTGATGCTGATATTACTACATATGGGGCTGGTTTTGAGAAATGGATAACAGAGAGCTTTGGTTTAGGATTTGATATGTCCTATGCTGATTCTGACGGCATTGATTATCCTAAATTTACTGTAGGAGCAAAGCTGAAATGGAGATTTATGACTTTAAGCAAAGAGCTGCGAGAACAGTTAGAAAAATATGGCTTGCAAAGCTGGCAAATAAATGAATTTATGCGCTATGATAAAGAGAACGAACGGATAAGGGCGAATTTAGACATAGCTGATGTTATAGCCTCTATTTTAGGAATCAGCAAGAGTCAATTATTAAGAAAGGCTTTATTCCATGAGAAACTGCATAATATTATATCATTACTTAAAGTTGATTTAAAAAAGATTGAAAGAGACTTAAGAGGTGAGCTGTCTCAAGATAGCTTAAAAGTTTTGATACGCGTTTTTCAAACAGAATACAGCTTACATGATAATAGGGCTTATGAAGAATTAACGCCTGAGCAGTTAAGTGAGATACTTGAGGATATTTTTGTAACATATTATACTTATAAGTTTATGGGTGAGCAGGCTAAGGCAGTAGATCCACTTAAAGAAGAGGATGTTGCAGTGAAATTATTTAAACAATTTAGCAAGCAGATAGAAGATGTAGCAAAAATGTATTCTTTGGTGATTTCTGATGCAAGTGGTGACTTAGTAATAATATCTATGCATGATATTTTTACTACAGCACACGGAGGAAGCAAGGAAGATCAGATTTTACGTTTGAAAGAAATCTTTAAATTGTCAAGGCTATTAGGGGGTAGCTCAAGGGTCAGTTTTGATAAGAGCGAGAAGTCAAATGAGAAAAATATTCTAGAGAAACCGGCAAATAGCAGTAATCATAGCGCAAGCGAACCAACTTTTTATAAGAATAGGCATGATATGTTATTTAACCGAGCAATTCAATCAGCTGCATAATTTTACCTCTTAAGCCACTTAATATCATAATTGCTTTTTAGCTTATCCAGAACACCTATAATCTCATTAAAACCTTTTGAGCAACTTATGTTCTCACGTGCTCTTTTTGAATAGGGCAGGCCCTTAGAATACCATATCGCCACCTTTCTTAGGTGTCCTACATAGTACTTTTCTGAGGTAGTTTTTCTCCAATTTTTATATATAGTTAAGTGCTCTTTAGCTGCATTTACAATCATTTCATAAGACGTAGGAGAAGGGGGTATGCCATCTTTTAGGTACTTTTCTATCTGTTCAAATATCCAAGGGGCTCCAAAAGCGCCCCTGGCAACTAATATACCATCACAATCTGTCTTATCAAGCATATCCTTAGCAAGCTCTGGAGAGAGGATATCGCCACTGCCGATAACCGGTATTTTTAGTTCCTTTTTAGCCTGTCTTATGGGCTCATAAGTAGTCTTTCCTGAGTATCCTTGCGAGCAACTTCTACCATGGAAAAATACCCCTTTTGCGCCATTATCCTGCGCTATTTTTGCCAGTAATAAACCCTCGTTTTTATGCTCTTTACCCCAGCCGACTCTTACCTTTACTGTTATTGGAATGGAGAGAGAGGAGGCCAGTTTCTTGATGATTTTTCCTGCTTGTTTCGGCTCTTTAAGAAGATATGAACCACACTTTTTCTTAAGTACTTTTAAAGCAGGACATCCGCAATTTAAATCAATTATTTTAGGCCTTGAATTAGCAAGGATAATATTAACAGCTTCCAAGACTCTTTCAGGATCATGGCCCAAAATTTGAGCGCCAATCGGAGAGTCAGCTTTGTTCGATTCCAGCATCGATAATGTCCGCTTATGGCCATAAGTCAGGCCATGGGCATCCAACATCTCATAAAAGGCAAACTTGCAGCCATGATCTCTGCACATAGTTCTAAACGGCAGATCAGAGCATCCTGAGAGAGGGGCTAAAATGAGCCTTGATTTGAGCCTATATGATCCGATGTTTAACATAATATTTATCCACAGAAAATTAAGGTTTTGTAAGTTTTTGTGTATGTAAAGTAGCAGAATTAGGTATAAGTGTCAACTAAATTATTTATGCAAGTCATTTTTCTCGATCAGTCTTTGTGGAAAATTTTTTGATGATTTGCCAAAAAAATTCTTGACAAGATTGTAGAGCTTGATAGTACTTGAGATATTTTAAGGTTCCTTGGTACAGGTTTTATAAGGATATCCACAAGGTCTCGGGACAAGTCCATAAGTGGGGTCATATATAGGCTTACGTTATGGACTGCTATACTGTGTAGTTAACATAAGATATATTATAGGACATTAGGATTAAGGCTGAAAAGGGGGTCATTTTGTGCTTGAATGGGGTCTTTGTGTCTGCTGATGTGAACCTGTTGCCCAACTTTTATTATATTATGCGGTTACTAGCCGGTCAACTTCTTTTTTCTCTTTTTGTAACTTTTATTTTTGCCCCATACAGGCTGCTTTTAATGTCTTTGCAAGCCTCGCTGTTGTCATTGCGAGCGTAGCGAAGCAATCCCACACTTCTTCTTTGGCTCTATATGTCTATATGAAATATCACCATATTTCACATGTGTCATTCTGGGCATAATACTAAAAATATGTTGTTGCTCTTTTTCATAATATGTTATATATAAACTAGTTAAGATAAAAAATAACTATGTTTATTGAAAGGGTTCAATAATGTTAAAAAAAACTATGCCCAACTTGTTTATCAAAAAAAGTTATTTTATTTGGTAAAACTAGCAAAAAACGCCAGCGTTTTAAATGTTCTGTCTGTCAAAAAACATTTATATGGAAAAGGCCATATAATAAAATCTATAAAGAAAAACACTGGTTCGATCTTTGGATTAAAGAAGGTTACTCAGTTAGGCAATTAAGCTATATTTCAGGACATAGCAAGCAAAAGCTGCGCCTTATAATAAGCTATTGGCTAAATAAAGAACCTCCTGCTCTTTTACATAAAAATTATCAAGCAATTAAGTATATTCTTTTTGATGGAACATATTTCCATAAAAATGGCTGCTTAGCTGTCTTTATGGACTACACAACAAAGAATATAGTAGATTATGCTTATATTAACAAAGAAAGCTACCTTGATGTTTATCCATTATGCTTAAAACTCAAAGAGCAAGGCGTAAACCCGTTAGCAGTATCTCTTGACGGTCACAGATATGTAATTAAAGCCATTATTGCTGTTTGGCCTGATATAATTATTCAAAGGTGTTTATATCACATTCAGAACCAAGGTCTAATGTGGATAAGAACATATCCAAAAACAAAAGCCGGCAAAGAATTGAGAGTTTTACTTAAAATGCTTACTAGCATAAAGAATAACATTGATAAGCAGGCATTTTTAGCAATATATGCTAGATGGTTTAACAAATATTCTCAGTTCATTAAAACATTGCCTAAAACAAGTATCGCAAATACAGATTTAAAAAGAACGATTAGTTTAATAAACAATGCTTTGCCAAACATGTTTCACTATTTGAAAGATCAAAATATAGCCCCTACTACAAACTTGTTAGAGAACTTATATTCACAGCTTAAGCATCAATATCGTAACCATAGAGGCTTAACAGAAAAACATAAAATATCGTACCTTAAATGGTACTGCTACTTAAAAAATAGGCTAAAATAACAACATATTTTTAGTATTATGCCCATTCTGAGCGCATAGCGCGAAGAATCTAGCCTATCACACATTGCCCTTGTTGCCAAAAAACATCGATCCTAGGCCCTCTCATGAGCCCTTTTTGCCTTGCCATTATGAGTCTTCTTCCGCTGTCATTCTGGGCATAATACTAAAAATATGTTGTTGCTCTTTTTCATAATATGTTATATATAAACTAGTTAAGATAAAAAATAACTATGTTTATTGAAAGGGTTCAATAATGTTAAAAAAAACTATGCCCAACTTGTTTATCAAAAAAAGTTATTTTATTTGGTAAAACTAGCAAAAAACGCCAGCGTTTTAAATGTTCTGTCTGTCAAAAAACATTTATATGGAAAAGGCCATATAATAAAATCTATAAAGAAAAACACTGGTTCGATCTTTGGATTAAAGAAGGTTACTCAGTTAGGCAATTAAGCTATATTTCAGGACATAGCAAGCAAAAGCTGCGCCTTATAATAAGCTATTGGCTAAATAAAGAACCTCCTGCTCTTTTACATAAAAATTATCAAGCAATTAAGTATATTCTTTTTGATGGAACATATTTCCATAAAAATGGCTGCTTAGCTGTCTTTATGGACTACACAACAAAGAATATAGTAGATTATGCTTATATTAACAAAGAAAGCTACCTTGATGTTTATCCATTATGCTTAAAACTCAAAGAGCAAGGCGTAAACCCGTTAGCAGTATCTCTTGACGGTCACAGATATGTAATTAAAGCCATTATTGCTGTTTGGCCTGATATAATTATTCAAAGGTGTTTATATCACATTCAGAACCAAGGTCTAATGTGGATAAGAACATATCCAAAAACAAAAGCCGGCAAAGAATTGAGAGTTTTACTTAAAATGCTTACTAGCATAAAGAATAACATTGATAAGCAGGCATTTTTAGCAATATATGCTAGATGGTTTAACAAATATTCTCAGTTCATTAAAACATTGCCTAAAACAAGTATCGCAAATACAGATTTAAAAAGAACGATTAGTTTAATAAACAATGCTTTGCCAAACATGTTTCACTATTTGAAAGATCAAAATATAGCCCCTACTACAAACTTGTTAGAGAACTTATATTCACAGCTTAAGCATCAATATCGTAACCATAGAGGCTTAACAGAAAAACATAAAATATCGTACCTTAAATGGTACTGCTACTTAAAAAATAGGCTAAAATAACAACATATTTTTAGTATTATGCCCATTCTGAGCGCAGCGAAGAATCTAGCGTCTAACCAACCTTAACTTGCCCGCCTTCGATGCGTATGATTTTCCCATTAACAATACCATCAGCGACTTTGTTTCTGGCTTTTTTTAGTATTCTTTCAAATGTCTGGCGCGAGATTCCCATGATCTTGCCAGCCGCGTTATGCGGCATCATTTTATGATCTGCTAGCCGCAAGGCTTCATATTGGTCAAAGCTTAAGTCTATCTCATGCGGCCTGCCGGGCTTGCCCCTGGGGCTAAACTGAGCTACCTCAGGTTCTGCCTTGATATACCTTGTTTTTACAGGCCTTCCTATCGGTTTTCTAGGCACCTCTTACCCCCTATTTATTATGAGCATATGCCCATAACTAATATACAATAAAAGAGGCTCAAAGTCAAGCCTCTTTTTTTATGTGCTATACTGCTTTAGCTTATGATTTGTTTAGTACTTATCTTTGGTTGAAGTTAAATAATGCAAAAAGCTGGTATCAGCTGCCTTTCTTCTTCTGCCAATTTTGCTCTTTGACTTTTTAAGCTTTATCGATTCCAGCTGTTGGGAGACATCATAAAAAGTTACGTTATTGTCCTTTAGCAGCTTAAAAAAAGGGTTTTTGTCTAAAAGGTTATTGGGTGAAGGCTCGAGCCACTTTTTAATGATTGACTCATATGTCAATAACCACTTCTCTTCAAAAAAAGACTCCTCAGTTAATTCAGCTACGAGATCTGGAACAGCTATAGATTGATTAATTAGTTTGTTGCTTTTTAAATCTAGAGCTATTAAAATTGAAAAAACATCGTTTGAGCTGAAAATTTTTTCTGCTAACTCTTCTTTTATTACCAGTTTAAATGTTTTAGCTAGCCATAGTGTCCATGATACTTCAAATGAATGCCCCTTAGAAATATGGTTTTCAATTAACCCTTCTACTACTTTCTGTAGTTTATTGCAGTTAACTAGGTGCTCATAACTAATTAAAATGCGGGTTACTTCTGGCAAGGTCAAGGGCTCGGAAAGAGCTGTTTTCAGCAGCAAAGATTCAAAAAATGGCCAGTTTTTGTCAAAAATATGGACAGATTCTAGCCTTTTTACAACATATTGTAAAACGGCATCTTTTGGATTTTCTTTAGCAAGTTGAAAAGATAGACTAAAGAAATTAGAAATATCTTTCTCTTGGGATTTTTCATTTTCTCTAAAATAAAAAGAGCTAATTCGGATTGACCATTCCGATTCAAATGGAATAGGGCATTTATTGATATTTGTTTTTTCCTCATTTATATCCAAATTGAAGTCAGTCAATGTGTGTTGTAATGTTTTTAGTATCTTCTCTGCATCTTCCAATGTTGAAACAAAAAAATAGTAATCATCATAATATCTATATGCTTTAATTGAACTAAATTTATCTTGGAGTATCTCATCAATTTTGCACGCTATAATTTCCGAAATTATTAACGAAGTATCAGGTCCGATTGGAATGCCGTTAGTTTGCCCAGACTGACACCTACGCACATTTTTGTCCAAAATATTTCCTAATAGACTATGGTCATTCCTGCCTGACATTGTTTTAGCTATAGCTTTTGTATGCAGCGCCCAAGGAATAACGTGAGTATAAATTGTCGGATAAAATCTGGATATATCAGTTTTTACTTCATACAGTTTATCAAATGAGTCTATTAAGCATGCTTTCTTAAACTCAGAAAAAGTTTTTTCCGTTATAGCAGCTCTTTGGTTGGTAGGATCAACTACTGGCTTACTTGTAGATATTTTTGAACATTGATAAAAGCTATGAATATGTGTCCAGTTATCATGTATTGATTCTGCTAGAATTGATTGCTGGAGAGGATTGGGGACTCCGAGGTTTCTTCTTGAATAATAAAGCCGAGGGATTGAATAGATTATACACTTTGATTCTGTATATTTTTTTCTCACATCCGCAGGAATTAGCTCCCAAGAAGCTTTTATAGTACTGAATTTATCTGCGAAAGATTTTGTCGTAAATGCAGGTGGCAATTCCTTAGGAAAGTAACCTTTTGCTAGTAAATCTTTAGCGTTCACTTCAATGCCCCCTCAACCGCCTCTCTATAGGCGCAATAATCACAATCTTTACTCTTTACTGGTATATTATCACTATTTAAGCAGGTGTGAATGTCTTTAATAGTAGGCCCTACTCAATTATCATTGCCTTTGTGTGCTATAAGAGTAATATCAAACTCCAGCTTACCATCGAATTTCTCAAGGTCTTTTCGGCCGTTACAATAGACAAAATAGCCTGTATCAGATACTTTGTGTCCTGCTTCTTTTCGGCGCATATCCATTTCTTACCTTTTAGTAATATACCTTTAGTATCATATTAAAGGTATATTATAACTCAGCAAATCCAAAGTCAATATAAATAAAACATATTTGAATTCAAACAACCGAAGTTAGACTTGAACATTTGATATTTTGTATTCTTCCTTGCCCTTTTTGATAGGATACAAAAACCAGCCTCGTTCAAATATAATTATTATAGACGTTTTACGTTGCTACTTCTTATACAACAAGTTATGCAACAAATGCAGAATTAGTATTTGTTTTGTAATTTGTTATGCAGTAATAGGTTATGTAAAGTGTCTACTACGCTTCAACAATTGACTTTAAAGCGTTGAGGATCGGCCTAGAAATAGCTATTCAAAATACTTTATTCATTTTTTAAACTGTTCCTATAATTTGGAGTAGAAATCCAGAAATGATTAAAATTATTCCTATTTTTAATCTAAGGGGGCTTTTAATTACAGCGAGATACAATAGTTTTCCGGAAGGACTTTCTTCATATGAACCTTGGGTATTTTTTGTAACGGCTGATATCAAAAAAAGTGCTCCTATAACATTCAATATTAATCCTAATCTAATTAAAAGTATCTGTGGGATATGTGTATATGCCGTAATTTTTATACCGTTGAATATGACTAAGTTGGTCGTATAAACCATATATAAGAGTCCCACTGCCACAAGACAAATTATACCACGTTTAAAATATCTATGCGATGTAACTACGGATTCAACTTTTTCATTAATAACATCATAATTTTTTACTCGAGATGCAATCATTACAGATCCTATTTTCTTAAAATATTCTACTTTGTTTTTCAGCTTTGAATCCATGATATCCTTGATATCTAATTGGTGATAAGCTTTTCTACCTAGAGCTTTTAACGAAAACCAAATAGATCGTAAAAAATAAACAATCGTTAACAAGAAAAATAATAAAATCATTGTTCCGATTATCTTACTTGGTGCTCCCGCAACAGCGACCTTAATTTCCTTAGAAAAATTAACTATTAAACTTATAATTAAACCAGTGGCACTTAATAATGTAACTGCTTTACCCTCTACTGTTTTCAGTCTATCTCTTTCGTCTTCAAACAACCCTTTAGCTGTCTCTGTAACGTGCTTTGCATAGTCTTCATCCGTTATATGTGCCATTTGGCTTAGTATTGAATCTTTATCGCCGTATTTTTTTTGAGTATTAGCATTTTTATTTTTTTGTTCTTCATCATCTTCTGCGAAGATAGGCCAAATATTTCTCTTTATTTTTTCAAATATTTTCACCTTTTTTTGCCTCCTTTAATTAACAAATCGACTAATGCTTCGGTTAATTTATAGCCAGTTCTTTTCTCTATCCATCCCCATTGGCCGTTCGGATTTATTTCTAGAAAATAATATTTACCATTTTTATCTAAAATCATATCTATAGCACCAAATTGCAACCCTAGTTTCTTAACTAGGGATATACATTGCTTTTTTATGTCTTCCGGAATTTTGTGCCTTTGATGTGGCAAATTGACATCTTGTGCTCTTCGCCAATCAATTATTGAATCTTTGTTAGTCTGAGAATGTATTTCTGTAGCAAATACTCTTCTTCCAATAATGGTAATCCTTATATCTAATTTTTTACTTATATTCTTTTGATATGTTGATGGCAAAGGTGCTGATTGCTTGAAGGATGCTAAATCTTTGCTATCAATGGTATTCGTGAATACAATTGATCTTTCATCTAACATTCCATTTTTGATAGGCTTAATTATTATATTTCTATTTTGTCTTTCAAAAAACTTGCTTATCTTGCCATAATCATTGGAAATTAAAGTAGGAGGAATTAGTAATCCTGTCTGAGAGGCTATCATTAATTGAATTAATTTATTTTCTGAAAAATATATGTTCTTAGGATTACTCACCCAAAAAGCATCTAAAGTGCCCCAAATACCGTTTAATAGAGTTATCGATTCATGTATGCAAAATTTTTTATACCGTGGGGCAACATTCCTAAGAACTGGCAATGTTGGTCTTCTATACCACACACTTTTTATTGAAGAAAATGATACTCTGCGGCTAAAATTGATAAAGTTAAATTGCCCCTGCAATTTACCCTTTCGAAAACAAGCTTCAATATTTACCTTTTCAGGGAAATCTTCTGTATTAAATCTAATAAAAGCTTTTTTTCTTTTCTCCAATTCTAAAACAACGAAATCCGCAGTAATATCTTCTCTATTTGTAACAATTAGAATCATAATATTGTTATTCCGTTATTCAAAGCGCAATCATCGGATTCTGTCTCTTGCAGAGTTTTTGTGTATAGTTCAGAAATTGCAATATCTAAACTAGCCTCCTCCGATTCCTTCTCAGCAAAAGTTTTAGTTGCTAACTCTAAACAAAGCGCTTCGCCCTCATCTGATTCTCTCGATGCAGCAGTTTTAGTTTGAAGCTCTAACTCCAATGAGGTAGGATTATAATCATCTGATTCGTTAATTGTTTCGGTTTTAGATAATAATTCTGCGGCTAGACTTTTTAGTTCAACAACGGGCAAAATTTTATTCTTTATCCTACCCATAGTTACATTTTTTTCATCATCGTAAAATAGCTTAATTGGATGCACGCCTTCTTTTCTTCTTTCTGCGAACCTTGCAATGAATGGTAATTTATTTTTTCCCACGAGTAGCTCCTTTTCGTCTCTCCATTATCTTCTTGTGTTTTTGTTCATACCATGTCCAGTAAGATTCTATTCCCAAATGCATTTGTTGAGTTACATTACATAAATCTTGAATTCCACTCCCAATATGCCAGTGATCAGCAAAGGCTTCATAAGGAGCCCCCTTGTCTTTCCAGCAAGAAGGCGGCTCAAAATCATCAAACAGTTCAATACCAGTCAAAATCAAAACAGGGTTAATCCATCGTTCAGCCTTAAAATGCCTTCTTCCTCGCCTCGCCAATCTTGTAATACTTTTTTTCTCGCGACTCGTTAAAGTTGCTCGCAATGTGCAGAAAGCAATAATTGCTCCTGGGAAATTATCAGCTATTTGTTTCATGCGGCTAATATCTTTATTAGTGAACTCATTAAAAGATTTACACTCACCAAAAATAACAATCGGCTGCTTAGTTTCACTAAGTCGACCTTCTGATAAAAAAATACCAAAGTCTGCTTCGATTGTTTCTTTTTCCTTGCTCTTTAATAAAAAGGAAGGTATCCACGTCATTTCATTAGATAATCCATGTCCCCCGAAAAATTTCAAACTTAAAGCCACGCAATATCCGCCTTGCGCATAATTCTCAACAGAAAAAGGACCAAGTGTTCTTAAATGCCAGTTATTTTCGGAAATCGGTTTAACAACTGGGAAGTCAAATTCTTCAAGACACCTCTCGCATATGACCCTATCTGATAAATCACCTAAAGCATACCATGTGCGCTGAAAACATTCAGGACATTGTAAAGTAGTTCCACCTTTAAGAATTCTATAGTTAAGCAAATTTCTAAGATGCCTTTCAGCTATTTCAGGGGAATTATAATCGAGCTTAACTAAAAGATCCCGCCATTTTTTTACAGGAACTGTTTTTGCGCGGACATTAGGTTTGCTACTCTCTTTGCCTAAATCATTCTTCTCTGTTTCTGCAACACCATGTGACATTTTATTAAGCAGCTTTACTATCTCTTCATTCTGAAACGTCCTCGTGCCGTTTATTCCATCAACAGAATCAATGATTTTTAATAAAATTCTACCTGCTCCTGAAAGTTCAATCTTATATCTCTGTTCTTTAAACCATGCTTCAAACACCTTAAAATTGCTAGGAATTTCGAAAAAATGACTCCATTCATAATGTTCACAAGGAATATTTATACCTTCAGCGGATATCCGTACTTTATGAAAGCTATGTGCTCCGAAAATTCGATAAGCATCCTTCAAATTACGAGGAAAAACTGAAGGACAATTGTATCTTTTATAAAAATCCTTGAATCTAAGAACATTAATCCACCGTGGTTTTCCATTCCCTCCATAGCGATCAACAAAATTTGGCGAAATATCCTTAAATCTCAAATAATCATCATCTAAGAAAACTTCTTCTGACTCTTCCTTTGCGACAATTGAACAAAGCTCAACGTGACCTTTCTCTTTTGCCCACTCATCCCATATAGGTGGATACCAGTGTTGCAAAGAGATTGCGCCCTGGCCAGGGGAAGTTAATTTCCTTGAAAATGTTTCCATTTCTTTCATGGTAGACAACCGGGAACAAATAAAACTCGTATGGTGCATCATATTTTCATTGTGTCGATACGAAACAAAATTGTGCTTAATGATTTCATTAATTAAATCAATATAACTGTCGGAATATTGTTTGGGTAACGGTAGCACATCTCTGCCAACAGCCCTAAGATTCCAATAATCAACAATATCAAGCCACGAAGTCGCATCCATGAAAAATACTGATTGGTCAGGTCTCCATCCTTGTAGAGAGGCTTTCAGCTCAGCACGTGTAATCCGTAATGGAGATATTCCTTTATTTAAAAGACAATCAAGAAAATTATTTTGATTAATCTTAAGATCTTGCGCGTTAAAACAATGTGAATAATTTTTCTTAACATAACTCATTTTTTTCGTATTTGGAAAATCGCCAAAACAACACGCAGACAATAATGCTATTTCCCTGGAAGGTTTCGGAGAAAAAATCTTTATAGGATGCCTACGTTCAAACTTGAAATCTTTATCATATAAGTGGTAATACAAATCAGTAACATCTGCACCAAAGGATACTGGATTATCACCCTTAATATTCACCACATCTTCAAAAGATAAACGGCGTTCTTTATCAAATAAAGAGTCATGTAATTTTTGTTTGTTACTTAAAACGAGATAATCTGGATCAAATAAATCCAAATACCCCTTAAGGATTGAAGTTGCCGAAGGTAATTTAGTGCGATGGTTTTCCCAGTTTTTAGGCGTTTGCTTGAAAAAAGGAATTATTGGATTATAAATACCACCCCAAAGACAGGTATTAACTCTAAACACCTCGCGCAGTGTTCGCTTATCTTCCTTATCTACCAAAAATGCAAGCCTAATAGGTCGCAATTTCTTTTCTACTGTGATTTTTCTATCTTTTAACGACATTCAATCCTTTATTCTTATTTTTTCTTCTCTCCATGCACACTAAACACAGTTTGTAAGGCATCCATACAGTCTTTACAGCTATCTATATGATTGCGCATTTCTTCTTTTTGCTTGCCCTTTAAAAGGGGTCAGAGTGATTTTGTACTCCACTCATTACTTTTCTTCCAAACAAAAAAGCAGCTTCGGCTTTTGTGTACCAAGGCTGCTTAACTCAGGCCTTAATATTACCATACCAGCCATATTGAATCAATTTATTTATTAGTAGCTGGCTAGACTCAAGTTACTAGTGCAACACTGATTTCTGGTATAATGTGTTAATATATCAGAAGAAAGGAGTTGCACATGGCCAAATATAACAGATTAACTATATATGAACGTGAAGAAATAAGCCT
>Ga0222697_1000345_pt1 | contig 20955 bp, 34 predicted proteins | sample AntAcemetage1402_FD_179835 | JGI IMG/M metagenome (GOLD analysis project Ga0222697, IMG submission 179835) | Saline water microbial communities from Ace Lake, Antarctica - #1402 | ecosystem: Environmental > Aquatic > Non-marine Saline and Alkaline > Saline | place: Antarctica: Ace Lake... | reverse complement strand
CCAGAGAGAACACACGACGCATTAAATGTCGGAGGAGAAGAATGAAACCATTTGTAGAAATAGACGGAAAGGATAAATATCAAGATTTTTGGCATCAATTGAAAGATGTTACAAACGAAAGTTTTCATTCTGATTTAGGAATATTATTAAAGATGCAAGAAGAACTAGAAAAGAAACTACAGGATATTCAAAAAGAAAAAGAAAGAATATTTGAACTTATACAGATATTAAATTCAGACGACACAAACAATGTCAAAGGGGACTTAACATGAGAAAAATAGTAATAGAACTTGATAATGAAAATAATCCAGAGATAACATTAAGGGAAGTGTTAAGATTATTAGAAGGTGGATATAGTTCTGGTATTAATCCTAATTGGGAGGTAGTGGAATGTTAGAAAAAAATAAAATTCACAATATTGACATATTAGAGGGTCTTAAAAAAATAGAAGATAAAACAATAGATTTAGTTATTACTGACCCATTCTATGTTCCAAAATCTAAGTTTAAGTGGGAAACTTTTGATAAATGGTATTGGGAATGGAACAAGAAATGGCTATTAGAAATAAAAAGGATTGTCAAAGATGATTTTCATTTTTTTCTATCTTTCTCTTCAGAAGATATGGCAAAGTTTGATTTATTATTGCAAGAGGTTGGATTCAAAATAAAAAGCAGAATAGTGTGGAATTATAGAAATGCCTCAAAGGGATGTGGAGAGGGTTATGCTAAAACCTATGAGTTTATTTTCCATTGTAGTTCTGGTAAAAAGTTAAACTTCCCAGAAAAGTGGGATGACAGAAGATTTGATGTAAAAGTTTTTGCGGTTCCACAATCAAATTTTAAAGAAGGAAAGGTACATCAATATCAAAAACCATTAAAACTTTGGAAAGAATTAATAGAATTCTCTTCAAAAGAGGGAGATTTAGTTTTAGACCCATTTATGGGAGGCGGAACGACAGCAGTTGCGTGTAAGGAATTGAAAAGGGATTTTATAGGTTTTGATATTAATGAGGAATATGTTAATATTGCTACTAAACGATTAGACGACGCCTTACATGAATCTAAAGACGACAACAATGTCAAAGGGGTAGTAGATGGAAATTAATAGAATTTGGGAAATGCCCAATAGTAAAACATTCAAGATTAGATGTATTAAAAAATTAATCAAGAAACATCTACCAGAACATGGATTAGTTGTAGACCCATTTGCAAATGAGTGTAGTATAAAAGAAATTATAACTACTCAAAAATATGTGTCAAATGATTTATCTCCAGATTATCCTACTGATTTTCATTTAGAGGCACAAGACTTTATGAAAAAGATTTGTGTTGAAGGAGCTAGATTAGTTCTTTATGACCCACCTTATTCTGGTAGGCAAGTATCTGAATGTTATAAGAAGTTGGGGAGAACAGTAAATATGGAAGATACTAATAGTGGATATTGGGTAAAGTTCAAAAAGGAAATATCTAGGATATTACCGATAGGATGTAAAGTAATTTCTTTTGGATGGAGCAGTAATGGAGTTGGGAAGAAATATGGGTTTGAAATTGAAGAGATATTATTAGTTGCACATGGTGGAGGTCACTATGATACTATCTGTACTGTTGAAAAAAAAGTTAGAGATATTTGCCCAGAATGTTTAGAAGAAGTAACGGATGAACCATTATGGGAATCTAGTTATATTTGTCCATTCTGTAGTATAGAACAAAAAACAACCCAGTTCGCCTTACATGAAAATACGGGAGTGAAAGAATAATGGAATTTGATAAAAAGAAAATTAAAGAATTGGTTGATTATACTTGGGAGATAGAAGAACAAATGAGGCAAGAGCTTCTTGAAAATTTTAATAAACTAGCAAATCATAAATCAGAGATGGATAAAATTAGAGATAACTTAATAGAAATACAACTATTAATTAACCGAGACGCAGACCATGAAAATACGGGAGTGAGAAAAGATGAATAAAAACTTAGAAATAAAATTTAGTGGAAGAGTTAATAGAAAAGCAGAAGTCTCACTAACCAAAAAACAATTTAATTATAGAATGAACGGGCTTATACAATTCTTATCTCATTTTGCTAGTACGATAGAATATAATATTAAAGACGCAGACCATGAAAATGACGGAGTTAAACATGGAAGTAAGTAAATTAATTATCGCTATGAAAGATTTCGCTGATGATGTTACCTTTGGAGAAATAGAAACTATTGGGAAAAGTAATAATCTTCTAAATCAAGCAGAAGAACAATTCAAAAGAGTTGCAAGTATACTAAATGATGCAAACTATTTTAACAAACGGTTCGCATTACATGAAAATACGGGAGTAAAAAATGGAGATTGATAGTGAAAATATCCTGTGTCCTTATTGTAAAAATATTTGTGGAAATCATGATGATTTTGAATCATGTAATCCTTTTGATGAGAACACCCAAGAATTTGAATGTGAAGAATGTGGCAAGAAATTTGAATGTGAACAATGTGTAACGGTTGATTATAGAACTGAAAAAGATTGTAGTCTAAATGGTGAAGAATGTGAAGCTGGAGAATATCATTGTAAAAAGTGTGATAGCTATGATTTAAATGTTAAACAAAAGATGAAAGGCGACGCAGACCATGAAGGAGATGAAAAATGAAAACTTTTATTTTTATTACTGGTTTGGTTACTGGTTTATTAATCTGTTCATTTTTAGGATTTGCAATTAGTGGAGGACTATTATGAACAAACAAACCTTTTATACAATAATAACTGCTATAGCATTTTTTGCATTAGGATTAGTTGTAGGAATATTATTACAACAATCAATTACACAGGCAACAATGATGGGAGTTGCAGGAAGTTTAGATGGAGTCCAAGTTGATATTAATTTTAATGAAACAATGATGATAGATGCTATGATGGATAATTTTGAAGAAATGGGATTATTTAATTATACTAACATTTCTAAAGACGACATCAATGTCTCAAGCGACGAGGTGCAAGATGGAAACTGAAGATTTTTGTCTAAAAGATTACTGGGAATATTTCAAAGACTTGAATAGCCAGAACAATATATTGGGGACTGATTGCTTTGAAGATGCCTTAGAGCAATTTATTAAAGAGTTAAAGAAAAAAGCTACTGTACAACAAATGTTAGATTTTGATGAAAACCCAATAACAGAAAAAGAATTAAGACAAGCAGATAAAACATTTGCATATTGTGGTGGATGTGGAAGATTTGTAATTGAAGAAGGATGTACTTGTGGAATGATTTGTATAGAAGAAATAGACAAACTATCTGGGTTTGCCTTACATGAAAATACAGGAGTGAAACAATGAACAATTGGTTATTATTAATTATCTCTTTAATCGTTGGTACATTTATTGCGAGTTATGTTATTATCACATATAACTTTAACCATTTTGAATCAATAGTAATTGGTATGATTACAATGTTATTTAGTTATATTATGTTGAGAATGGATAGAATAGATAAAAACTTATTCGCCTTACAAAAAGATAGCGAGGTTACAAAATGAATAAGAGACTAGAATTCCAACATTTTAGTGAACATCAAAAACTTTGTAATTTTGTTAATGATAATAATATAAAAATTATTTCTATATCTGGACAAACAGGATTTATAACATTATTTTATATAAATCAAGACGTTTTATTAGGAGATAAAGAATGAATAATTTTGTAATTTATGCAAGGATCTCAACAAATAGGGGTGAACAGAATATTAACCAGCAAATAGAACATTGTAAGAAATACGCTCTTAGGAACGATTTAAACATCGTAAAGGTATTTAAGGATGAAATGAGTGGGAAAACTTCACAGAGGCGTGGTTATGAGCGTCTAATGATATACCTAGAAGCTAATATAGGTGTAGGACTTCTAGTTCAAGATACAGATAGACTAACTAGGAATTTTTATGATGGAGTTGCACTTGAAAAGTTTTTAATGAAGAATAAGATAAAACTTACATCTTTATCAGAAGTAATTGATTTACAAAGTTCTAATGGAAGATTTATGTTTAGAATCAAATTAGCTATGAATAATTTTTACCTGGAGAATCTACATGATAAAATTAAGATAGGAGTGGCAAGGGCTAAAGCAGAAGGTAAGTATAAGGGAAGAAAAAAAGGTGCTGTAGGTAAAAACAATAAGAAATAGGTAGGTATCATAATACGATAACCTTATTAACCCTAATGACTACAAACTAACACATAAAGATGACGACAGAAAAAAGACACCACAAAAAAGCTATTTTACAGCATCATTCTAATAGATATACTCTTACAATTCCAGGTTTCTTTGTTAAGAAAGTTCTTTGTGCAGAAAAGGGTTCTGTAATTAAATTCGACTTTAGAGGAAATGAAGTTATACTGGAGAAAGAAATAAAATGAATTTTTTAATCTATGTAGCAATTTGGGCATTATTAGGTCTTTGGTCTTTTATCATAACTCAAAATATTATTAAAGGATGGGATTATGTTAGAAGTCAGCCAAATCCACATAAGTTATTTATATCATCTATGGTTTTAGGTCCAATAACCACCTTAACGTGTTTCTACACTCTATATAAATATTTTACAACAAGAAAATGAGTAAAGCACATGTTGATTTAGCTACTGGAAAGATATATGGATGTGAAGAAGGTTCTTTAAAGTGGTATCACGAAGAAGGCCATCTTGTTTTTAATTCTTCAGCAGAACAATCATGGATATTGATGTTAAGGTCCTATGTGTTTGATTTTTTGATATTATTTATAATGGCATCTATAGTTATAAGAATTGTATTTCCTTTAGCAGTTTCTTTTTGGACAGCATATACTGTAATCGGTATTTATGAGGAATGGTGGTGTAATAGGTATGCTAAGTCAAATTTTACAAAAGAGATGATGCCATAATGGGATTTAAAGATTATGTAACTGGAATTGGAAGAAGAAAGAGAGAGAAGAAAAAAATAACACAAGCAGTTGTAAATACACCAACAGGTAAGATTCGTGGTTGTAAGTCTTGTGGACAAAATATAACACCAGATCAAAAATACACAAAACAAATTGGTTATTATTTTCATAGGGAATGTTGGAAGAAAGAAAGAAAAGCTGCTAACATATAGTAAAGTTTATAAACAAGACTTACTTACTTAGTTATATGAGAGAGATAACAAATATTAATATTCCTTTTGCATCAGATGAAATATACGATTTACACAAAGTAAGACTATTTAAAAAATGGACTTGGAAGAAATTAATTCTAAATCAGAATAAGTTTTGGTTATTATATAATCCGATAGAACAAGAAGACGAAAATAAAATAATAGAGGATGAAGAATAAATGGGAGAAGTTCTAGGATTTGATACAGGTGTTTCTTTACCAGGAGTTGTTAATTCTTCTGGAAGTGGATTATTAATTTGGGTTGCACTTATTGCTGTTATCGGTATAATAATAGGAATAGGATTATATTTATATGTTATGAATAAGAAGTTTAATAAGAAGATAATATTGTTTGAAAATATTGCTGGTAAGGGTTGGGAACCAACCCTTAAAGATAGAGCAAGAGTTGTAAAGATTGGGGATGGTGGAGAAGAAATATTATTTTTAAGAAAGTCTAAAGTATTCAGAACTGCCTATGCTCGTAAGATGGGAAAGAATACATATTGGTTTGCTGTGGGTCAAGATGGTTATTGGTATAATTTTCTTTTAGGTGATTTAGATGCTAAGATGGGAATGTTGGATATTGAACCAGTAGATAGAGATATGAGATATATGCACGTTGCTATTCGTAAGAATATTACAGAGAGATATAGAAAGGTTGGATTTATGGAGAAGTATGGAGTTATGGTGTTTAGTGGTATATTTATAATTGCTATGATAATTGCTTTATGGTTGATGCTGGATCAAATTGGGGAGTTAATAGAACAGGCAGCAACAGCAACTAGTGCTGGTGCTAAAACTTTAGAGGTTGTAACCAATGCCCTAGCAAGAGTTGATTCAATATGTGCTGGAGGTTCTGGTATTTCAGCTGCTTAAAATGGTTAGTTTAATTATTTGGACAATAACATTTGTGGTTTTTGGTTTATTTCTATTTTATTATTTCTTAGAATGGAGTAGTAAAAGACAATTAAAAAAACTAAGGAGGAATTATAATGAAGACGGGAACAAATCAAGAAAAGGAAGCATCTCTGGAAACACAGGTGGATGTAGAGAAGCGATTGATAGCAGCGCTCCAGGAGAACGAAATCCTAAGGCAACTATCAATACCAATACAGTTAGCACAGATAAATCAGACACTGCTAAAGATAAGCCAGAGCTTACAGCAGAAGGATTAGTAAATGAATAAAGACGATTTACTTTTATATATTTCTTTTTTATTAATAATAGGATCTATTATAATATTTGCATATTATTCTTATGTAGATAAAGTTAATGAATGTACTTCTGATCCTATTAGATATGCTGTTGAGGAAATTAGGGAAAATTATAATGCCACCTTTGTAAATGGTAACATGTACATTCTTACACAAGATGGTTCAAAGTCTTGGAATTTTGGAGATGGGTTTGATATTAATAATATTAATAATATAAGTTTAGAATAATTCTTAAAAGATTATAGTGCGAGTGTCGTTTAGGTTTCTCGCACTTTTCATAATACGCTCTCGGATGCAGATTGTATTAAAACAAAATGTTTACCCCAAGAGGATTTGCCGTATTATGATATTAGATTATCTTTGTATTTACAAAGAAGCTCCACCAGCTCCGATACCCATAGCTCCAGCTTGTCTTACAAGAAGTACAATTACACCGAACAATAGAACAACTGCTCCTATTAATAGGATAGTTGGAATCTTACTGGATACATTGTCAATACCTTCTGTGAAGTTACCAGCCATTGCAGTTGTAGCATTTGCGTATGTGCTATCAGCTGTCAATAGATTAGCTCCTAAAAGAGTTGAGATAACAACTAAGATAACTACAGTTGTGATTATTAAACCACCTGTACCAGATATCAAGTCACCTACTACTCCACCTTTCTTTTCAAAAAATTTCATTTGTTTTTAATTTGCCTCCTTACAGAACTTATAGTATTAATCATATATAGGCTATGGGTTTTGAGTATATAAGTAAAGGTATTCTATGGATACTTACTAAGTAGTATATTATAGAGGTATTAAATAGTTCTAACTTTAATATCACCATGCCTTTCTGTAGGTTTGGATAAATTTTCAGATTCTGGATAGGTGTTAATATATTGGGCGTGTGTGTCAGAAATCAACTTAGGAGATTCTGTTATAGAGGGATCATAGGGTAATCTAGCCGACAATTGTTCTTGTATATCTTTCTTTATTCTGTAGACTGTACGTTCATTAATGCATAACATAGCAGCTAACTCTTTAGCAGGTGTATCCATATTACTTGCAATAAGCTTATCCCTGTATTCCTTTTTTATCTCTGTTGGTGTAGGAACTTTAACCTTTAATTCATCTGGTCCATTGAGAGAATCTAATACTTTATTTAATGTCTGGTCTTTAACTTTTTTATAAAGTTCTTTATGCGTTATATCGTCTCCAAAGTTTCCTCTCCAATTTGGCTTAACTCCTTTTATTGATCCCATGTTCTTTTTAGAGAAATGATATAATTGTTCCTTTCTTTTTTCAGAATAATATGCCATGTGTCCACGCTTACCAGTTTTTTTATGTAGGTAAACTCTTAAAAGAAATTTGGATCTATCAATCGCCACACTTGAACCAAGCCTATGAAAGTATGGAGCAGCTAATGCAATAAATAGATTCTTCTGTCTACAAACATCAAGAACAAGATTAGCATATTTTGTTTTCTTTGTTAATGTATCTGCGCTTCCAAAGATACCAGATGATTCATCAATAAGTATTGCATCACCAGGTTTAGCATTTTTCATTACAGCTTTAATATCATCTACATCTTGTATAATATGTTCTCTTGGATTAAACTTCTCATCACTAACATACCTGCAACATAATCTCATCAATGTAGATTTACCAGTACCTACACCACCTACACATATTGCAGTAACATCCATATCATTTTTAACATCTACCTTTACCTTGTCTAACTTTTCTATTAGAAAGTTTGGTAATTGTATATCTGTTTTATTATTGGGTTCTCTTTCTCCCACATCTTCCCATATCTTATCTGCATTGTTATACCTAATAGTCGTCATTAGTAAGAATCTCCATCGTCGTCTTCCATATTGAAGGAGGAGAATCCACGAAGGTCTAATGTATCTCTAGTAAAATCTTCAATCTTAAATAACATTTTCCTTAACTCAATCCAGTTTTCTTTATTTAAACGAGTTCCAAGAATACTTTTCCCATAACCAGCAGAAGAAACACTTTCAAATACATTCTTAAAATCGAAGAACAATGTTAAGTCTAATCTGTATTTCTCATAAGTTACCTTCTCATCTTTAGACATCTTACCTCTAATCTCTGCCAATAAACTTAATAATTCCATAGCCATTATCTCATAATAATAAAGTCCACTAATATCCTTACTCAAAAGGTTAAGCCTACAATCATTAATTCTTTGTTGGCTTTGGTGAAGCCTATCCATTTTTCTTTCTGCTTCATTATAGCTTGAACGATCACCATCAGTTGTCATAAACTAAGTAAGTAAGTCTTGTTTATAAAACTATTGTAGAACTTACGAAAGTTATTTAAAGTATGATTCATATTAGGATTATAAGAAAGTAACTATGGAAAACAAACTCTTAACTAAAGATGTGATTATTTTATATGAATAAAATAATAATAGTTGGAGTTCTTCTATTGTTAGTTGTATCTGTTGGAATAATATATCACCAAAATTTACAAGACAAAGAAGAATCACATGATATAGTTTATAATCCAGCAACTGGAGAAACTTTTGATAGCGTAGAGGATTACGTCTATAGAAATAAAACAATTGTAGGTTCTGAATAATGGCTGGTTCTATAGCAGATTTTAATCGTAGAATAGCAGACACAAAAAAAAGACTCAATATTCCTAGCTCTTCTGGTGGTTCATCTTCAAAAGATGTTGTAGTAGATCCAAGGACTGGGAAAAAATGGGGAAGTGTAGAAGAGTATGTTAAAGACCCTAAAAAATATGGTGGTGGAAGTAGAAATAGAGCAGAAGAAATTGCAAGAAACGCACAAGCGGAGGCAGCAGCACAAGTCAAGGCACAAGCGGAGGCAGCAGCACAAGCTATTACAGAACAACAAAGACAAGCTGCATTATTAGTAGCACAACAAAAAGCACAAGAAATACTATCACTAAGAGAACAAAAAATTAAAGAAGCTATGGATAAGCAAAGACAATTAGGTTTTCTTCCAACAAGAGAAAGTGTAACAGGAATTGTAGATGCAAGAATACAAGCAGAAATAAAAAGAGCAGAACAAGAGGCTATAGCTAATGCTGGTGCAACCGGTGAGGTAACAAGTGTTCCAGACAGAAATATTGTAGAGAAAGTTATAGCTGATCCTGGTAGAATAATTGAAGCATTAGAAACAAAGATTGATGTTAAGGGTGTAGGAAAGAAGATTATAAAAGCAGTACCAGAACAATATAAAAAAGCAGAGAAGTTTGTATCAGAGAAACTTTATGATGTAACTGGATTCAGCAAAGAGCAAAGTAAAAAACAAAGAGAAAGAGTTTTAGAATCAGAATCATTATTAAGAATAAACACAGAGACAACAACACAATTTCTTATAGAAAATACACCTAATAATAAATTAAGTAATTATGCTATACTTTTTGGTAGTGCAATCGCAAATATTGGTATAACAACTGGAACAATGATTGCAGGTTTTTCTGGAACTACTGCAGACAAAACATTGGATAAACCAATAACCGAAACTACTAAATATGTTGCATATGGTGCAGCTGGATATACATTAGGTTTAGGTTTTGCTGGAACAAGTGCATTGTTTGGTGGTACTACTGGTGCAGTTGCGTCTGGTTATTTTGGTGGTGGAACTAGTGCTTTGATAGTACCTACATTACAGGCAACTGGTGGAGCATTGGGTTTAGGATTTTTATATAAGACTGGTTCTGATGTTATTAATGCAGAAACAAATTTTGAGAGAGGTGGGATTATTGGAGAAAATATTTTATCTGCAGCAGCTATTGGTGCTGGGTTTATTTCTGGTAAACAAGATGCTGCTAAGATTGGAGATATATTGAGGACTAGAGGAAGAACAGAAGTTCCAGTAGAAGATATATTATTAAAAGACATACTAACTGGTGATAAGAAGTTTGTTGAATCAAGTAGTTATGGTTATAATGGACCACAATCTGGTAAGGGTAAACAAGCATTTGATTTAAGGGTTTTTTCAAAAAAGGATTATGCTTATCATGTTACACCAGATCAATACTGGAAGACAGGATTTACAACAGTTGAGGGTACATCTGAATTTCCTGGATTATATACAGCACCAAGTCCATCAGTATACTTTGCAAAGGTTGGTGGCAAACAATCATATAAATTAAGTTTATTTGGTTCTGGATTTGAAGCTAGTAGTAAACCATCAGTTGCACAAATATATACAGGTTTTACTATAAATCAAAAAACCCCAGGTGCATTTGTTTCTGGAATTAAACCAGAGATTGAAGCAATAATAGGACCAGGTAAGGATTTTGCAAAGGTTGGTGGTAATGAGTTCTTTAAGTTTGGTGGGAGAAGGTTTCCAATAGATATTTTCAAACAGGTTGGACCAGATGATATAGCATCTATTTCTAATATTGCTAAAGTTTCTGCAAGTGGTAGTTCAAGTGGATATTCTGCACCAGTATATTCTTTAATAAATATTCCAACATTAACAGTTGCATCTGTTATTTCTGATAGTTCTTCTTCTTCTGTAACTGGTGATAAAATAGTTTATCCAAGCAGTATATCATCTAAAGATAATACATCATATACAAGTGATACATCCCCATCAATAATATACTCTGGAGGTTCTGTTGTAAGATCATCTGGTTCATCTGGTGGTAGTTCAAAAATATATAAATCTCCAATACCAGTTCCTAGTAGTATAATACCATCATCTATAAGAAAATCTGTAATAAAGCCATTACCATCATATATAGATTATAAAAAGTCAAATGTAGGAAGAAGTTATTATGATGAACCTATTAGAAACATACCACAACCACAACGTATAAAGTTTTCATCAGTTCCCAAATATAAAGCACCGACTGGACTATTCGGAGTTCAAGTTAGACGTGGTGGAGTGTTTAGAGATGTAGGTACTTACAAGAGTTCAGACTTAGCATTTAAAAGAGGTAAAGGAATAGTTGAGGGAACTGTTGCAGCTACTTTTAAGGTAACTGGTGGAAAGGGTTTAAAATTAAAGACACCTAAATATTTTACAAGAAAGGAGACTAAGGAAGGAACTTTATTTATTGAGAAGAAGTCAAGGAGAATTAAAAAGAAGAAATCTGGTAGTAAAGAATCAGAACAATTAAAGAAAGCTAAAAGGAGGAAAGGTAAATAAATAACTAGGAAACTCCCTAAGTTTTAGATACATATTTAAACTAACATTACCTACAATTAATATATGAACAAACCAGATGATTCTATGGAGCAATATGAGAAACAAATAAGAGAAGCACAAATAGGTGTAGATTCTGCTAATCTTGGAAGACAACAACAAGAGATGATGATGCAAGAACAAATCAATCAATCTAATTCTATCAATGAACAACTTGATACAGGTAAAACTCTTGAAAGAATGCATAATTTATTGAAAGGTTATGTGCTAAAAGATATGGGTAACGGAACTGTTAACTGGGTTAAGCCTGATAATAATGAGCTTGTTGTTCTAAGTGAATATGGGGTTAATTATATTATGCAGATGTTAAGTGCTTATCTTTGTGAGAATACACTACTATCAAATTACGACGATAAACAAATAGATGCTAAGATGGAAGATATTTCTAATACAATTAATGATGATATATTTATGGAATATGATAAGATGTTTTTTGAACCAACATTAGAAGATTGTAAAGATGAAATAAAGAAAAGGATACAGGCTAAGGTAAGTATGAGAAAGTTTGCATTAGAGTTAATGGACAAGGAGGCAGATGAAGATAAGATTGAGGCAGAGTTATTAAAAGAGATGGAAGGTAGAATTGAAAGAGAACTTGTAACTATTAAGGATCAAAAGAGAAAATCAAAGCTAAAGAGATTTGAATCATTAACGAGGATGGTTCAAGATACAATTCATTCAGCATATCAAAGAGCATGGAAAGGACAGGAAAGAAGTTCAGCTCGTTCACACATGTCTATTTCAGAAACTAAAGGAGGAATGATGATGCCACAGCAAAAGAGTGGCTTTAATCCATTGGGAATATTGGGGCGAAGATAAACCTAGCTTTTGTATTTGCGTTTCTTTTTCTATTAACAACAGTTAGTGCTGTATCAATTGGTGAGTTTCAGTTAGATATAGATGATGTAGAAATTTATCAGACTTGTAATAATTGTACTTACTGTAACTTCACAAGAGTTATGGGTCCAAACGATCAAACAATTCTTTCTAACTTAGAGGCCATAGAGGATGGCACATATTATTCTTATTCTATAGACAAAACAAACTTTACATCAATAGGTAAATATCTTTATACTTATGATTGCGGTAACTCGGTACAAAAAGAAACAGGCTCAATTGATTTTGAGATTACTTATACTGGTGGGGAATTAACTTCACAAATGGTTGCAGTTTATCTTGGTGGAATCTTTGTTCTTATATTTTTATTTATTGTAATTCTATTATTGATAACAAGATTACCATCTAAAGATACTACAGATGATGATGGTATAATACTACAGATAAGTAATTTAAAACATCTTAGAAGCGTTCTATGGGCTTGTTCTTGGGGAATCGTTCTTGCATTAATGTTCATTTTGGCTAATGTAACAATTGCATACTTACCAAGCAATATGATAGGTGGATTGTTCTGGGCATTATATACAATTATGTTCTGGGTAACAATGGTTGCTATTCCATTATGGTTTGTTTGGATATTCACCGGAATTTTTAGAGATAAAGAAGTTAAGAAAATGTTAGAAAGGGGTGTAGATATTAAATCAACACCATGAGCAATCCAATACCAGTTAAAACATCACAGGACTTAGTAAAGATATTAGACAGAGTTAGATTGAATAAGATTAAGGCTGGTATGAATCAAACTTTGCTTAGTAGAAGAAGATTAACTCTTGCCCTTGCTAGACTACCCAACTTAGAAAAAACTTTAATGGAGGCAAAGATAGAAGATGATAGGAAATAAGAAAGGTAATATAGTTCCAATTTTATTTATAGTTGGTGGATTATTCTTATTAGTTATGATTGGTATAGTTGCAGCACTTGGTAGTAGTACAATTAATTGGGTTATGGATGAAACAGTACCAGTATTAAGTGATCTTGGAATGGTAGGAAATATCAACATGACACATACAATTGACGTAGCAGTTCAACCTGTTAATATAGTTATCCAAAACTTTACTTGGATATCTGGTTTAATTTATATCTTTGGATTAATAGGTATCTTTGGATTAGCATTTATGTTTAAAGCAACAGGTGATAAATGGTTAATTGGATTCTTTGTTTCATTGGTTCTTATCTTAATGATTGGTTGTATTATGATGAGTAACATATATGAAGATATATTTAGAGGAACAGATGCTCTTGCATTAATACTCCAAGAGCATTTAATCTTATCATACTTAATATTATATAGTCCAGCTATTATGGCTATTGTATCTTTCATAGCAGGGATAGTTTTATTTAGTGGTCCATCGGAGGGTTTAGTATGAACAAACTATTAACCTTTATATTTTTATCATTATTCCTAATTAGCTTCACATCAGCCCTAGACATTCAATCAGTTTCACTAGAAAAGGTGGGAGTGGACTGGGATAACATAGACCAGTTTACAAAAGATGCAACCACCTCTGCTTATGGTAGATATGAAATAAGAAATTCTGTATTGGGTATTCCTTTCTTACAATTATCTAAAGTTGCTGATATAGAACTTATAGAAAATTCTGATAGTTGTGGTATTGATTGTTATGCAGAAAAAGAAATAACATTATATAATGATGGTATTCTTATTGATGAAAACGGGATTATATTTAAAACAGAACAAACAGACGGAAGTTGGATTGAACAGGATATTAGAAACTTTCAATTTAAAACTTGGGACAGTCCTTTATCAAGAATAGAAACAAGTTACAAAGAAAGATGTTCTGGTAATTATACCGACGAAGAAACAGATACTTTTTATCCTTTGGTTTGTGAAGATGTAAGAACAGACACTACTATTTATTATAAATTAATTGATACTTACAAAACTGTTTGTGTTGATGATAAAGATGCTAAAGCAAATATTAATGGAACTATCCCACAAACTTGTTCTCAAGTATTCGATAAAAAAATTGAACAAGTTTATGATGGTTATACTAATTATGAAATGGGTGAAGTCGTTAAAGCAGGAACTTATAATTTAAGATTGGAAGGTGAGAAAAAACCAAGTAGAACAGTAGATTGGATTGTTAAAACTAACGGTGTGTGGACTGATAACTGGGCAGTATGGGGAGCATCTAACTTAGAAGAAAATCAAGTAGCACAATATAAATCTAATACTCAAGCCTTCGGAACTAATAACCAAAGTATAGCCTTAGATTCCACAGGACTTAATGACGGAACATGGTCAGGTAAAACATTTAATGACGGAACTGTTAGCGGTGGGGTTACTATTGATGATGATGCTATGGTGTTTGATGGTGTTGATGGAAAGATAACAAATATTAATGGAATAAATCAAGGTTTTAATAATCCTATAACTTATTCAACTTGGATTAAGTTAAATTCTGATGGGATAGAAAGTGGAGCTAGCCAACCTGTAATTACTTCGGATTCTTCTTATATTCAAATAAGAGGTTTATCTAATTCTGTTAATATTAGATATGATAATTCTGTAGAGGGTGCTATAATTATTAGTTATGATTTAGGAAATGGAGATAGAAATTATCATCATATTGTTGCTTATTATGATGGAATTTCTACTTTGATGTTATATATTGATGGTATTTCTGTAGGAAATAAAACTTCTACTACTATTGGAAATACCTCTTATTATAATGCGGGTATAGGGAATGCTGGAAGTGGTTACTTTAATGGCTCAATATCAACAACACAAATCTACAACAAAGCCCTAACCCAAGAACAAATAACAGAAATATATAACGCAGGTAAAGATTCTTATACCCCAGTAGGAGATGGATTAGTCGCACAATATTCTGGACGAGATTTTGAAGGAACAACAGCAAACCCAACAACAATTTACGACACAAACCAATTAGTAGACGGTAAGATAAACGAAGCGTTTACTTTTGATGGTGTTGATGATTATATAGTAAGCACAGAAAATAGTAATTTTAACGCAACAATGGATAAAAGTGTTTCAGTTTGGTTTAAATCAAATAAAGACGGAACTAATATATATAACTCTCAAACTATTATACAAATACCTTATTTATATGTTCATATAAGAGATACATCAAATAATATTCAACTTAGATATGATGATGGTTCGGCTAAAACTTCTGGATTTATTTTAGGAAATGGAGATAGGGATTTACATCATTTAACTGGAACTTTTTCCTCTAACGGAACAAATAGTAATTTAACTTTATATGTAGATGGAGTATTGAAGGCTTCTAATTCATGGGCAACAATTCCAGTAACCGCATATTCAAGTAAAATTAATATAGGTAGAAGAGATAGTGGTTCATTCGACGGTTCAATAGACGACGTTCGTATATTCAATAGAAGCCTAACACAAGATGAAATAACAACCCTATACAATGACGGAGCAGGAACAGAAGAAACAGTAAACGGAGTAATAACCCTAAACTCCCCAACAGATAACGCAATAGCTTATAATAACCCTGTAACATTTAGTGCAAGTGCCGAAGTAAGTGGCGGAGCTACTTTAACTAATATGACACTTTATAATAATATTGGTGGTAGTTGGGAAGCTAATGGGACTGAAACTTTAAATAATTTAATAATATCAGACAACCAAGAAATGTGTGGGACATACACAGGTTATGCTAATATTATAATTAACAATACTGCAACAATAACTATTTGTGATTATAATGGAACTTCTGGAACTGGTGAATTAACATTACATGCTTATAATGATGTAACAATAGAATCTGGAGTTACAATAAATGGTACAGGAAAGGGATATACTGGTGGAGCTGCTCCAACAAACACAAACGGTAATAATGGTAACGGAGATGGAAATGGTTTGGGAGGTTATTATGATACAATAGGAACTCAATATGCAGGTGGTGGTTCAGGAGCTGGTGGATATGCAATTGGTGGATATGGAGGTGGAAGTCCAGATGTGCCTTCATCAAATAGGAAAGCTGGTGGTATAGCTTATCAAACTTCTGGAATAAAGGAATCCTATATTGGTTCTGGTGGTGGTTCTGGTGCGGACTTTGGAATTGCAAACCCAGGTAGAGCTGGAGCAAGAGGTGGTGCATCAATTACAATAACTGCAAGAGATATAAATGTTAAAGGTACACTAATAGTAGATGGTAATAATGCAATAGATGCTTCAATAGATGGAACAGCTAATGCTGGTTCTGGTGGTGGTAGTCCTGGTTCTATATCTATAATAGGTGATAATGTAGATATTTCATCGGCATCATTAAGTTCAGATGGAGGAGATGGTGGTAACGGATATAGTACAAGCGCTTGGATGGGACAAGGTGGTGGTGGAGCATCTGGTGGATTAATTGATATTTATTATAAAACAACATTAGATATTACAAGTTTAACATCATCAGTAACTGGTGGTGCATTAGGGACAGCAGACACAGAAGCTGGATTTACAGCGGATGATGGACAAGCTGGTAACTCTGGATTATTAGTTTATAATGAAGAAACATATGTTGCTCCCAGCTATACTTTACCATATAATACTTCACAAATTACATCCTCAACACAAACTTGGAACAGAACAATAACAGGACCAACATCATGGAACGTAGAAGCATGTGATTCAGATGGAGATTGTGGATTTAGCTCAGCTAACTTTACAGTATTCTTAGATGAAGAAGCACCTTCAATAAATATAACAGCACCAATAAATACTTTAAACTATAATTACATAGGTGGAAACGAAACATTAAACGTAACCTTCACAGATACAAACCTAGATAGCTGTTGGTATAATTACAATGGGACAAACGTAACAATCGAAGGATGTTTAAACTCTAGTAAGTTTATATTAGAAAGTAGTAACACTAACTTAACAGTTTATGCTAATGATAGTTTAGGTAATTTAAATAGTGAGTTTGTTGAGTGGGATTATACTTTACTAGAAATTAGTCAATCTTATAGTTCAACCGTACAAGAAGGTTCATCATCATTAATATCATCGAATGTTACATTTGAAGCAAGTAAAAGGATTTCTAGTGTTATATTAAATTACAATGGTACGGGATTAGCAGGAGATTATATTGAATTTGATACTAACACATATTATATATCTAAATCAAAAATTATACCTAATGTAGAAGCAGATACAAATGTAACTTTCTTCTGGAATGTAACACTAGAGGATGGCTCATCACAAGAAACTGCTTCAAGAAACCAAACAATATCTAATCTTGGTATTGATAATTGTGATTTATATACTAATATGTTATTTAATTTTACCATCGTTGATGAAAAAACTCAAGCAATATTAGATGGTTCAACAGAAAACACAACTCTAAGATATTCAATGACACTTGCAAACCCTACAAGTGGAGAAGCAATTTTAAACTTCTCCGAACTATATACTAATACAAACCCATCAGCAATATGTATGGAAACTCCAATAGGAGATTCAGAATTTAACTTAGATGCTATTGTTGAATATAGTGCTAATGATAAGTTTATAGAATTTTATAATATAAAAGATTATAGTTTAACTAATTCTACTGATGAACAAAATATAACATTATATAATCTTAACGAAAGTCAAGGACAAGAATTTAAAATAACATATAAAGATTCAAACTTCAATACAATACCTGGGGCTTTAATACAAATACAAAGAAAATATATTGATGAAGGAATATTTAAAACAGTTGAAATACCTATGGTTGGTTCTGCTGGTTATACAATAGCTCATCTTGTTAGAAACGATATTATATATAATCTAATAATAATAAGTGGTGGAGAGGTAGTTGCTAGTTTTGATAATATAGTAGCTGATTGTCAAAATCCAACATTTACAGAATGTGTAATAAATATTAATAGCTTCTCAACTGGTACAGAGCCTAGTGATTTTACTAATGATGGTGAGTTTACAGCTGTATTATCTTATGATAAAGATACTAGGGCTGTATCTACAACCTACGCAATTGTTAGTGGAGTACCTGCAACAACAAATCTTAATGTAAACCTTTGGAATGCTTATGCAAATACAAGTGTTTGTACTGATTCTTTAAATGCAGCTGGTGGAACATTGTCCTGTATTGTACCAGAAAGTTTTGGAAATTCAACTATTAGTATTAGTTTATCAAGTGATGGGGATGTTAAAAGAACTGCAACTATAAACTTAGCACAAGATCCTAATGATATTTATGGTTCTAATTTAATATTTATTGGTTTAACTATTATGTTATTAATTATAGGTATGAGTATTTCAGATAACCCAGTTATGCTTGGAGTAATGTTAATTATTGGTGTAATTGTATTAACAGTAATGAACATAACAGTTGGTGCTGGCTGGATTGGTGGTGGAGCTACAATCCTATGGTTTATTATAGCTGTTATAATGTTATTAGTAAAAGGGAGCAATAGACAATAATGGGGCAGATTAAATTCCTAAGTGGTATATTTATGACTTCTTTATTTGCAATAGCTATTATTACATTTGCAATTAACTTTGGTATTGATAATGATTCCTCTGTAACATTAGATAATGATCCAGATTTTTCAGAGATTAATTCTGACTTAACTGGTGATATACAAACATTTAATATTAATGCAAATACATCTAGTGATACGATAATGTCTACAACACAGGAGACTGGTGATCAATCGGCATCTAGTGGTGGACAATTTAAGGTAGGAACTGCAACTGGTATAACAACTGTAACTAGAGTTATTAGAATTGGATTCAAAAAGATTTTTGGTGAAGATACAAACTTTGGAGTAGTATTTACATTACTTACATCACTATTAGTATTCATCTCTGGATTATATATCTGGAAAGCATGGAAGGGGAACCCAGATTAATATGGCAAATATATATTTACAACCAACACTAACAGGAGGACTGGATGAAACATTAATTGAAGTAGCTACAGCTGTTCCATCTTTTGTTATAGGCTTGTTGGTTTTCGTTTGGGGACTTGTATTTATTAGTGGTTCTGCAACTCAAAAAGCTAAGAGTGGCTATGCAGATACTCCAATGTGGTCAGTTATGGCATCTTTATCTACAATGGTTATATGTTTATTACTTACAATAAAGGGTGGATTAATAAACTTAGAAACTCTTGGTATAGTTGTAGCAATCACAATCTTCTCTGGACTATGGCTATTCATGTCAAGAGGGAGAGGAGAGATATAAATTTATGGGAGGTAAAACAATATGGTAAAAACACTAGGACAATTAAGAAGTGAAAATATGAGATTAAAGAATGAGATGGAAGTTCGTGAGGACTTTTCTAAAAGAAATTTAGAACGTAAGAAGTTAGAACAAGAGAACTTTAGATTAAGAAACCCGAAGAAAATTAAATTCTTTAAGAAGTCTTGTAAGATTGGAGTTAATGTTAGTAAATATGCAGCTGAAGGTTTAAAGAAAGCTGGTAGGTCTGCTGTTGAATTTGAAAAAAGACAAAGAGCGATAGAGAAAAAGACAGTTAAACAAAAGGATGCTAATAAAAGATCTCAATCAAATATAAGGAGATTAATTTAATAACATGAAAATAACATGAAAAAATGGAATATTTTGGTTATATTAGTGGTGACTATATTGATACCATATGGCTCATCGGAATTAAGCGTAGGTGTAGATGGAACAATTGGGATAGATTTAATACCAGTAACACCAATAAACTATTCAACAATAAGCACTAACTACTCAACTTATGCTGGTGATGCACATCTCTTTGATGGTTATTCTCCCTCAACTCTTTACTCATATTATAAATCAATGTTCGATTCTGTTTATGCTACAATATCTTCTTTAGCTAATTATCTTCCTTTAACTGGTGGGACTTTGACAGGTAATCTAACAGCAGATTACTTTATTGGTAACGGTTCTTTATTGACTGGAATTTCTAGTCCGACTCCAACACTTCAATCTGTTACAGATGTAGGAGCAACAACGACAAATGATATAACATTATCAAAAGATGGTACGGCGAATCTTAATATAGATACAAGAGCCTCTAGCAACAATAAATTTGCAACATTAACTTTTAAGGATAAAAATTCTTTAAGATATGCTTGGATTTTTAGACAGGTAACAGATGATATTTATTTATACGATTATTTAAATGCAAAATTTGTCATGAGATACGACCAAAGCCAAGCTGATTTATTATTAGGAGAGGGTGGTAATATTAATGTAGGAATAGGAACAGCACCAGACGAAAAACTTCAAGTTGATGGAAATATTCATATAAATGATAATTATAAATCTCTTTATGGAACTGGAAAGGACGCCTCAGAAACATTCACGGGAACAACAAGAATATCAAACGCAGAAGTAGGAAGTCCTGAATATAACTGGACTAATTATGGTGGTTATAATTTTGATAATAATATAACTTCTGATGAATATATTTTAGGTAAAAATCAAGTTACTCAATATCATAGAAATGCAACGATAGATACAACTTCGGCAAATACATGGGTTAATGTAACTTGGG